>Ga0209648_10005859_pt1 | contig 10555 bp, 9 predicted proteins | sample GraSoi2013_115cm_FD_185830 | JGI IMG/M metagenome (GOLD analysis project Ga0209648, IMG submission 185830) | Grasslands soil microbial communities from the Angelo Coastal Reserve, California, USA - Sample 9_17_2013_115cm (SPAdes) (version 2) | ecosystem: Environmental > Terrestrial > Soil >...
GCCCGCCCGTACCAAGAAGACACTTGGGCGCTGACGCCGCTCGGCGACGGCTCGTTGCTGGCCGTGGTGGCGGACGGCATGGGCGGTCATGCCGGCGGTGCGGTCGCCAGCAAGCTCGCGGTCGAGGCCTTTGTCCACGCCCTCGAGCAGGGCGGCGGGCTGGCCGACGGGCTGCAGGACGCCAACGCCTCCGTCGGCAAGCGCGCGGCGGCCAAGCCTGATCTCGCCGGCATGGGCGCCACCTTGGTGGCGGCGCAGGTGCGCGGCGACGAGGTGCGCTGGATCAGCGTCGGCGATTCGCCGCTCTTCCTTGTATCCGACGGAAAGCTCGAACGGTTGAACGCCGACCATTCGATGGCGCCGCAGATCGACGCCATGGTCGAGCGCGGCCTCTTGACGCCGGATGAAGCGGAGCGCCATCCGGCGCGCCACACGCTGCGCGAGGCCGTCATGGGCGATCCATTGACCCTTGTAGACAAGGGCAGCCGCAAGCTCGGCCCCGATGCCCGCCTGCTGCTGTGCAGCGACGGCGTGCAGTCGTTGAGCCCGGTCGAGATCGCTGCTGCCGCCGGCAAGCCGGTGCGCGGCCTTATAGACACCGTGCTGGCGGCGGCCAAGGAGCATCAGGACAATGTCACGGTGGTGAAGCTGGAGCGCGGGCGATGAGCAAGGGCGTGGTGACCATCGAGGTGACGCGCGGTCCTCTCGTCGAAAGCCGGCACGAGGGCATGGCGGCCGTCGTCAAGCCCGACGGCACCGTCGTGGCCTCGTGGGGCGACATCGACGCGCCCATCCTGCCGCGTTCGGCCAACAAGCCGATCCAGGCCATGGCCTTCGTCGAAAGCGGCGCGATCGAACGCTTCGGGCTCGGCAACGAGCACATCGCGCTGTCCTGTGCCTCGCACAGCGGCGAGAAGCGCCATGTCGAGACGGTGCGGGCCTGGCTCGGCAAGATCGGGCTGGGCGAGGACGACCTCGAATGCGGCACCCATGCGCCGCGCCTGCAGGGCACCATCGAGGAGCTGGTGCGCGAGGGCAGGACGGCGACCGCGGCCTTCAACAACTGCTCGGGCAAGCACAGCGGCTTCCTGACGACGGCGGTGCAGTACGGTGAGCCGACGCGCGGCTACATCAAGTACGACCACCCGGTGCAGCGCCGCCTGCGCGACGTCATGAGCGACCTCTGCGGCGCCGATGCCAACGCCTTTCCCTATGGCACCGACGGCTGCGGCATTCCCACGCTCGCCACGCCGCTTAAAAGCCTGGCACGCGCCATGGCCAGCATGGCCGAGCCATCGCGCCTGTCGAACAAGCATGCCGAGGCGGCGGGCCGCATCCGCGCCGCCATGAACGCCGAGCCCTTCATGATGGCCGGCACCGGCCGTTTCTGCACGCGCATCAACGCGGCGCTGCCCGGCGTGGCGCAGATCAAGACCGGCGCCGAAGGCGTGTTCTGCGGCATGCTGCCGACCCTGGGGCTGGGCGTCGCCCTCAAGATGTGGGACGGCGCGGCGCGCGCGGCCGAAGTCGCCATGGCGACCCTGCTCGACCATCTCGGTGTCCTGCCGGCGGACCAGCGCGACGAGATCGTCCATCCGCCGGTCAGGAATGTGATCGGCTTGCTGGTCGGCGAGATGCGCCCGGCCAAGAGCTGGCTGGGCTGAGCCGAGATGTGAGCATCAGGCTCGACATCCGCGAGATCGGTGCACGCGGCGACGGCATCGCCGAACTCGACGGTCGGCGCTACTTCGTGCCCTTCACCCTGCCGGGCGAGAGGGTCGAGGCCGAGCCACGGGACAAGCGAGGCGAGGGCATCGCCGCCGATCTCGTGGAAGTGCTGGCGCCGTCGCGCCATCGCGAGGCACCGCCCTGCGCCCACTTCAAGGTTTGCGGCGGCTGTGCCCTGCAGCATTGGCGGCGCGATGCCTACACCGCGTGGAAAGTCGAGCTGATCGTCCGCGCGCTGGCGCAGCGCGGCGTCGACGCGCCCCGCTTCGAGCCGCCTCTGATCGGCGCGCCGGGCGAGCGGCGCCGCGCCGACTTCGTGCTGCGCCGCCACGGCAGGCGCGTGGTGGCGGGCTTCCATGAACGGGCGAGCCCCGAGATCGTCGATGTCGGTACCTGCGTGGTGGCGCGGCCGGGTCTCAACGCCTTGCTCGAGCCGTTGCGCGCGAGCATTGGCTCCGTGCTGCCTGACGGCGGGGCGGCCGATGCGATGGTGAACGAGATCGCGAGCGGCCTCGACCTGCTGATCCGTCCGCATCGGCGCCTCGACCTGTCGCTCGAACGGCGCGAAGCCTTGGTGGAATTGGCCGAGGGCGCGGACCTGGCGCGGCTCTGCTGGGGCGATCGTGCATCCGCCGAACCCATCGTCGTCCGACGCACGCCGCTCGTGGTCTTCGGCGAGGCCCCTGGCGAGGTCCGCATCGAGCCGCCGCCCGGCGCCTTCCTGCAAGCGACCCAACGCGCCGAGCAGGCGATGCGGGCGATGGTCGGCGCCTGGACGGGCGATGCGCCGAGGCTGGCCGATCTCTTTGCCGGCCTGGGCGCGCTGTCGTTGGGTCGCGCCGGCAAGTTCGCGCTCTTCGAGAGCGACCGGCAAGCCGTCGCCGCCGTCGCGGCGGCGACCCGCCGGCTGGGCGGCAAGGTGACGGCCGAGCGCCGCGATCTCTTCCGCAATCCGCTGACGGCGGCCGAGCTCGACGCCTTCGATGCCGTCGTGCTCGACCCGCCGCGCGCGGGTGCGGCCGCGCAGTCGGCCGAGCTGGCGCGGGCGAAGGTGCCGCGCGTGGTCTACGGCTCGTGCGATCCCGGCAGCTTCGCACGCGATGCGCGCGTCCTGCAGGACGGCGGATACCGGCTGGAGAAACTGCTGCCGGTCGACCAGTTCCTGTGGTCGCCGCATATTGAGTTGATTGCGCTGTTCGCCCGCGCGCCGCTAAGGTCGACGCGACACCAGGGAGGATAAGACGACATGATGTTCGACCTTAGCGGCAAGGTGGCGGTGGTGACCGGCGGCAGCCGCGGCATCGGCCGCTCGATCTGCGAGCAGATGGCCGCGCACGGCGCCAAAGTCGTCGTCTCCAGCCGCAAGCTGCCGGCCTGCGAGGAAGTCGTGAAGGGCATCAAGGCCAACGGTGGCGAGGCGACGGCAGTGGCCGCCAGCATCTCCGACAGGGCGCAGCTCGAGAACCTGGTGGCGGCGGCGCGCAAGGCCTATGGGCGGATCGACATCATGGTCTGCAACGCCGCATCGAACCCCTATTTCGGGCCGCTCACCGGCCTCAAGGAAGAGGTGTTCCAGAAGATCATGCAGAACAACGTGATGTCGAACCTGTGGCTGATGAACATGGTCGGGCCGGAGATGGCGGAGCGCAAGGACGGCGCCTTCATCATCGTGTCGTCGATCGGCGCCCTGGTCGGTTCGGCACATATCGCGGCCTACAACATGAGCAAGGCGGCCGATCTGTCGCTGGTGAAGTCGCTCGCCATGGAATGGGGCAAGCACAACATCCGCATCAACGCCATCGCGCCCGGCCTGATCCAGACCGACTTCGCCAAGGCGCTGTGGGACAACCCGCAGATCCGCGCCGCGCAGGAGAGCAAGGCGGCGCTGAAGCGCATCGGCCAGCCCGACGATATCGGTGGCGTGGCGGTGTTCCTCGCCTCGAAAGCCGGCGCCTTCGTCTGCGGCCAGTGCATCATCGCCGACGGCGGCGTGATCGGATCAGGAGCGGAGTGACGGCCCTTGGCCGTCATCCGAGTCGCGCGGGGTAACCCCCGTGCTGACTTGCGAGGGATCTGATACGCGAAGGATCAGCGACCGTTGGCAGCGGCGATGAGATCCTTCGCTTAGCTCAGGATGACAAATCGAGGTCGCACCATACCGGGACGTGGTCGGACGGCTCAGGCAGGCCGCGCTCGGTCTTGTCGATACCCACGGCGGTCAGCCGGTCGGCGGCTTGCGGCGAGAGCAGCAAGTGGTCGATCCTGAGCCCGTTCCCCTTTGCCCAGGCGCCGGCCTGATAGTCCCAGAAGGTGTAGCACGGCGTGTCGAGATGGAAGGCGCGCACCGCATCGGTCAGGCCGAGATTGAGCAGAGTGCGCAGCGCGGCGCGCGACTGCGGCTGGCAGAGCGCGTCATTGGCGAAGGCCTTGGGATCGAAGACATCCATCTCGGTTGGACAGACATTGTAGTCGCCGCCCAAAACGAACATCTCCTCGCGAGCGAGCAGCTCCCTGGCGCGCTGGTTGAGGCGATCCATCCAGGCGATCTTGTAGGCGAACTTCTCGGTGCCGATGGGATTGCCGTTGGGCAGGTAGATGCCGCCCACGGTGAGCGGCCCTTTTGGCGTCGTGATCTTGCCTTCAATGTAGCGCGCGGGCTCGTCGGCCACGGCGTCGGGGAGGGAGCGGGCGGTGATCTCGACAGGATGGAGCGAGAGCAGGGCCACGCCGTTAAAACCCTTCTGGCCCACGATCTCGACCTTGTAGCCCGCGGCCTCGACCTCGAGGCGCGGGAACTGTGCCTCCTGGGCCTTGATCTCCTGCAGGACGACGACGTCGGGCTTGGCGCGCTCCAGCCACGCCACCAGATTCCCGGTCCGCTTGCGGACGGAATTGACGTTCCAGGTCGCGACCTTCATCGCGACCGGATCACACGCTGAAGGAGTTGCCGCAGCCGCAGGACGAGGTGGCGTTCGGGTTCTTCACCTGGAACGAGGAGCCGACCATTTCCTCGACATAGTCGAGCTGGCTGCCCTTCAGGAGCTCCAGCGAGGTGCTGTCGACCAGTACCGCGGCGCCGTCGCGCTCGATCACCAGGTCGTCCTCGTTGCGCTGGTCCTCGAACGAGAAGTTGTACTGGAAGCCCGAACAACCGCCGCCCAGGACGGCTACCCGCATCATGACGGGCTTGGCTTCCTTGGCGGCCAGAAAGGCGATGCGCTTGGCAGCGCTGTCGGTTACGGCAAAGGGGGTCTCGCTCATGTCTTACAAGATGTGGTTGGAAGGCCGGTTCGTCAATGCTCCGCGTTGCGTTGAAGCTGCTCGCGAAGCCCCTGCATGTCGCCCAGGACCCAAAGATCGGCAATTTTATCACTTTTCAGAGTGAAGAGGGCGGCCCCCGCCCAGTCGACCCGCCGTCCGGTCGGGGCAAAGCCCAGGAACGGGGCCCGGTGAATGCCCTCAAACCGCATGCGGGCAAATGCCCGTTCGCCTTCGCTCACCAGGTCGAGGATCGTGCAGCGGTAGTCGGCCAGTGCGTCGGTCACCCGGTCGACGTAGGCCGAAAAAGCCGCGTGGCCGGTCATGGTGGGGCCGAGCGAGGCGCGAAAAGTGAAATCGGGGTGGATCAGTTCCGGGATCGCGGCCTTGTCGAGGCGGTTCCAGATGCGATCGTAGAAGGCGTCGACGGCTTGCCGAGGGGTCATCTCAGGGCCGCCACGCTGCGCTCACGGGCGCGCACCCGTTCGCGGTAAAGAATGTAGAGGCCCGAACCGATGACCAGCGGCAGGCCATACCAAACCGCCGGCGATGGTTTGTCCTTGAACCACAAATAGCCATAGAGGACCGCCAGCACGATCGAGCTGTAGTCGAAGGGCGCCAGGACCGATGCCGGCGCGAGGCGAAGCGCACGGGTGACCAGGATTTGCCCGATGCCGCCGATGAGGCCGAGCGAACTCAGCCAGAACCAGCCGCCGAGCGACGGCCACTTCCACTCCGGAATGGCGCCGATCAGCGATACCGCGCTGGCGAACAGGCAGAACCAGAAGATCGTCGCCGCATCGTGGTCGTAACGGCTGATCAGGCGCGTCAGCACCGTGGACAGGGAATAGCAGAAGGTCGCGCCAAGGACGACCAAGGACAACCAGTGGACCGAAATGTTCCAGGGTTCGAGCATGACCAGCACGCCGATGAAGCCGACGGCGACGGCGCTCCAGCGTCGCCAACCAACGACCTCGCCCAGGATCGGCGCGGCAAGCCCGACCATGAACAGCGGCGCGGCATACGAAATTGCGTAGGCATCGACCAGCGGCATGCGCGGAAAGACGTAGAAAAAGCCCAGCAGGCTGCCGAAGCCGGTGACGATGCGCATCGCCTGAAGCAGCGGACGGCTGCTGCGGACGAGCCGGATGCCGCCCGCGTTCCGGAAGAGAAAGTAAAGCGGGATGAGAGCCAGCGTGCTGCGAAACAGCATCATCTGGAACGGCCCATACGAATCGCCCAGCCACTTCACCAGGGCATCCATCGTCGAGAACAAGGCGAGGGCGGACAGCCGGGCGTAGATGCCGAGCAAGGTGGGAGAAGTTGGGGCGGGCGACAAGGTGGGCTATTTGGCTTGTCCGGTATCCTTCCGTAAAGTGCCCCCCTTGCGAGAGTGGGCGCAGGAGGGGCGGACGTCGTATGCGCATGGGTTGGTTGTTCGGTCGCAACAATGTGCGTGCGCCGTGGATCGTTGCCCTGCTCGTGCTGGTGAACGCGCTGCTGTTGCGCGCCCTGGATCCCTCGGGATTGAACCGCCTGCGCGACGTCGCCTTCGACAATTTCCAGCGCCTCAAGCCGCGCACCTACCATCCCGCCACGCCGGTCCGCATCGTCGACATAGACGAGGCCGCCCTGGCCGAGTTCGGCCAATGGCCCTGGCCGCGCACCATCGTGGGGCGCCTGGTCGACAAGCTGACCGAGAAGGGCGCCGCCGTCATCGCCTTCGACGTGGTGTTCGCCGAGCCCGACCGGTCGTCGATCAGCCGCATGGTCAAGGACCTCGTCGCCTATACCGATCCCGAGACCGTGCAGAAGCTCGCGTCGGCGATCCAGGACAACGACAAGGTGCTGGCCGACGCCATGGCGCACTCGCGCGTGGTCCTGGGGTTCGGCTTCGATCCGCACGGTGGCTCGCAGCCGCCCAAGCGCATGTTCGGCACCGCCTTCGCCGGCGACGATCCGAGCCAGTTCCTGCCGGTGCAGCAGGGCACGGTGAAGCCGCTCGCCATTCTCGAGGCCGCGGCCAAGGGCAACGGCAGCGTGAATACCGACGTCGAAGGCTCGGTGATCCGCCGGGTTCCGATGCTTTTCCGCGTCGCCGGCCAGGAAGGCCTGTTCCCGGCCCTGTCGATCGAGGCGCTGCGGGTTGCCCAAGGCGCCAGCACCTACGTGATCAAATCGTCCGGCGCGAGCAGCGAAATGTCTTTCGGCGTCAAGACCGGGATCGTCGCCATCAGGACCGGCGACATCGAAGCGCGCACCGATTCACGCGGCCGTCTGGCGCTCTACGACAGCGGTCATCGCGAGGAGCGCTTCGTCTCGGCGCGCGCCGTGCTCAAGGACGAGGTGCCGCCCGACAAGCTGGACGGCCAGATCGTGTTCATCGGCACCAGCGCCATCGGCCTGAAGGACCTCCGCAGCACGCCGGTGGATGACTCCGCCCCCGGCGTCGAGGTCCATGCCCAGCTTGCCGAGCAGATGATCGAGCATGAATTCCTCGCCCGGCCCGACTTCGCCGATGGCGCGGAGTTCCTCTACCTGGCGGCCATCGGTGCGCTCTTCGTCTTCCTGTTGCCGCGACTGTCAGCCGGACGGATGACGATCGTCGCGGCGATCTTCATCGGCATCGGCCTCGCCGTGCCGTGGATCGCCTTCTCGGAATACGACCTGCTGTTCGACCCGGTCTACCCGCCGGTCACGCTGGCCGTGATCTATGTAACCGGCACGGCGCTCGCCTTCATGCGTACCGAGCGCGAGAGGGCCGCGATCCGCGGCGCTTTCGGCCTCTATCTGTCGCCCGATCAGGTGGAGCGGATCGCGCGCCATCCCGAATTGCTGCAGCTCGGCGGCGAGATGCGCGAGATCACCGTGATGTTCACCGATGTGCGCGGCTTCACGCGCATATCGGAGCAGTTCGATCCGCACGGGCTGACCCGGTTCATGAACCGGTTCCTCACCCCGATGACCGACCTGATCCGCAACCACCGCGGCACGATCGACAAATACATGGGCGACGCGATCATGGCGTTCTGGAATGCGCCGCTCGACGTCGATCGCCACGCCGCGCTGGCCTGCGATACGGCGCTTTCCATGCAGGCGCGGCTGGTCGAGCTGAACGAGGAATGGAAAGCCGAGGCCGAAGCGGAGGGGCGCGGGCACATTCCGGTGAATATCGGCATCGGCCTCAACACCGGGCAGGCGTCGGTCGGCAATTTCGGCTCCATGCAACGCTTCACCTATTCGTGCCTGGGCGACGACGTCAACCTCGCATCGCGCCTCGAAGGGCAGTGCAAGACCTACAGCGTCGGCGTCATCATCGGCGACAAGACGCGCCGTCAGGTGCCCGACTACGCCGCGCTCGAGCTCGACCTGGTGATGGTCAAGGGCAAGACCGAACCGGAGCGCATCCATGCGCTGGTCGGTGGCTTTGCCGAGGCGCAGATGCCAGCCTATGGCGAGCTGGTGCGGCAGCAGGCGGCCTTCCTGGCCCAGTACAGGACCGGCGGCTTCGTCGAGGCGATGGACTTGATCGCGGGCTGCGAGGCCGCCGCGGCCGCCGTCGGCTGGCGGCAGGGCTACTACGACATGATGCGCGTGCGGGTCGACGGCCTGATCGACGATTCGCCGCCCGATTGGACGGGAGTGTATGTCGCCAAGGAGAAGTGAGTCCGTCCGGTGCATCGCCGCCATCGAAGCGCTGGTCTGCCGCGATGTCGGGCGCAAGACCCAGGAACTGATCGTTGCCAGTGCCGGCGGGCTTGCCGCGGCCGCCGAGGCGCTGGCCGACGCGAGGCGTGTCGGCCTGATCACCGGCTTTTTCGTGCCGCGCGGCGATGTCGCGGCCCCTGAGACCGACGGTCCGGTCGGCACCGCGCTGCTGGCCGCCGCGCTCGCGGCCTGCGACGTGCCGGCACGGATCGCGGTCGACACGCCCTGCGTCGGGGCGGTGCGGGCGGCCGTCCAGGAAACAGGCGTCGCGGTGACGGTGGACGAGGTGGGCATCGACGATCGCACGGGCCTCGATCGCCTGATCGGAACATGGCGCGAAGCCGGCGTCAGCCATGCCGTTGCCATCGAGCGTTGTGGCCGCAGCGGAGATGGCCGGCCGCGCAACATGCGCGGCGTCGATGTCTCGCAGTGGACGGCGCCGCTCGACGATCTGTTCCTGGCCGGCCCCTGGACGAAGCTCGCGGTGGGCGACGGCGGCAACGAGATCGGCATGGGCCGGCTGCCCGCCGGGCTGATCGCGCGCACCGTACCCAATGGTGCTGCGATCGCCTGTGTCACCTCATGCGATCATCTCGTCGTCGCCGGTGTGTCCAACTGGGGCGCCTATGGATTGATGGCGGCACTCGCCATCTTGCGCGCCGACTGGAGCGACACGATCGCCAAATTCCTGACGGCGGAACGCGACCTTGCCGTCACGCGCGCCATCGTCGACAAGGCCGGCGCCGTCGACGGTGTCACGGCGCGCCGCGAAGCCACGGTCGACGGTTTCGGACCGGACATCCATGGCGCGCTGATCGATGAGCTCGCTCGCATTGCGTGGGGGCAGGCGGCGGACTAGGTTTGCCCGCCATGGACAATCCCTACGCGCCCACGCATCCCGAAATCCGCGACGCGGTTCGCCAGCTCTGCCTGAAATTCGACGGCGCCTACTGGCGCGCCCTCGACCGCGAGCGCGGCTACCCGACGGACTTTGTGAAGGCGCTGACCGACGCCGGCTGGCTGGCGATCCTGATCCCCGAGGAGTACGGCGGCGCCGGTCTCGGCATCTCGGCGGCCGCGGCCGTGCTCGAAGAGGTGCAACGCGCGGGCTGCAACGGCGCGGCCTGCCACGCGCAGATGTACATCATGGGCACCCTGCTGCGGCACGGCAGCGCCGAGCAGAAGGAGCGCTACCTGCCCCGCATCGCCAGCGGCGAGCTCAGGCTGCAGGCTTTCGGCGTCACCGAGCCGACCAGCGGCACCGACACCCTGGCGCTCCGCACCACGGCGGTGAAGAAGGACAACAGCACTTACGTCGTGAATGGCCAGAAGGTGTGGACCAGCCGTGCCGAGCACTCCGACCTGATGCTGCTGCTGGCGCGCACCACGCCCAAGGAGCACACCAGGAAGCGCACCGAGGGATTGTCGGTGTTCCTTGTCGACATGCGTGAGACGCTGGGCAAGGGCCTCACCATCCGGCCCATCCGCACCATGATGAACCACAACAGCACCGAAGTGTTCTTCGACAACATGGAAGTGCCGGCCGAGAATTTGATCGGCGAGGAAGGGCAGGGCTTCCGCTACATCCTGGGCGGCATGAATGCCGAGCGCGTGCTGATCGCCTCGGAATGCATTGGCGATTCACGCTGGTTCATCGAGAAGGCGACCGAATACGCCAAGCAGCGCAAGCTGTTCGGCCGGGCGATCGGCCAGAACCAGGGCGTGCAGTATCCTATCGCCCGCGCCTACGCCCAGACCGAGGCGGCCGACCTGATGGTGCGCAAGGCCGCTTCGCTTTACGAGGCCAACCTGCCGTGCGGCGCCGAGGCCAACATGGCCAAGATGCTGGGCTCTGAGGCGG
>Ga0209648_10005860_pt1 | contig 10554 bp, 9 predicted proteins | sample GraSoi2013_115cm_FD_185830 | JGI IMG/M metagenome (GOLD analysis project Ga0209648, IMG submission 185830) | Grasslands soil microbial communities from the Angelo Coastal Reserve, California, USA - Sample 9_17_2013_115cm (SPAdes) (version 2) | ecosystem: Environmental > Terrestrial > Soil >...
CCAAATTGTGGCGAAAGTGATGAGAGAAAATCCCGACGCCGTGTTCCTGGCCGGCGATTTGTACGATGGGACGGCAATCGATGCGGCGAAAGCTGCGGAACCTTTGCGCGATCTGCGCGCGCCGCACGGCACGTATTTCGTTGCAGGCAACCACGAACAGTTCGGCGACGATTCCCGATACCTGCAAGCGGTCAGCAACGCGGGAGTGCGCGTCCTGCACAACGAGAAAGTAGACGCAGATCAACTCCAGATCGTAGGAGTGCCCTACAATCACGCCGCGCATGACGAGCATTTTCAGAAGGTTCTGCGGCGGATCGGCGTGGACCGGAATCGCGCCAGCATCCTGCTGACGCATGCGCCGGACCGGCCGCACATCGCGGAGAAAGAAGGGATTTCGTTGCAAGTTTCGGGACACACGCACGTAGGGCAGTTTTTCCCGTGGACGTGGATGGCGCGGCGGATTTACCGCCAATTTGTCTACGGTCTCAGCCGGGTTGGAAAGATGCTCATCTATACTAGCAGCGGCGCTGGAACCTGGGGACCTCCGCTGCGGCTGGGATCCAGCCCTGAGATTGTCTTCTTTCAGTTTGAGTGAGATGAACGATCGCGCCTGCGGGATGACCAGCGGAAGCGCGATCAGGCGCGGAAGAAATCAATCAACAATTCGGAGACGCGGGCGGGCTCTTCGTGCTGGAGCCAATGCGTGGCGTTTGGGAAAGTGAAAAGCTCCGCGTTTGTGCAGTAGCGCAGGCTTTCGCGCGCCATTTCCGCCAAGAGAAAGGCGTCGCGCTCGCCCCATAGGATGCGTGTAGGGACGCGCACGGTTTTGTCTGGAAATTTGGCGCGAGCGCGGAAGAGGGCGCGATACCAGTTGATCATGCCGGTGAGCGCGCCGGGTTGAGACCAGGCTGCGCGGTACTGGGCGAGATCTTCCGTGGAGAAAGTGCCGGGGCGGCTGGAGCGGAGAAGCGATCGCGAGCCAATGCGAAAGTTGAAGGCTGAGAAAAGGGCTTCCGGCAGCCAAGGTAGTTGGAAAAAGAATATGTACCAACTGCGGAGAAACTGGCGTGGACGCGTGCTGAGGAATTTGCGCATCACCGAAGGATGAGGGACGTTGAGGACTACGAGCTTGGAGATGCGGTGCGGATGCAGGAGGGCAGCGCTCCAGGCGACGGCGGCGCCCCAATCATGTCCGGCGAGAAAGATTTTTTCCTGGCCGAGTTGATCGGCGATGGCGATGACGTCGGAGACGAGTTCAGTTAAAGCGTACGATGCCACACCGGAGGGTTTGCCGCTGAGATTGTAGCCGCGCTGGTCGGGAACGATGACGCGGAAGCCCGCCGCGGTCAGCAGTTCAATCTGCTGGCGCCAGCCATACCAAAATTCGGGGAAGCCATGCAGAAGAAGGACGACAGGGCCGTCTTTCGGGCCAGCGGCGACGGCATGAAGGCGAACCGTTCCAACTCGAAAGCAGAGTGTGTCGAGTTGGATCCCCACGCCCGCCTTGGCTAGGAAGCCTCTTGCGGCCAAGATGATTTGCTCTTCGAAATAGCTCCTCTTGTCGGGCAGGTCTTCCCACTCGCTGAGTAGTCCTTCCAAGCGCAAGAATGCCTGGGATTCGCTAGTCGTAAGACGCAAGTCGTAGACGATGCGCGCAGCGCCTTTGCCTGGAGGAATTTGGCCGCTTACAATCTGGTTGCATACACTCAAAATGAGAAGTCTCGCGGCCTCCTCCCTGCGAAGGGGCTGCATGCCAAGCTCAAGGAGTGCTCGTTCGACCAGCTTTCCCTCGTTGGAGCGCGTGGCCGATTTCATGCCAGCAAGTTCGCGCAAGGCGGTGCCATCCCACCCGTTTTGCAAGGCCCACACGGCGAAATCAGGCATGCGCTCTGCGGGAAAATCCTCGTGATACCACTCAAGGCCAACGTTGCGGACTTCAAATTCTGCCGGTTTCACGTTGACAACTCAGAAGCCAGGGGCGCCGGAAGTGGCGGGACGCATCTCGGGAGCGTTGACGCCGAAGCGGAGGCGCGCGAAGTAGGTTTGGCCGAGCGACATGCAGCCGGTGTACAAGTAACCCCAGACAAAGAGTACCAGGAAAGGGACGGTGGCGTAGTTCTCGTTGGCGATGGCGTAGACGATGGTCAGTGAAAAATAAAGTCCGAGCAGGACTTCCGCGTAGGGAATCCACCCGGCTTTGTTCTTGTACGATTTTTTCGCAAAGGTGCCTTGCTTGCCTTCGATCTTGAATTTGGGCGTTCGGGCAAACTCGCTTTTTTTGCCGAGCAGAGCTTCAATCACGGCTTGCGCGTTGCGAACGGAAATGCCGATCCCCGTGGCCATGACGAAGGGCATGTAAAGAAATGTGCGCCACCAAGTCTTGGGCCGCAGCTCTCTTTGCGCGACCAGATAGAAGCTGGAGATGGAACACGTGGAAGCAAGGAAGAGCGGTAAATCAATCACCAGCATCTGGAACCAGCCCTGATAGGAGCGCACGATCATCGCGGGCAGCAACAGGGTCGAGAGCAATATCATCAGCGGGTAACTGATGTTGGCCGTAAGGTGGAAGAAGGCCTCGGCTTTGACGTGCCAGGGAGCATTCGATTTGAAAACTTTCGGGAGGATCTTTTTTGCGGTTTGCATAAGGCCCTTGGCCCAGCGCGCCTGCTGGGCTTTGAAGCCGTTCATGTCCACGGGAAGTTCGGAAGCGCACGCGATGTGCGGGAGATAGAGGAACTTCCAGCCCTTGAGCTGCGAGCGATAGGAAAGATCAGTGTCCTCGGTGAGCGTGTCGTGTTCCCAGCCACCGGCGTCGTCAATGGCTTTGCGGCGCCACACGCCGGCCGTGCCGTTGAAATTGAAGAAAGTACCGCGGCGGGAACGCGCGCCATGCTCGACAACGAAGTGGCCGTCGAGAAGAATGGTTTCGACATTGGTCAGGAGCGAGTAGTCGCTGTTGAGATACGTCCAGCGCGTTTGCACCATGCCGATTTTGCCGCCGCCATCGGGATTCATGAAATAAGGAATCGTGCGGCGGAGAAAATCGGGCTCGGGGAGAAAATCAGCATCGAAGATGGCGACGAATCCGCCCGTCGCGGTTTTCAGGCCGTTTTCGAGAGCGCCGGCCTTGTAGCCCTCGCGATTGGCGCGATGGATATAAACGATCGGCATGCCCTGGGCGGCGTGGCGCTCGACGCAGGCGCGAGCGACTTCGCAGGTCTCGTCCGTGGAGTCGTCAAGGACTTGCACGTCAAGCAGTTCAGTCGGGTAATCGAAACGCGAAACGGCTTCGACAAGGCGCTCGATGACGTACCGCTCGTTGAAGATCGGCAATTGCACGGTAACGCGCGGCCAGTTTGCGACCGGCGGTGGAGCGGCGGGAACATTTTTCGAATACACGAAATAGTCGTAGACCAGCCAGTAGCGATGGAGGCCGTAAATCGCAAGGACCAAAAGGACGATGAAGTAGGGAATCATCATCGCCAGGTCGAAGGCATTGGCGTGGTAGATGCCGGTAAAGGTTTTGTCGGTGAGCTTGTGCCAATAATGGCTAATGGGGTTCTGCGCCGCGAGAACAATCGAGAGTGAAAGGGCTATGTGCACGATTAGAATAATTCCGCCGCCCGACTAGGGCTCCTTTGCGCTGACATTCAAGAAGTCCAATTATACGGCATGTTCTTGGTCCAAATGAAGATAGAACCATTTGGTCCGTGGCAGCGCCATTCCACTGCGTGAGGCAGGTTCGAACACTGCACTAAGGAACAAGAACGATTTTTCCGGCGGCGCCGGGCTCGAGGATTTCTTTGTGCGCCCGCGCGGCCTCAACAAGAGGCAACTCTTTGCCGACGACCGGGCGTAGCGTTCCGTTCTCGAGGCCGGCAATCAGTGCAGCGTGGATTTCGGCTTCTTCCGCGGGAGTGATAGCCCAGAGCGTGAAGCCACGAGCCGAGGCTCGACGCTGCATCAAGTCCCGCGGGTTAATGGTGATTTCGCCGCGATTGCCGATGATGATCACGCGGCCATTCATCGCGAGCAGCTTCAAATCAGCTGAGAGATTCACGTTGGCGAGCATTTCAAGAACAATGTCCACTCCGCGGCCCACCGTGGCTTTCATTATTTCTTCCTGATAACCGGCCTTACTGTGATCGAAAACTTGATGCGCGCCCTCGCGCTTGACGAGATCGATTCCTTTCTGCGTTCCGGCGGTGCCGAAAACGGTGAGGCCCATGGCGTGCGCCATTTGCACTGCCGCGCTGCCAACTCCCCCGCTCGCGCCGTGCACCAAGACGGTTTCGGAAGCACGCGCCTCCGCGGAGTGATGCAGCGCATGATACGCGGTCCCATAGGGAACCCACACTCCGGCGCCCTGGCCAAAACTGATTTTTTCTGGTAGCGAATGCACCTGCTCTTCCTGCGTAAGGGCGTATTCCGCGTAAGCGCCCGTAACAGTTTTCGCCGTGTAAACGCGGTCGCCCGGCTTCACTTTTCTCACGCCCGCGCCAATCGCCTCGATCACTCCCGCGGCGTCTGAACCCGGCGTGTAGGGAAGCAGCGGCTTGACCGCGTAGGTGCCGGCGCACATGTAGGTGTCGTAGGGATTCACACCCGCGGCATGGATGCGCACGAGAACTTGTCCGGAAGCGGGTTTTGGCGTGGGGACTTCTTGGAGCTTCAGAACCTCGGGTCCACCGAAGTCATGAACGAGGATAGCTTTCACGATGCTTCCCCCTTTTGTCGTGGTATAGAAAATTTGACGCTCTGAACCTTTTCAATCGCACGCCGAGCTGAATCCCGGCCGTTACAAGCAAGAAATCACATACTGCGGGCCTTAGAAATGGTCATCGGCGACAACAGTGGCCACTTTTTTGTCGACCAGCCCGGCGGATTGCGCCCATGCCGTGGTCTGCCAATTGTCTTTGCCTTTTTTCTGCGGAATCCAGGGCGGCAGCGACTGGTTCAAGTAATTGGCCAGCGCATGGATGTAGGGCTCGTACATCTTGCGAAACTCCGCGAGCTTGCGGTCGGCTTCCTCTCCGTCATGCAGTTTCATTCCGTGCTGCGCGAGGATGTCGCGGATTCGACGCAGGTCCTGCTCAGGCAGACGATCGTGCGGCAGCGGCTTAGGCGCCGTGCCGAAGACTTGGGAAAGGTCAACGACGGCGTGACGCGCAATCGCAAAAGTAAGCTCCGCCTGTTTTTCGCAAGCGCCCTCGATGCCGACCATGGCCAGCGCACAAGTGTCCAGAATCGCGGTGAGCGAAGCGATCCATGATTGGTTGTCGTGCTGCGAGCGAAAATAGGCAAGCACGGGATACGAGAGATGGCTTTCCATCAGCTCGGCGCACCAAAGCTCCCACTCCTTGAGGAGAACACGGAGGGCATCCTGGCCGTGAACGTAGCTGTGGCGGCGGAGCAGTTCGCCTGCCGTGGGCGGCGTGCCAGCGCGGGAATCGAGGAGGGAGATATTCACTTCGCGCTTGGAGAACGAGCCATAGATGAAAGGCAAATAGCCGATCACAGCAGCAAGAAAACCGAAGCCAAAACCGGCTTCGGAGACGACCAGGGCTCGGGCCAGGCCGGAGCGAGGAATGACGTCGCCGAGGCCCAGTGTAAAGAAGGTCGTGCCGCTGAGATAAATGTCCGTCAGAAAGCCGGGCTGGCTGCCCGTCATCACAACGGCTGACCCGGCTCCGTATTGCATAAGGCCAAAGCCAAGCACGAGGCCAACGGCCCAAACTCCCACGAGAACCAGGAGCGAGAGCGGCCCATAGAAACCCAGCAACGCTTCACGGGTTTTGCGCGTACGGATGAGGCACATCACGAATTTCCACGTGTTCCAGGTGGAGCGGTAAAAAAGGCGCGCGAGGCGGAACTTTCGCGTGACGCGGCGCGGCAGAATGATGGCCTCGAACGCGTCCCAGAGCACGATCAGAAAGATCGCGACACCTGCAGCAAACGGTCCCGGAGATGGAATCATGTGCGGCATTGTACCTGTTTGGGCTTTCGATGAGAACGTTCGAAAGGGCGTTCTGCGGGGATGTCGTCGGAACGTCCCGCGAGAACATGTGAGTCCTACGATTCCAACCGTGCGGTGACGCTGATTTCTGCCTTGAACAGTTTCGAGACGGGGCAGCCGGTTTCGGCGGCTTTCACGGCGGTTTCGAACTTGGCCTTGTCCGCGCCGGGGATTTGCGCGACGAGATCCAGGTGGCTTTTCGTGATGGCGAAGCCGTCCGGGAGTTTTTCGAGCGAAATCGTTGCCGTTGTTTCGAGCCTGCTCGCAGTGATGCCTGCGTTGCCCAACTGTGCGGAAAGTGCCATCGTAAAACAGCCGGCGTGCGCCGCGGCAAGGAGCTCCTCGGGATTTGTGCCGACGCCGTCTTCAAAGCGCGTGCTGAAGGAGTATTGCGTCTTTTTCAAGACTCCACTATCCGTCGAAATCGAGCCCTTCCCATCTTTCAAACCGCCCTGCCAAACCGCGGATGCTTTGCGCTGCATGGTTTCTCTCCTTTGGCTCTTTCGTTCGTTTTGAATTCACAGGATTCGATTCTCGGGCCCGGTAGAAGGGTATATTCAGAAAATGGGCTTGTCGAGAAAGTCTTGTAAACCGGGATGAGCGCCGTCCTGCAAGAAGTTGCACACCGGCCCTGGCCTTTGCCCGTTGGACCGTGGGTGATGGTGCAGAGCTGGCACGACTTGCTTTTCGCGCATTGGCCGCTCGACGGCGCAGCGTTGCGCCCGCTTCTTCCTTGGCAATTGCAAATCGACACGTTTGAAGGGCAAGCCTGGCTCGGGGTAGTTCCGTTTCGTATGACTGCTGTACGGTTACGTGGGACGCCGCCCGTACCATGGCTCTCGGCGTTTCCTGAATTGAATGTCCGGACTTATGTGACTTGCGAAGGAAAGGCCGGGGTGTGGTTTTTCAGCCTGGACGCGGGTAATGCGCTGGCTGTTGCCATTGCTCGGGCGTGGTTTCACTTGCCGTATTTTCGAGCGCGAATGAGCTGCGCAGACCGGGAAGGCTGGATTCAATATGAGAGCCAGCGAACGCATCGCGGAGCGCCGGCAGCATCACTGAAGGTCCAGTATCGCCCCGTCGGCAAGGTCTTTTCCTCGCAGAGCGGGACGCTGGAGCATTTCTTGACCGAACGCTATTGCCTTTACACGGCCGATGAACGCGGCCAAATCATTCGCGCCGAGATTCATCATCCGCCGTGGCCGTTGCAGGCGGCTGAAGCCGAGTTGAAGGTAAATGGCATGGCGGAAGCAGCGGGAGTTACTCTTCCTGCGCGAAAGCCGCTGCTCCATTTTGCGAAAAGGCAGGACGTGGTGGTGTGGTGGCCGGAGCGCCTCGGCTGAATCATCGGAACGCGTCTTCACCACTTATGAAAGACGAAAAAGGCGCCGAGGATGATGCACGCGAAGCCCGCGACGTAATTCCACCGTAATTTCTCTCCCAGATATGTAATTGAGAATACGGAGAACACCGAGAGCGTGATGACCTCCTGAATCGTCTTGAGCTGCGCGCCGTTGAATTCGTAAGAGCCGAAGCGGTTCGCGGGCACCTGGAAGGAGTATTCGAAGAGGGCGATCCCCCAGCTAACCACGATCACTTTCCAGAGCGCTTCGCTGCGGTATTTCAAGTGGCCATACCACGCAAAAGTCATGAAGATGTTCGAGATCGTGAGCAATAGAATCGTTCGCATTTCAAAAAGGCGCTCCTCGCGAGTTAGTCTGATACAGCCTTAAGACGGGCAAGGATTCACCTAAGTTACAGGTCCGCTAAGCGTTTAGTGCCAGATTCCACACAACCGTCCTTCCGTTCCCTTTCCCGCGCTTGCCCTCTTGGCTACTCTCTGGGAATGTGGTGTGACAATGGTTTGTTTGCTGCTCGCGGAAATTGGCAAGATTTTCCGGAAGATAGAGAGGATTGTGTGCGTATCAGATCGTACAGGCTCCTTGTGGTTTTTCTCGGATGGATGCTTTTGCTTCCGGCCGCTGTTCGTGGCCAGGAAAAAACAGTGCTGGTTGAGACCGGGTCCAGCATGCCGGAACCGCTCTATAAGAGCTGGATCGATGAATTTCACAAACAACAACCCTCCACGGACATCCGTTACATGGCCATGGGAACGGCGGAGAGCGCCCGAGAAGTTCTTGCAGGTTCAGGTGATTTCGGCGGCGGGGACGCGCCGATTCCGGAGGCCCAGTTGCGCGCGGCAGGGCAGCCGATTCTTGAACTGCCCGCCGTCTTGATCGGGATTGTAATCATCTACGAGCTGCCTGACGTAAAGGGCGAACTCAAGCTTACGGGGCCGGTGCTGGCGAATATTTTTCTCGGAAAAATCAAATCATGGAACGACCCGGCGATCGCGAAGCTCAACCCGGAAATGAAACTGCCGGAGCTTCCGATTCAAGTTCTCCGCCGCAACGAGGGCAAGGGCTCCAATTACATTCTTTCTGACTACCTGGCCAAAGTGAGTCCTGAATTTCTTGCCGCCGCGGGCCGGAGCGAATCGCCGAAATGGCCTGTGGGCCAAGGCTTCCAGCGTTCGCAGGATCTGGTGGCCAAGCTGCGAGGCACGCCGGGGGCGATCGGATACACGGAACTAAACCTTGCCGCCGGTTCGGCCGTCCGCATCGCCAGCATCAGGAATGCAGCTGGTGAATTTGTCAAGCCTTCCGCAAACTCGATCGCCGCAGCCGCAACTGCCAGCGGCAGCAAAATGAGCAATGATTTCCGCATCTCGTTGACGAATGCGCCCGGCAAAGAAAGCTACCCAATCAGCAGTTTCACATGGCTTTACGTGCCTGCTACTGCCAAGGATCCCGCCCGGGGCAGCGTGGTGGCCAGCTACTTGAAGTGGGTCTATACAAGCGGACAAAAGATCGCGCAGGAAAAAGGCTACGCGATCTTGCCTCTAGAAGTCTTGGAAAAAGTGGCACAGAAAGCCGCGACAATTCGGTAACTAAGCTGAGTATCTAGCGCGAGGCCGTTTCTAAAGCAAACAACCGAACTCGCTCGGAGATATTCCGGCTTGGCGGAGGATTGAGCGTAGAGTCCCCGTGTCAAGCTCCGAATGATCTGGCACGACCACCTGTGCGAATGGAACATCGCGTCTAAGAATGACGTGGCTTCCGTGCTGCCGTTTGACTTGAAATCCTAGTTTGAGGAGTGCTGAAACGCAGTCGCGCCCCGAGATTCGAGGCAGCTTGGTCATACCGCGACGAGAACAGCGTCAAAATTATCGGGAGGAACTGCGAGTCCATCTTCCTTCAACGCGAGGATATAACCTTCAATGGCTTCGCGAATATTGTGAATTGCTTCTTCTTTTGTTTTTCCCTGGCTGACGCATCCGGGAAGGCTCGGACACTCTGCGACCCAGTAGCCAATCTCACCGGGATAGAGAATTACCTGTCGCATTGAAGTACCCCTCGAGAGAGTCTACCACGGGCTTTACACGTTGAGCGTAAGGGAGACGAGGTCCGTCCGCGTGGGCGGAGGAACCGGCGGCATCTTTGAGCGATCCACGGGGTGATAAAGCGTGTCGCGCTCGACAGGAACGCGGCCGGCTGCGCGGATGAGGCGTTCCAGTTCGTCGCGCGGTGTGAACTCGGACGTTTTCGCGCCGGCGTCATGATAAATCTTTTCTTCAACCACCGTTCCGTCAAGGTCGTTGGCCCCGAAGCGCAGGGCGATTTGCGCGATGCTCGGCGAAAGCATGATCCAGTACGCCTTGATGTGTTCGAAATTGTCGAGCAGCAACCGCGATACCGCGATGTTGCGCAGGTCGGCGTAACCCGTAGGCTTCGGAATGTGCGAAAGCGCCGTATTGTCCGGATGAAACGCCAGCGGAATAAACGCCACGAAGCCATGCGTCTCATCCTGCAGCTCGCGGAGCTTGACGAGGTGGTCGACGCGCTCCTCTTCCGTTTCCACGTGTCCGTAGAGCATCGTCGCGTTGGAGTGCAACCCGATTTCATGAGCCTGCCGCGCAATGTTGAGCCACATCTGCCCGCTGACCTTGTGGTCGCAGATAATCCTGCGCACCCGCGGATGAAAAATCTCCGCGCCGCCGCCGGGCAGCGAATCGACTCCGGCTTCTTTTAGCTTCAGCAGCGTCTCTTTGGTGGATAATTTTGCAATGCGCGCGAAGTAGCCCACCTCGACCATAGTGAACGCCTTCAAGTGCACGCCAGGACAGCGCTGCTTCAGCCCGCGAATCATTTCCAGAAAATATTCAAACGGCAAATCCGGGTGCAGCCCGCCCACGATGTGAAATTCCAGCGCGCCTTCCCGCGCGCCCTGTTCCGCGCGGGCGTAAATTTCTTCCAGCGAAAAATTGTAAGCACCCGGCGCGCTGGGATCGCGGCCAAACGCGCAGAGCTTGCAATGCGCGACGCAAATGTTGGTCGGATTGATGTGCCGATTGACGTTGAAATAGGTGACGTTGCCGTGCTTTTTCTCGCGTACGTGATTCGCCAGCCAGCCCACGGCCAGCAAGTCCGGCGAACGGTACAGCGTGATACCGTCGTCAAACGCAAGCCGCTCGCCCG
>Ga0209648_10005862_pt1 | contig 10554 bp, 8 predicted proteins | sample GraSoi2013_115cm_FD_185830 | JGI IMG/M metagenome (GOLD analysis project Ga0209648, IMG submission 185830) | Grasslands soil microbial communities from the Angelo Coastal Reserve, California, USA - Sample 9_17_2013_115cm (SPAdes) (version 2) | ecosystem: Environmental > Terrestrial > Soil >...
TGATCGGCAACACAACCAGCTGGATGTCCTTACTCCTGTCACGGCGAGCACAGCAGTGACGCCGCAGGAACCAGCGCGGATTCTCCGCCTGAACAGTTCCCCGCAATCGGTCGCTATCACCAGTGATGGGCAGCTCGGTTTCGTGGCTCTCTCCAACGGCCGGGTTCTTATGCTCGACGTCCCCGGACGAAGAATCGTCACCAACATCGCAGTCGGCGGAACTCCACACTTCATCATCACTGGCCTCTACCCACCTGTAACTAGTCCTATATCTACCCCACAGCAGACAGCACCTCCTCCGTCGTCGGCAATACCCATCAGTCGCTTCCTTCTCATTGTCGCGACAGCGCTGGCCGGAGTACTCTTGCTGGGTACGCTCTGGCTCTTTTGGAGATACTACCAGAAGCGGCTTGCTGGCCAACGTTCTGCCCGCAAGCGCCTCTAGCATCCTTTCCTGGATGAAGCAGCTCTGTGCTATACTAGAAACGGTTCTTTATTGCTCCTGGTGCAACTGAAAACAGGATACTCCTGGAGGTGGACTGCCACATGTCTGAACTCGCTGAAAATACACCTGTTCAAGGGTCGGTGCATAAGAACAAGCGCAGGCGCAGAGTGCTCATATTTTGTGTGGTGAGCCTGTTAAATGTAGGATTAATTGCGCTGATCTTGACACAATTGCTGACACCGGCACCGACTGCTGTGTCTGACCCTCTCGTCGGCCATCCCGCGCCGGATTTTTCGCTGGCAATGCTGCGTCCCGTTACCGGGAAAAGTGCGCTTTCGCTCTCGAATTTTAAGGGCAAACCGGTTGTCTTGAATTTCTGGGCTTCGTGGTGTGCACCATGTAAAGAGGAATCGCCGCTTCTGGAACGTACCTGGAAGCAGGTGCAAGCACAGGGAAAAGATGCTGTCATCCTGGGGGTTGACTTTCAGGACTCAAACACAGATGGTATGAGCTTTTTACAGCTATACAGCATCACTTACCCTATTGTACTGGATGCGGATGGGTCGGTTGCCTCTAAATACGGCATAACATCTTTGCCGCAAACCATTTTCATCAATCGGCATGGGACGATTCTGAGTAGAGTGCCGAGGGAGCTTACCGCCCAGGTATTATCGAGCAAGCTGCAACTGATTATGTAGGCCTGGCATCAGCTTACGCGACACCAGGCCTCAAAGGTGAAGCGCCTGACGCAGCGTTTCAGATGTAGTATATGAGTCGTTAAGAGCAATGGCATACCTGTTTAGACTAAATCGTCTGTGAGCAGCTCTCTAAAGAAAACAGAGTCCCCACGAGTTTTCTCGTGGGGACTCTGTTTAAACCTTAGCTTCCAGCAATACTACTGCTGTGTCGGTTCGTGTGTGGACCCCAGCCGTTCGCGCATCTGATCGAACGTGACTGCATCAATTTCTCCACGCGCATACCGCTGGCGGAGGATCTCCAACGCGGAAGGCTGAACTGGCGGTACACCAGGATGGTAGAAAGGCGCGTGCCCGTAAAATGACATCGGCCTATTCCTCCAACTGAACCGACGTACCAGGACCCCGATCAGCAGAGCCAGGATCACGATCCAGAAGAACTTGCCAAGGAGCAACAAAGGCAGCAAGAACCATATACCGTGAAAGCCCCAAAACATGGGTATTCCTTCTTTCTCTCTTGAGTATGAACGTTGTCAAAGCACTCTACCCTGGCAACAGACTTTCTCTTTGCATAGTGTATCTTTCGATCTCACTAATTACATGTACGTTTGTCTAACGATTTCGTTGTATTTACGATATATCGCTATCTGCCTTTTACAACAATACGAGCTATCATCGATATTCCCAACGCCATTCGATCTCACTAAACCTGATATCGCTGGCAAACTCCACTCAAAAGGTACCCTTCGGGAGTCAGCTTACTGAAGTCAATACGTTCTGACATCGATATAGTTCTCCTTTGCATGAGCTATCAATCATCGGAGTACATCCTGGCGTCGGGATAGCATGGTGGCAGGTGCCTCTTGTTAGCCGAGCTTGTAGGTAACAAGGCTCCTGGCATGCTCATCATACCCTCCCTCTTGCTCTTTGACGAGCGTGTTCTGTCGATATATGACTACGAGAGGCGTCAAAGAACGCTCCTCGTTATTCATTGTAAGCAAAATTAGCCTGGACACAAGAGCCAATTTAAATGGATGGAGCTTGCCGAAAGATTGAGCCTCAACTCGTGAGTCATCCCTCAACGAAAAGACTGCTTGATTGTGATGTAGCGTCATGTTTTAAAATAGTATAATGACTGATGGAGGCATATCTCAGGCCAGGCCCATTCAGCAGAGTCTAGAATGGGCACAAAAAGAGATTGCTGAGAGAAAATGAGATTGAAAGCCTGTCTAACTGCAAGGTGAGGGCAAAGCGAGAACATGCGACAACAAGAAAGCCTCGAAAAAACCTATCATGACTATTATCCGCTGCTCTTTGCGATCGCATATCGCATGCTGGGCAGCGCCAGCGATGCAGAAGATATCGTTCAGGAGTGCTACCTGCGGTATGCCCAGGCTTCTCCCAAAGAGATCCATTCCACGAAATCTTATCTGACCACCATTGTGACCCATCTGTGTCTCGATTACCTCAAGTCAGCGCGGAGACAGCGTGAGCAGTATGCCGGCGTCTGGCTCCCTGAACCCATCCTGACAACGGACCTGGAAGACCCTGCATGGCATACCCTTGAACAACACGAATCGATTTCCCTGGCCTTTCTTCTCCTCCTGGAACGCCTGACACCGTATGAGCGGGCCGTCTTCCTGCTGCGCGAAATCTTCTCCTATCGTTACGAAGAGATTGGCGAGATTGTAGGCAAGAGTGCCACCTATTGTCGACAAATATTCCATCAAGCGAAAGCTCATCTCAGTGAGCACCGTAAACGTTATACCGCGCCTTCACAAGAAGTGCAGGAGCTCCTGGTCGAACGGTTCCTGGCAGCAAGCCAACAGGGTGAGGTGAAGGCGTTGGCCGCTGTCCTGGCGGAGGATGTGAGCTGGTGGGCTGATGGCGGAGGTAAAGTATACGCTGCCCCCTATCCGCTGCATGGTCGAGAGAGGGTCTTGAGCCTTCTGCGTGGACTCTTACGCAAAGCGCCTTCCTGGTATCCTGATCTGCATTTCTCTTCAGCCGTGGTCAACGGAGCACCAGGGATACTGGTCTGGAGCAAAGAGACCTTGCTGGCAATTATCGCCTGCGAGATGGCAGAAGAACATATCACCGGCCTTTACGAAGTCATCAATCCCGACAAACTGGCCTATATCCAAAGACAGATGCAGCTTCACCGGTGATGCTCTCACACTTTCGATATCTCTTTCGTCTCCTATACAGAACATTTCTGAGAGGGTAATTGCTCAGGTCACATCTCAAAGAAGAGGTGTCCTGGCCAGCCCAAAGAAAATATGTATAAGGTTGAATAGAAAGAGTATAACCCTATGGAAATCTTCGTGACGGGAGCGACCCGCGTGCTCGGACGCCCGGTTGTACAGGCACTGGTCGATGCCGGTCATCGTGTTCGTGCTTTGAGTCGTTCAGAGGAAAACGCTGCGGTGCTTCGTGAGTTGGGTGTGGACCCCGCGCCAGCCAGTCTGTTCGAGGTCGAGTCTCTCAAGCCAGCGCTGACCGGAAGTGACGCCATCCTGCATCTTGCTACCAGGATTCCACCGACTATGAAGATGGGTCGGCTTTCGGCCTGGCAAGAGAATGACCGCATCCGCCGTGAGGGAACGCGCAACCTGGTCGAGGCTGCCCTTGCCGTTGGCGGAGTACAGACTTTCATCTATCCCAGTTTCGCCCTTGTCTATCCGGACAGTGGTGACAGGTGGATTGATGCCGATACCACGCCGGCCCAGCCTGCTGCTACGCTCTACTCCACGCTCGATGCAGAGGTCGCCATCGCCAGATTTGCTGGAAACGAGCGTCGAGGGATCTCGCTGCGGGTGGGAGGGTTTTATGGACCTGAGTCACCCGCAACGTGGGAATTCCTCAGCTATGCCCGTAGAGGGATCGCCGCCCTCCCCGGATCACTCGATTCGTACTTTCCACCGATCTGGGTTCAGGATGCGGCCAGTGCCATCGTCGCCGCGCTTACACAACCGGTTCCCTCCGGCATTTACGATATTGTCGATGACGAACCGCTGAGACGTGGCGACATGTTCGACGCGGTAGCCCATGCAGTCGGGCGCAAGCACCTGCGGCCTCTGCCAGATCTGTTGATGCGGATACTGATAGGAACGAAGTATGACGATATACATCGCAGCTTGCGCATCTCGAATCGTCGCTTTAAAGCAGTGAGCAACTGGAACCCGACGGTACCCAACGCACGAGTTGGCTGGGCGCGTATCGTGGAGGAACGCAGGGTAGCCGAGCCTGTATAGATACGGAGTGTGAGGAATGCAGGAGCGAGTAGAGTGAAGGAATTGCTTATGTTGAAGCAGCTAGAGCTTCCACAGATCAGAGGTACTGCCAGGAGATGTATAGTTGGCGTCACATTTCATCACACTGTCTCGTCTCCTGTATGACTTGCTCAATAATAGGATAAACATGCATATGAGTATGAAAGTAATGAAGGAGCCTTCTATGACGAAAGTTCTGGTTACCGGCGGCGCTGGTAGACTGGGCAGCAAAGTAGTAAAAGAACTGACTGAAACTGGCTATAGTGTGCGCATCATGAGCCGTAAGCTGCACCCTACGAACTTGCTATCCACTACAGAATGGGCGCATGCTGATTTAGAAACAGGTCAGGGTATAGCTGATGCTGTGGCCGGTATCGATGTGATTGTACACACGGCGAGCAGCCCATTCAAACACACACGGCAGATCGATGTAGAAGGTACGCGGTTATTGCTCGAACAGGCTCGTGTCGCTGGCGTAGCTCACGTGATCTACATTTCAATTGTCGGGATCGATCGCATTCCCTATTATTACTACCGCGCAAAGCTTGCCGCCGAAGAGTTGGTCAAGAACAGCGACATCCCCTGGTCTATTCTAAGAGCTACGCAGTTCCACTACCTGGTCGATCTTTTCTTCCAGGCGGCGACAAAGATGCCGTTGGTGACGCTACTACCCACTGATCTCCGATGCCAGTCGATAGCCGAAAGTGAAGTTGCCAGCCGTTTATGTGAGATCGCGGTCGCTGGGCCACGTGGCCGCCTGCCTGACCTTGGCGGGCCAGAAGTACTGACGGCAGGTGAGATGGCGCGTACCTGGTTGATGCTACGCGGGATGCATCGTCGTGTGCTTCCCTTACATTTGCCAGGCAAAGTTGTACAGGGCTTCCGCCGTGGCTATAACACCTGCCCTGATCAGCCGGTGCGAGGGCACCTCACCTGGACCGAATGGGTGCAAAGCAAGTATGAGGTGAAGTACATCAAAGATTCGCCAAGTATTTCAGAGCGGTAGTACTGGGAAGAAAACAGTACAGACTTCCCCGGGTTATTACGAAACGGGAAAATCCGGTCACCGTTTTGGTACCTTCTTGCGAGGGTATCAAGAATTTACTCTCCTGAGGCGCATTGTTCCCCACCAGCGGATCTAGCATGTTGTTCAAACCAACGAAGTCGCCCTGATTTATCCAGGTACTCATCAGGAACTCAAATTGTTGTGCAAGGTTTCCATTAATGAACAGGCCTAGCAGGCCGCGCTCGATTCCGTCGTTGGGGCTAGTGGGATCATATAATGGCCCATATGGCATCCCTCGCCGCACAATCCGGCGCTTATGACCACTACCTCCTGCTACCACTTCCCCCCGAGGATTGGTGCGGCGCATATGCGCACCAAGCGGGCACAGGTATCCGTTCACATCGATGGGCACGTAATCATAGTTATTGAGTTGCTCGTTTGCGATCGGCGGATCGGGCGAATCGTTATCTGGGGAAAGTACAAGGGGGACACCATTACGCCAGCGACCGCATAGTTTGGCAGCCAGCATTTCTACACTCATACCAATCGTAGGTGCCGTCTCCTGAAGAAATTTCTCGAAGGCCTCCACTTCCTGCTTGAGAATGCGAAAAGCAGCAAAACTTCCGTTGATCCCCAATGTATCAGGCTTGGGTACAAGATACCCATACGTCTCTGAAAACTGATAATGATATCCCAGGAGAAATTCACCTGTGGGGGCAACGGGCTGTGAGTCGGGAATCTCCATTGAGGGTGCTCTAGCAATGGTGGGCTGTGAAATGCCGTCTATATAGCCGAAATGGACGAGCCCCCCGGGCAAAGCATTCCCATCATGATAAGATAACTCGATGAGTGCTCCTTCCCTGGCAAAGATGGTACGCAGAATTGCCGTTTTCGACTCCAAAACGTCACCATTCTGCGCATATAGGAAAAGCAGCATATGAGGCGATGGAGAGTTCATCCCTCCTACGATCCAGTTTCCAGGAGCACTCTCGCCAATGTCACCCACAATGTCAGCTCTGGCGGCTGAGCCAGCTATGAACTCAGGCGGAAATGACCCCAGTGAATCATCTGACAGACGAAGTTCCTTTAAGCCCTCATAGGTCAATCCGATATTTAGACAATAATCAGGCTTTGAGGTCCACGGAGCAGCAGTGGTAATTTGGGGACTCGATACCTCGTCCTCGTTCACCAGACTACCGAGGAACTGTCTCGACCCAGCTACATTATTGATCTGAAGAACAAAATGGCGTACGAAGGGCATCCTGTACCCGCGCAGAATAAAACCCTGGACATCAGCAAGATTGAAGTCCGCCATAGTATCTAGCCCTCACATTTCTGCTATCATCCTTGTTTACCTTTTGCAAGGTCGAGAATATTCAGTACCGTCAAATCAGGATAGGCACTGTAAAAGTATGCGACGGAGACGTTGTACTTATGGGAAAAGTCAATAAATGCCTGTATATTCTGTGGATCTTCGACTGGCAGTGGTGGAGCTTCTACAGTGTGCTCAAACAAGGCATCAAAGACTTGCCCCAGATTCTCGGCAAAGTCTTGGACATACGTGCTAAAGTCCCCGTCAAATTCTGTGATGACGGCCACTTTAGTATTGTTGTCGAGAAAAACAACGCGGGCAAAATGGACAATGTTGAGCGTACTAAAAGCCTTGTCCATCTGGCTTTTTAGCAATGGCAAGAGCGTGGTAAGGGCATCATAGTCCGCAGGGGACTTGATCGTCAACACAAGGGTAAGTGTGTTTTGCATTACTTCCTCCCTGATAATAGATGTTGTTCGTTACATACATAAGCAAAATGTGCTTATGTACTCACTGGATGAGCCGATGTTTTGGTCTAACTTCCAATTAAGTAGACGATTAGGAACGAATTTTTCTCATAGCAATTCATTACACCATTCTTTCTGGCTACTTCGCAGTTAGCGAGACTGCTTATGGAGGGCAAAAGCGGTTCTCTACAACGCGTGACAAAGCTTGACGTTGATTTTGCTGTAATACTATAGTGCAAGGTGAGCATGAAGGGATGCTTATGTATATTTTGTTGATTGAGTGGGTGAGCGCTCATACGATATTTTGACTCTTTAGCCTTTACTTGCTCTACTCCATTTGGATCAGATGTGTGATGTAAGGAGCTTTTCATGATTCCAACTCTGCATATTTCTCTACTAGGCGAGTTCCTGCTTGTCTCAGGTGACACCCCTGTGACAACCGTCGATTGGCCGCGCCTCCAGTCTATGCTGGCCTACCTTGTGCTCCATCACACGGCCTCCCAATCCCGCACGCACCTTGCCTTTCTACTCTGGCCCGACTCAACCGATGCTCAGGCTCACACTAATCTGCGCCACCTGGTGTACCGCTTGCGGCGCGACCTTCCTAATGCTGACTCCTTCCTACGCATTGAGAAGCAGACACTCCTTTGGAGGTCTGATGCACCCTGGACGCTGGATGTAGCTGACTTCGAACACGCCATTGCTCAAGCGGAGCAGGCACAGAGTAAAACGGAGATACGGAAGGCGTCAGAGACTGCGGTTGAGATGTACCGTGGCGATCTCTTGCCGGGTAACTACGATGAGTGGATTCTTCCAGAGCGTGAGCGATTGCGCCAACTCTTTCTCAGCGTCCTGGAACGCTTGATTTTGCTCCTCGAACATGAGCGCGATTACCCTACGGCCATTAGCTACGCCCAGCGACTGCTGCGCTACGATCCGTTACATGAGGCAACCTATCGCCATTTGATGCGCCTGCACGCCGTAAATGGCGAGCGGGCTACCGCTATTCGAACATACCATATCTGTGCTACCGTCTTAGAACGCGAACTGGCAGTGGAACCCGGTAGGGCGACTCGAGAAGTATACGAGCAACTTCTGCAGAAGGAGGCACCAACAGTCTCCGCCGCTGCACCTTCTGCGGCGTTGGTAACCGAAGTACCGCTAGTAGGCAGACAGCAGGAGTGGTCCCAGCTACTGATGGCCTGGCAGAAAGCAACTACTGGAGGGCCGCAGCTGGTGGTATTATCGGGAGAAGCCGGCATCGGTAAGACACGCCTGGCGGAGGAACTGCTCACCTGGGTTGGTCGGCAAGGGATGATTACAGCAAGCGCACAATGCTATGCTGCAGAGGGGGAGTTAGCCTATGCGCCCGTCACTACCTGGCTTCACACGGATGCCCTCCACAGGACTTTGGCAGCTCTCGCCGACATCTGGTTGACGGAGGTGGCCAGGTTCGTGCCAGGTATCTTGACGGAGCGACCTGATCTTCCTCATCCGGGGCCATTGATAGAGAGCTGGCAGCGTCAGCATTTGTTTGAAGCCCTGGCACAAGCTGTTCTTGGAGCAGGCCAGCCTTTGCTTTTGCTGCTCGATGATCTGCAGTGGTGCGACCGGGAGACACTCGAATGGCTACATTATCTGTTGCGATACGATGTGCAGGCCCAAATGCTCATAGTGGGGACTCTGCGCCCTGAGGAGATAACCGGAGAGCATCCACTAGCGTTGTTGCTAGCTACTTTGCGCAGCAGCAGGCAGGCGACAGAGATGCCAATCGGTCCGCTGAACGCCATCGATACAGCATCACTTGCATCACAGGTAACACGACGGCAACTCGCCCCCGATCTGGCGACCGACCTCTACAAGGAAACCGAAGGCAACCCGCTCTTTATCGTGGAGACTGTGCGTATGGGCGTTGGAGAAATAACGGGAAAGGAGCACCTATCGAAAGCCGAGCCTCATCGTTCAAAACTGCCGCCCACAGTGCAGGCGGTTATTGCAGCACGCCTGGAACAACTCTCACCGCAAGTGCGCGACGTGGTGAACCTGGCGGCCACCATCGGTCGGGCGTTCACATTTTCTGTTCTTGCCCGAGCCAGCAGCGCCGACGAAGATACGCTAATTCGTGGGCTGGATGAGCTATGGCAACGTCGGATCATTCGCGAACAAGGGGTGGATGCCTATGACTTCAGTCACGATAAATTACGCGAAGTGGCTTACACCTCCTTGAGCACTGCACGGCGACGTTTGCTGCATCGTCGGATATTCGAGGCACTACACGTGTTGGATGCTCCAGCAGCTCTGTTAGCTCAACACGCATTGGCTGCTGGGCTGTTTGCATCTGCCTTCCGCTTTAGTGTAGCAGCCGGAGATGAGGCACGACGATTGTTCGCCCGAAGAGAAGCTAGAACGCATTATATCAATGCACTTGACTGCCTGTCCCATTTGCACATCACCACACAAAACCGTAGTGGGCATACGCATACCATTCCAAAGAAAGTGAATACGCCCCCCTCCGTAGAAGCCCCCGAACGGCAACTCGTGCAACTCAGCGAGGTGGAAGCACTGGTGAATACGTTGTCCAATAAGGAAGAAGCCGACAATGAGAGACGATTGAGTCTGGCTCGGGTCCACTATTGGATGGGCCGCATGCACTACTACCATAATGATCGACAAGAGGCACTGAGATGTTTCCGCAGCATGCTGGCAGAAGCGCAAGAGGTGGGTGATGAAGAGCTAATAGCCATCTCCTCCAGTATGATTGGCCACATCCTGGTTTTTCAAGGGTATTTTGATCAGGCCAGGCCGCTCCTGGTTCAAGCCATCGCAGCATTAGAACGAGCTGCCAATTGGACAGAATATATCGATACCATTTGCTACTTGGGTATCGTCCGCGCTGGATGCGGTGAGTATAAAGTTGGAGTAGAGGCAGTTCAACATGCGCTGGAAACACACCATCTTACCGCAGATGCCTTCTGCTATTGCTACCTCGCAGTGATGCACATTCTGGGTGGAGAGATGCAACGCGCATTGGAGGAGTGCCGGGCCATCGTGAGTGTCGGAGGACAGTCTGACGACCGGTTGGCTATCTACATGGGCCACGGCTTACGAGCGTGGGTTGAGAGCCGTCTGGGTCATCATGAGGAGGCTCTTGCACATATGGTACGACAACAAGCCATCGCTGAGAGTCTCGGCGAGGAACAACTGCTCATCGAAGATTTATTTGCCGCTATCAAGGCTGAAATGGCACTTCATGCTGGCCGCATCGAAGAAGCACTGGCTCTTGCAGAGGAAGCGGTAGCTTATGCGCAAGCAGTTGATGGTAAATTTGCCGAAGGGTTGGCCCAACGGGTACAAGGA
>Ga0209648_10005863_pt1 | contig 10554 bp, 6 predicted proteins | sample GraSoi2013_115cm_FD_185830 | JGI IMG/M metagenome (GOLD analysis project Ga0209648, IMG submission 185830) | Grasslands soil microbial communities from the Angelo Coastal Reserve, California, USA - Sample 9_17_2013_115cm (SPAdes) (version 2) | ecosystem: Environmental > Terrestrial > Soil >...
TCGAGCCAATGAACATTTCCGCCACGATGACGATGACGAGAGCCAGTGAGACGCCATTGCGCAAGCCGACGAAGGTCTGCGGCAGGGATTCCAGAAGCATCACGTCGGTGAGGACCCGCAACCGCGACGCACCCATCACCTTGGCGGCCAGAATGCGGGTCTTGCGGGCGTTTATCACACCGTAGGCGACGTTGAAGAGAATGACGAGCGCGGCGCCGAACGCCGCAACCGAGATTTTCGTGCGGTCGCCGACGCCGAACAGGACCAGAAACAATGGGAACATGGCCGAGGCCGGCGTCGAGCGGAAGAAATCGACCACGAACTCGACAGAGCGATAGACCCTTTCGGATGACCCAAGCAGAATGCCGAGCGGAATGGCGATTACGGCCGCAATCACGGTCGCCAGCGCCGTCCGTTCCACCGTCTTGAGAAAGTCGCCGCCAAGCTTGCCGTGCACCATGCCGTTCCACATGGCGCGGAAAGTCGCGGTCGGCGGCGGCAGCAGGATCGGGTCGACAATCTCGCTCAAGACCGCGAGATACCAAGCCGCAAGCAGCCCGACCACGACCGGCAGAAGCGGCTCGAGGTTCAATCGCTTCATTTGCGGCGAATTTCCTGCTGAAAAATCTCAAGGCAGTGCGCCTTGATGCGAATGAATTCCGGCTCGGAGAGCGTCGCATCGGTGCGAGGCCGCGGCGCGTCGTAGCAGACGAGGTCGGCAACGCGGGCCGGGGGGCGTGACAACAGCATGATACGGTCGGCGAGATAGACGGCCTCCTCGAGGTCATGCGAGACCAGCAAGGTCGTGGTTGCGGTCTCGACGAACAGGCGTTGCAGCTGCTCGCGCATGAACAGTGTCATCTCGTAATCGAGTGCCGAAAACGGTTCGTCGAGAAATAGGATTTCCGGCTCCACCACGACGGCGCGCAGAATCGACACCAGTTGCTGCTGGCCGCCCGACATCTGATAGGGGTATTTGCTGAGATCGACCTTGATCCCGAGCTTGGCCACGAGTCGCTCGATCCGGTCCTGCCGTTCGCGCCTCGCGAGCCCTTTAAGCTTGAGCGGATAGTCGATGTTGTCGATTGCGCGCAGCCACGGAAATAGCGCTTCGCGATAGTTCTGGAAGACGTAGCCGAACGTGATCTCGTCGATAGTCTGCCCGTCGAATAGGATCTGGCCGGCATTGGCCGGGATCAGCCCGGCGATGATATTGATGAGCGTGCTCTTGCCGCACCCGTTCGGCCCGAACACGGAGATAAGCTCCCCGCGCGGGAGATCGAGGTCGAGGTCGTCATAAATCCGCACCGCGCCGAATTGCTTGGTGAGGCCGCGGATTGTGACGTGCGGACGCTTCGACGCGGTCGGCGGATGTGGCGGCGACCCTTCGATCTTTTGGGCCAAGCGCGCCGGAAGCATGACTGTCCCTTCGAAAATAAGGTCGGGTCGGAGCAGCGTCAGAAGGCCTGTATGAACTTGGTCACATCGACCTTTTCGGGGACAACGCCGATCTCGACACCGAAGTCGACGAATTTCTGGAATTCGCCAAGCTGCTTCGGCGACATGTCCTTGGTCATGATGTAACCGAGCATCGGCACCGTATCGACAACGTCGTCGGGCGTAAACGTGTTCTTGGCAAGATATTTGCGGGCGCTGTCGGGATTTTTGTTGATGAAGTCGATCGCTTCGGCCCAGGATTGGGCGAAACGCTTGGCCACGTCCGGTCGCCGCCTGATGAAGTCGGCGGTGAGCGCGCAACCCACCGCGTAGGCATTCGCGCTTTCATCGCCAAGGATGTATTTGGCGATGACGCCGGACTCGATCGTGGTGGCGACCCCGAGCTTGCGCATGGTCGAGGCGTTCGGCTCGAGCGTGTAGCCGCCGTCGAAAGTCCCGGCCGTCATCACGTTGACGTGCTGGCCCATGTCGAGCTGATCGATCTTATAGTCGCCCTCCTTGAGGCCGACTTTGGCGAGTATCGCCTTCGCGGTGTTGAGGTTCGCCGGCCCCGGCGCCGACATCAGTCTGGCGCCTTTGAGATCCTTCAGAGTCTTTGCCTCGAAGCCCTTGCGAACCACGAACTGCTCCATCTGCCAGACCTTGGTCTGGCTGTGCACCCCGATATACATCGCGACGCCCGGCTTCTTGACGTTGGCATTCATGCCCTCGAGCATCACGAGAACCGCGGAGACCTCGATCTGGTTGGTGATCAACGCGGCGACGTTGGGTGGCCCGCCCATGAGCGTGATGGTCTCGGGCTCGATATTGTGCGCCTTGAAGATGCCACGCCCGAGCGCGACGAAGTACGGCAGCGACGAGCTGACCGGAAAGACACCGACTTTCACCTTGTCCTGCGCGGCGGCCGGAACAATGGTGAAAGCCGCCACCGCCACAATGACCGCAACCGCAACGCGCCCAAAGGCCCTGAATTGCTTCGTGAACATCGTCTGATCTCCAAGGTTCCGGGCGGTTGCGCGCCCGGCCATGTTGGCCATTTTGAAAGCAAATCGAGTGCCAGATAGTCCTACCTGAGCATGTCGAAATAGCCGGGCCCACGGTCGATCATGGCGGCGCTTTCGTTCCGTTTCGAGCGCATTGTATCGCGGAGCCCTGCGGTTGCCGCCTCGTCGAGGCGCCAATCATCGGCATCGCGGCCGGCGATGAGCACGACCCCATAGGAGTCGCGCGCAGCCTGCCGCGACACCCGACCTTCGAGCACGTCCTGGCACACCAGCTCGGGTTCGCGCTCGAGCGGATCGCCCCAGCCGCCGCCGGTAGTGCGCACCCGCACGATGTCGCCGGCCGCCACCGGCTCGCCGTCGACGAGGCCGCCGAGGATGCGTGCGGTGCCGCCGGAAATGATGGTGACGCAGAACGGCGTCCCGGCCTTGCCGCCATTGACGCCGTAACAGCCCAGACGAACGCGGTCGGCGGTCACGATGGCGCGGCAATCGACCAACGCGCGGTAATGCTTGTCGTAGCCAAGCCCGCCGCGCCGCTTGCCGGCGCCGCCGGAGTCGATCGCAAGGGCGAGCCTTTCCACCAGCAGCGGGAAGCGCGTCTCGGTGAACTCGGCCGGCTGATTGCGCGAGTTCGGTACGATGTGGATCGCATCGTTGCCGTCCGCGTAGTGGCGCCCGCCCGAGCCGCCGCCAATCACTTCGCGCGAAAGGAAAGGCTCGCCGTTAAGGCCGTGGCCGAAGAAGCCCGTGTAGCGGATTGTCTCCTGGTCGGCCGGAATGCGGCCCTTGACCGCCTGCGCGACCACGCCGGCGAGCAGACCGAGGCACCGAAGCAATACAAAAGAGCGCGCATTGGTAGCAGCTGGCCACTGTGGCGTGATCAGGGTGCCCTTTGGTGGAAACACCACGTCGAACACCTCGCAAACGCCTTCGTTGACGTGGATTTCGGCGGCACGCTCGGGCGTATCGGCAAGGTTGCGCAGGATCGGTGCGATCCACTTGATCAGGAAAGCGCCGCCCGCGTAGTCGGCCGGCCAGTTGATCGGACCTGCTGACTGCGGATCAGTGCCGGTAAAATCAAGGGTGATGCGGCCACCGCGCTTGATCATCTTGAGCGCGAGCTTGTGCAACCGTGGCGCGCTGACGCCATCGTGCTCTACGTAGTCTTCCCAGGCGTATTCGCCGTCAACGATCTTCGGAAGCAATTCGTTGCGATAGATATCGCGGCAGCGATCGAGAATCGCTTGGAAGCACGCTTCTACCGTCGCTGCGCCGAAGCGTGCGAACAGCTCGGCCATGCGCCGTGCACCCATGACGCAGGCCTGGACCTCGCTGTCGAGGTCGGCGGCGAGCATCTCGGGCACGCGCGTATTGCGTTTGAGGATGGTGAACACCGCCTCATTGCGCACGCCTTCGCTGTACAGCTTGACCGGCGGCACCGCGAGGCCTTCCTCGAAGACACTGCGCGCCGTGCCGGGCATCGATCCCGGCACGCGGCCACCGATGTCGTCATGGTGGCCGAAGGCCTGGATATAGGCCACCACCTTACCGTCGTGGAATACCGGAACGGTGCTGCACAGGTCGGGCAGGTGCCCGATGCTGCCTTCCGTCAGATAGGTATCGTTCATCAAGAAGACGTCGCCCGGCCGCATGGACTCGGGCGGGAAATCCCGCACCACCGCGTTGGGCATCGCCGAATACGAGCGGCCGGTGAGCTTGCGGCAATAGCGGTCGAACAAGCCGACCCGGTAATCATGCGCTTCGCGGATCATCGGCGAACGGGCGGTGCGCTCGACCGCGTACTCGATCTCGGCCTCGATGGAATTGAGCGTGCCCTCGACAATCTGCAGCACGATCGGATCGACGGGCACGGTGTCGCGCCGCGGCGGCGTTGGCCAGGGCTTTGCTTGGACCGCTCGCGGAGACGCGTTCATGGACCTGCCTGCGCTTGCTCGGCGTGTTGCTTCGACCGGATGATCATAATGCCATGGGCGTCGACGTCGAGATGCTGGCCTGGGAACACCACGGTGGTGGAGCCGAACTCCTCCACGATCGCAGGACCGGCGATGCGGGCACCTGGCCGCAACGCGCCGCGCTGATAAATCGGCGTATCGCGGAAGGCGCCATCGAAATAAACCGCCCGCTCGCCGCTCGGAGCCGGCACACCGCGCTCCGCACAGAGCTTCGGCAATCGCGGTCCCTCGATCAAGCCGAAGCCGCAAACGCAGAAATTGACATACTCCACCTTCTGCTGGCCCGCATAATCGTAGCCGAAGGTCTTCCGATGCGCGGCATGGAATGCGGCCGCTAGTCGATCGAGGAAGGCCGCATCGATCGCACCGCTCGGTGCGTCGATCCGCACCTCCATGGACTGGCCCAGGTAGCGCACATCCGCCTGGCGCTGCAGACGGATGCGCGTCGGGTCGATCCCGTTGCGCAGCAGCGTGTCAGTCGCTTCCTGTTCCAGTCGGCGATAGATCGCTTCTACCGTCGAGGCGCTGGCGGCGTCTTGCGCCATCACGTTGGTGACGATGTGGTCGGTCCGCCAATCGACGGCCAGGAGCCCGAAGGCCGAGAGATTGCCGGGATTAGGCGGCACGATGCAGGCCAGCATGCCGATCAGGTCCATGACAGCGGCGGACTGGGCAGGGCCGGCGCCGCCGAACGAGAGCAGCGCGAAGGCGCGCGGATCGATGCCGCGCTGGATGGTCATCTGACGTATGCGGTTGGCCTGGCTCCAGTTGGCAATCTCGATGATCCCGTTGGCCAACGCCTCGACACTCTCGGCGTCGCACCGGGACGGGCAAGCCGGCCCGCCAGCGTTGCCAGGCCCGCGCGCGAGCGCGCGACGTCCAGCGCGATGCCGCCGCCGATCAGCGATGATGGTATGCGGCCAAGCGCGAGGTTCGCGTCCGTAATGGTCAGCTCGTTGCCGCCGTTCGGATAGCACATCGGGCCCGGTTCGGCGCCGGCGCTCTTCGGCCCGACGCGCAATTCGCCCTCGCGGCTGATCCAGGCGATCGAGCCGCCGCCGGTCCCGATGGTCTCGATGTCGATCATCGGGATGCGAACCGGGAATGGCCCAACGAGACCGCTGTTGGTGAGATGAGGCTCGCCGCCTTCGATCAGGCAGAGATCGGTCGAGGTGCCGCCGGCATCTAGCGTCACGACATTGTCGAAACCCGCGATCTTGGCGATGACGGCGCTGCCGATAGCGCCGGCGGCCGGGCCCGACAGGGCCGTTGTGATCGGCTTGCGGACCACCTGGTCGGCGCTGGCGACACCGCCCGACGACTGCATGACCAGGAATGGCCGCTCGCGCAGGCCTTCGCCAAGCGCTTCGTCGACATGGCGGAGGTAGCGCTCCATGTGCGGCTTGACAAAGACGTCGAGAAGGGTGGTGATCGTACGCTCGTATTCGCGATATTCCGGCAACACGTCGCAGGACAGTGATACGGTACAGCCTGGATATTCCTGTGCGATGATCTCGCCGACTCGGCGCTCGTGGGCAGGGTTGGCGTAGGAGTGGATGAGGCAGACACCGATGGCTCCGATATTGCGGTCGCGGAAGAAGCGGGCTGCAGCGCGTACGCTTGCCTCATCGAGCGGCCTTAATTCGATGCCGCGGAAGTCAAGCCGGCCCCCGACCTCGCGGACGAGCCGCAGCGGCACGATGCGGGCAGGCTTCACCCAGAAATAGGAATTGCCGTAGCCATCCGGCACCGCTTGGCGGGCGATCTCCAGGATGTGACGGAAACCTTCCGTCACGATCAGGCCAAGCCCGTCGATCCGGCTTTGAAGCAGCGCATTGGTGGCGACCGTGGTGCCGTGGGCAAGCCCCGCCACATCGGCGACACCAGCCCCCATGTCGTCGAGGATCCTGTGCACCCCGCGCACCAATCCGATTGCCGGATTCGACGGGGTGCTCGTCACCTTGGTGACGCGCATCGCGCCGGAGGCCACATCAACAGCCACGATATCGGTGAAAGTGCCGCCAGTATCGATGCCGATGCGAAAGCACGGAGTTGGGCCGGAAGATGCTGCTGCCATCGGTGTTCACTGCGCGGGGCACGGTTCGGGTGCGTCAACGTTGTGATGCGAAAAACAGACCATGCCGTCAATTCCTTCCTCCTGGCCTCGCCGAAACGGCCATTGCGACGCGCGACTGTCCTCAAGCGAACGCCCTGACCTTCTCGTCGAGATCAAGCGCGGCGTGCAGCAGCATCCGGTCACGGGCAAAGCCCGCGATAAGGCTCAGCCCCACATGTGCGTCATCCACATGAACGGCAGGAATCACAAGCTGCGGCAGCCGGCCCATCGAGGCCGGAGACAAGAGCCGCAGCGCCTTGGCGCGATAGCTCATCTGTGCGTCGAACGGGGCGTCGCGCCGCAAAGGTACCGCATGGGTGGTCGGAAACAGGACAATCTTGCTATCGGCGAGAAGCGCCGCCAACGCCCTGCTGAGGCGGCGCCGCACGGCAGCGGCGGTTTGGACTTCCGCGGCACCGACCTGCGATGCCTGGATGAAGCGCTCCTTGACGCCGGGCGCGAGGGTCGGGTTCTCGCGCTGGAACCAGACGCCGTGACTAGCCCACAGCTCGCGGCTCATCAGCGTCCAGTACGCTGCCACAACGGCGTCGGGCGCAAGATCGCCGAAGAGTTGCACCGTCTCGCCAATGCCGAGCGCCGCGAGCAGGCACGCGAACCGCTCACGAACCTCGTCATCGACAATCGCGAGGCAATCCTCGGCAACAACAAAGCGCGCGGCGGTTGCAGGGCTGTCCTCCGGCAGCAGCACATCGCCAATGCGAAGCAGCATGGCGGCGTCTCGCGCGAGGAAGCCGCAAGTGTCGAAGCTCGGCGCCTGGGCAATACAGCCGTTGAGGCTTATACGGCCGTGCGATGGCCGCAAGCCGTAGAGTTCACAGAATGAGGCGGGAACCCGGATACTGCCGCCCGTATCGGCGAGCCCCGCCGCCAGTGCCGACGCCGAACCGCTCGAGGAGCCGCCTGGCACACGCGCTGGATAACGCGGGTTGAGCGGCGTGCCGTAATGCGGGTTGATGCCCATCAGGCCGCAGGCGAGGTCGTCCGTGATAGTCTTGCCGACGAGAGTCGCGCCGTTGTCGAGGAGTTCACGGATCACCGGCGCAGTCGCATCAGCCGGCTTGTGCGTCGCGAGCCAGGTTGGATTTCCGCCGCCTGTCACGACACCCGCAACGTCGAACAGATCCTTGGCGACGAAGCGAAGACCGGCGAGCGGCCCGCTCGCGGCGCCCGGAATTTCTACGGCCGGCCCAGGCCGAAAACAGCCTGCGTCGAGCCGTGGCGCATTGATTGAATGAGCCTTCGACACCTGCCTATCTCTCAAATCGCCTGTTTAAGGAGTGCCAATAGCGTGCGCTTCAGGGCAGGCATCATGAGCCCATCATGCCCAAGCACAAGTGCAGAATATATGTTGCGGGCTACGCCGCAACCGCGCGCAGCAGGATGGGCGCGCCGTCGCCTCATAGCGGTGGCCCGTACGCCGGCAACAGGACGCAAATCGAGCCTTGGAGTGAGCCTTATGTACCGCACAGATACTTTCCGCATTGCCATGGCGGGCCCCGCCGACATGACCAAGCTCACCGCGCTGATCGAAGATGGCGCGCTTGACCCGATGCACATCGCGGCCATCCTGGTGAAGACAGAAGGCAATGGCGGAGTGAATGACTTTACCCGCGAATATACGTGTGCAACGCTCGCCGTGACGCTCGCGCCTTATCTGCGCACCACTCATGCGGAGGTGGAGCGTCGCATCGCGATCGTCGTGTCGGGCGGCACCGAAGGGGTGCTGAGCCCGCACGCAACTCTGTTTGCCCGGACGCCGATCGTGAACCGCCCAGGCACGGCTAGCAAGCGCCTCGCCATCGGCATCGCTGCGACACGGGACTTCCTGCCCCACGAGATCAGACGGGCCGCCCAGATCGAGGCGACCGCGGCCGCGGTCGCCGCGGCGATGGCCCATGCCGGCATTGTGCGCGCAGAAGATGTGCATTGGGTGCAGGTGAAATGTCCGCTGCTCACTGCGGAGCGGGTGCAGGCGGCGCGACGCTCCGGCCACGAGCCGGTGACCGAGATCGCTTACAAGTCGATGGCCTATTCGCGTGGCGCCTCTGCGCTCGGGGTCGCGGCCGCCTTGGGCGAGATCCCGACGCCGGTCGCCGAGGATGCGGTGCTCTCCGACTGGTCACTCGCCTCGGCAGTGGCGTCGGCTTCCGCCGGCATCGAATTGAAGAACAACGTCGTCATCGTACTGGGCAATGCGGACGGGGTCGGCGGCGACTGCGTGATCGCCCATGCGGTGATGCAGGATGCGATCGATGCCGCCGCGGTGCTCACCGCACTGCGACTAAGCGGTGCCCAGCCAGATGCCGAGGCGGGCGCCCGGATGGACACCTCACGCATCGTGCAGGTGCTGGCAAAGGCTGACCCGTCGCCAGATGGGATGTTGCGCGGTTTTCGCCATACCATGCTTGACGACACCGACATTTCTGCAACCCGTCATGTCCGCGCCGCCGTCGGCGGCATGATTGCGAGCCTAATCGGCTGCCCGGCGGCCTTCGTATCCGGTGGCGCCGAGCACCAAGGCCCACCCGGAGGCGGTCCGGTGGCAGTGATCGCGCGGGTTTCCGAGTAACTCAATCTCCAACGCTTAATTTCTCAACGGCGTCGTCGCCCGCCGAATGCGGACGATCCATCATCCCATGACCTCGCACAGGGCACGCTCTCTTTTCATCGCGCGCACACTACCCGTGTCCGGCATTCGCCCGTCATGACACTGAAAAGGAGCGAACGGGGCTGTGACAAGCGGTGGCGCATACTTGCCGTCGGATTGGCGCAGTCGCTTGAAAATTAGGCAAAGCTACGTGGCGATTTTATCCCGCAGCGCGTTGCAGCGGCGAACCCGTAATCGATATCGCTTGCCATATCCAGATTATCCGCGTCGGCTTCGTGGATTTCGGGCTCGCCTTGTGGTGCTCCCAGGAACGACGCAAGACATCCTGCGGTTGGCATTGCGTTTGCTCGATTGGTCCAAAGGTCAGGAGGTCCCCATGCCAACCGCTATGTTCTTTCGTCCATTTGGCCTGCTTCGCCCATTGCACGCGACATCCGCCGCTGCGGCTTGCCTCGTCCTGTGGTCCGGCGCCGCCCTTGCGGCCGACAAGGTGACGTTTCTCACGAGCTGGTTCGCCCAGGCCGAGCATGGCGGGTTTTACCAGGCCAAGGCGATCGGCCTTTACGAGAAGGCTGGCCTCGACGTCACCCTGAAGATGGGTGGCCCTCAGGTCAACGGCATGCAGCTGCTGCTCGCGGGCGAAACCGACATTATGATGGGCTACGATCTCCAGGTGCTGAAGTCACTGGAGCAAAGCCTGCCAGTCATCACCATTGCAACGTCGTTCCAGTTCGACCTGCAAGGCATGATGACGCATACGGATGTCGCGAGCCTCGCCGGCCTCAAGGACAAAACCATTCTGGTGGCAACGCCCGGCCGCGCGTCGTGGTGGCCATGGCTGAAGGCGAAGTACAAATACACCGACGAACAGACGCGGCCCTATACGTTCAACCTGCAGCCATTCATGGCCGACAAGAACACCGTGCAGCAGTCCTATCCGACCTCCGAGCCGTTCGCCGCCAAGCAGGCGGGCGTGCCGGTGAAGTTCTTCCTTTTCGCTGCCGACGGCTATCCGCCGTACGGCGCCACCATGGTGACGACGAAGCCGTTCGCGGACAAGCACCCGGACGCCGTCGCGCGTTTCGTCAAGGCCTCGCTCGAAGGCTGGCGGAGCTATCTGCACGATCCGGCGCCTGCCAATGCCCTGATCAAGATCGACAACCCCAAAATGAGCGACGAGCAAATCGCGTTTGGGGTCGAGCAGCTCAAGACCCTCAAGGTGCTCGACGGCGGCGATGCGGCGACGATGGGCATCGGCATCATGACGGAGGCGCGCTGGAAGGCAACCTACGATCTCACCGTGTCGTCCGGACTGCTCAAGCCAGAGGTCGACTGGCGGGCTGGTTTCACGGATCGCTTCGTGAAGGGCCTCAA
>Ga0209648_10005864_pt1 | contig 10552 bp, 10 predicted proteins | sample GraSoi2013_115cm_FD_185830 | JGI IMG/M metagenome (GOLD analysis project Ga0209648, IMG submission 185830) | Grasslands soil microbial communities from the Angelo Coastal Reserve, California, USA - Sample 9_17_2013_115cm (SPAdes) (version 2) | ecosystem: Environmental > Terrestrial > Soil >...
AGTCCACGGCGGCCATTGCCAGAATGGTCGTTGCAAGCTGGCGAGCGGTCCTTATCTTGGGGTAAGCACGCCCGTTTTGGAGCAAAGCTGTTGATCGTTGTTATCCGCCGCGCCTTCGCCACCGCTTTGTCGTTGGCCGGGCTTGCCGCCATCGCCGGCTTCGCGCAATTCAATCCGCTCAGTGACGCCATGGCGCAAAGTGCGACGGCGGCCGTTGTCGCAAAGCCGGCATCGCTCCCCGACATGGCGCTCGGACCCGAAAAGGCCCCGGTCACCATCGTCGAATACGCGTCGATGAGTTGCCCGCATTGCGCGGCCTTCGAGGAAAACGTCTTTCCGATGCTGAAGTCGAAATATATCGACAGCGGCAAGGTGCGCTTCGTGTTTCGCGAATTCCCGCTCGACATCAAGGCCGCGGCGGCCTCGATGCTGGCGCGCTGCGTCGCGGATGGCGATGCCGGGAAATATTTCACCGCCGTCGAGCAGCTGTTCAAGCAGCAGGATCAGCTGATGGATCAGACCACCGCTACCTTGAAGCTGATCGGCGCGCAGGACGGCATGAGCGAGCAGGCGGTCGAAGCTTGCGAGAAGGATCAGGCGCTGCTCGACAAGCTCAAGGCCGATCAGGAGTTCGCCTATAACGAACTGAAGGTCGACGCCACGCCGACCTTCTTCATCAACGGCGAGATGTCCAAGGGTGCCATGTCGTTTGAGGAATTGGACCAGAAGATCAGATCGCTGTTGAAGAAATAGCGATCCTAATTCATCCGGCCTCTTGCGGCATTGCAGCGAAAGTCACGCCGATCCGGTTTCGCTGGATCCAGATGGTTCTGCATTCGTGAAACGAGGAGTCCTTCGCCATCACCAGGCGGAAGCGCGCCGGCACGAAAGCCGGGTTCTCGACGTCGATGGCGGCGCCCTCGGGCGAGATATTGCGCACGGTGCAGCTCATCACCAATCCGCCCGCCGACACGTAGCCGGCTTCATTGATTTCGGTCCGCGGATGCTTTCGCTTTTCTTCCATGGGCTTCTCCCTCGAAAGGAATTCGCAAGCGCCAGGATAGCCAAAATCCTTAAACAAATTGGGCGCAGCGCCCTCTTGCCGATGAGCCCCGGCGTCGCGGACGATCCGGCTTGGCCAGCTGTGCGCGAGCACTCGCCGCAATCTGCGGCTGGCCCGGTTCCGAAGACGATTTGTGGCGCGTCCTCGCTACGCTGCAATGCGCAGGTACGCCCTGCATCCGCCGGGCTTCCGTTCGCCGCATCGAAAGCGTAGCATTGCCGCTACCGGCGGGATGTTGGCGCGACGCCCGCTCAAAACGAACATGCGCCAAGGGGAAAACGCCATGTTCGAGATTCTCGATCGACGCACGAGTCTGACCGGAAACCAGATCAAAATCCTCGCGGCTGCCATCATCGGGGACGCGCTCGAATTCTTCGACTACTTCCTGATCGGTTTCGTGCTCGCCTTCCTGATCGGACCGTGGAAGCTCACCTTCGGCCAGTCGGCGACCGTACTGATGAGCTCCGGCATCGGCGCCATCATCGGCGCCTATGCTTGGGGCTGGCTCGCCGACCGCATCGGCCGCCGCAAGGTCTTTATCGGTACCGTGCTGAATTTCTCGATCGCCACCGGGCTCTTATATTTCACTCCCGATAATGGCTGGATCTATCTGTCGATCATGCGTGGACCTGCCGCTGGTGCAGGAGTTCATGCCCTCCTCCAAGCGCGGCTGGGTCGGCGGCCTCGTGACCTGTGTCATCCCGATCGGCGTTGGGCTCGGCGCGGTCATGGGCGCGCTCATTGGCAGTGGCGACTGGCGGCTGTTGTTTGCGATCGGCGTGCTGCCGGCGTTGCTGGTGCTCCTGGTCCGCCTCTGGGTGCCGGAATCGCCGCGCTGGCTCTGCCGGCAGGGCCGTTACGAGGAGGCGCGCAAGTCGCTGGCGTGGGCGCTGGAGATGGAGCCATCGGCGTTACCGGTGGCGACGGCCGCCGACGCCGGGCCTGTTATCGTCAGCAACTGGCTCGACCTCTTCAAATACCCGCGCAGCCTGATCGTCTCCTGGCTCGGCAATGCCGGCGCGCAGACCGGCGTCTATGGCATCACCCTGTGGGCGCCTTCGCTGTTCGTGGTGCTGCTAAAGGTCACGCCGCAGGAAGCCGCCAAGATGATGATCCTGCTCTCGGTGTTCGGCTTCATCGGGCGGCTGTCATTCTCGTTCTTCTCCGAACTGATGGGACGGCGCAACGCCGGCGGCCTGCTCGGCTTCGGCGCGGGAGTCATGACGATCGTGGCGGGTTACCATTACGACGCGATGTTCATGGGCGTCTCCGCGTTCTGGCTATTGCTGGCGGTAGCCTTCTTCTTCGCCGACGGCGGCTTTGCCATCGTCGGGCCCTATGCGGCCGAAGTCTGGCCCTCGCACCTCCGTACCTCGGGCATGGGTTCGGCTTATGGTTTTGGCGGCATCGGCAAGATCATCGGACCGGTAGGCCTTGCCCTGATCGTGGGCTCCGGCAATTATCTCAAGCCTGACGTGCCGTTGCCGCAGATTCCGGTCGCCTTCGTCTATCTCGGCTGCTGGTTTTTGATGGCCGGAGCGGTATATTATTTCCTCGGTATAGAGACCCGGGGCAAGTCGATCGAACAGATCGACAGGGAGTTAGCCGTGACCGCTGATCTGCCTGCAGCCACGGCCACAGTTCGACGAGCATAGAATTGGATACGCCGATCGCGACTTCCGCCGAGCTTGCCGGCGACCAGAATGTGATCTCCCGCGCCGCGGCGGTCTGCACCGCCGTCGCAGCGGCCTCGGACGAAATCGAGAGCACGCGCCGGCTGCCGCCGGCCTTGCTCGACAGATTGCATGAAGCGGGGCTGTTTCGTTTGCTGCTGCCGCGCTCGTCGAACGGGATCGAGACCGATCCCCTAACCTTCTTCCATGTGATCGAGGCCGTCGCGTGCGCCGACGGCTCGACCGCCTGGTGCCTGAGCCAGGCCGGCGGCTGCGCCATGTCGGCGGCCTATCTCGATTTGCCAGTCGCGCATGCGATCTTCGGCGACCCGCGCGCGGTATTGGCCTGGGGCCCCGGCCCCAAGGTCAAAGCGGTCGAATGCGAGGGCGGCTACAGGGTCACGGGCGTGTGGTCCTTTGCCTCCGGCGGCCGCCACGCCAGCTGGCTCGGCGCGCATTGCCCGATCTTCGAAGCCGACGGCGCGCCGAAACGCGGCGCCAACGGCCATCAGCAGGAGCGCACCATGCTGGTCGGCAGCGAGGACGTCGAATGGACCGACATCTGGAATACGGTCGGCCTGCGCGGCACCGGAAGCGACCAGTTCGCGCTGAATGACTTCTTTGTCCGATCGGACCATTCGATCACCCGCGAATTCGACAAGGAGTGCCGCGAGAGCGGGCCGCTCTATCGCATGGGTTCCGGCACCTGCTACCAGGTCGGCTTTGCCGGTGTCGCCTGCGGCATCGCCCGTGGCGCGCTCGACAGTTTTGTCGATCTCGCCCGCAACAAGGTGCCGCGCGGCTTCAAGAGCCCGCTACGCGACAATGCCGTGGTCCAGTCCAACCTGGCCCAGGCCGAAGTCAACCTGCGCGCCGCGCGCGGCTTCGTGCTGCAGTCGATGGCCGATGTCTGGAAGCATCTTTGCGCCGGGTCGACCATCACGGTCGAGCAGCGCATCACCATCCGCATGGCCGCGACCAACGCCATCCACCGCGCGCGTGAAGCGGTCGACTTCGCCTACAATGCGGCCGGCACCACCGCGATCTTCGAGAACCATCCGCTGGAGCGCCGCTTTCGCGACATCCACACCGTGACCCAGCAATTGCAGGGCCGGCTCAGCCATTTTGAAACCGTCGGCGCCTGGATGATGGGTGCCGATGCCGACTTAACCTTCGTCTAAAGGAGAACTCCCTATGCCCCTCGGCGGACTACAACATTACACCATCGAACCCCAGGATCTGGAGCGCACCAAGGAGTTCTATTGCGAAGTGCTCGGATTGGAGAACGGCGACCGTCCGCCGCTCGATTTTCCCGGCTACTGGCTCTATTCCGGCGGCGTCGCCACCGTGCATCTGATGGGCACGCGCAAGCCGCGCGAGGGCATCGTGGTGCGCGGCACCGAGAAGAAATACGAGGACACCGGCCGGCTCGACCATATCGCCTTTGCCGCGAGCGATGTCGATGGCGTGCGCAAGCGCCTGCAGGCCAAAAATGTAAAATTCCGCGAGAGCATCGTGCCGCGCACCGGCGACACGCAATTTTTCCTCTATGATCCCGATGGCGTCGGCGTGGAATTGAATTTTCCGAAGGCGTAAGGCGGCGTTATCGCTGCTGTTGCCTCACTCGTTCGTCATGGCCCGGCTTGGTCCCGGCCATGATGAGCGGGGTGCGTGAGCGCGCACGCGCCTATTCCCGACAAGGCCATCAGTCAGCCATCTCGCGGGCGCGGAACCGTCAGCTTTTCTCCAATCTTGCATGACGAGTTGAAGGGCCGCGCCGCTGCGGCAGGATAGCCGGGTGCCGCGCCCTTCAACCCTACCCCAGGGGCATGTGCGCCCGGCTATTCGGGCGGTCGCCTAATCCAACCCTCGCTCGTGGCTCAGGCGCACCATTTCCTCGATGAAGATCGCCTTTTGCTTGTCGTCGAGGCTTGTGAATAGCGGTTCGGCCGCGTCGGCGACGCTGCGCTGATCCACCGCGCGATCGTTGAGAAACTGGGCTTCGTTGCGCATCTGCTCGACGATGTCGTCGGGCGGATCACGCTTGGCGCGCGCAATTCGCAAATTGAGGCGGTCGGCGCCGTTGTGGCCGAGATAATGCATCGCGCTACTGAACCCGGCCCAGTTCTTCTCTTGCTCAGGCGTCAGGTTCAATTCGGTCTTGATCCGGTCGATGTTGGCATCGCTGCTGGCGACGATCTGTTCGGCCGTGAGTTGCGGCGCGCCCTCCTGGGTCAGCACCGCCGTTTGCTTGGCCCCCTTCGGGGCCTTGGCGGTCTTGGCGTTCTTTGCGGAACCGGGCGCCTGCTTTGATCCCGCCGCAGGCGCCGGCTCGTTCTTGCCACCGACACCCAGCACGCCGGTAAAGACACCGACCACGCCACCGATTGCTCCTCCCAGCACGCCGCCAACCGGTCCGGCGGCCTTGTTGCCCTCTTTGGCTCCCTCCTGAACGCCTTTGACCAGCCCTTGTGCATTCACCGCCGCAGGTGCGTTAAAAAGCAAGGCGACAACTGCCCCAAGCACGACGCGCAATTTCAACTGCGCACGCGCTGCCGGTGTCGGACGGATCATGATCTAGTCTCCATAGTCGATCTGGATATTTTGGCTTGAGGGTTTCTTGGAGGGCGGCAACCTGCCGTGTCCGGACATTATCGTTTTCGCGGCGTGCAAGTCTACCGTCCCGCCGCGTTGTCCACGATCGGGAAAGCCTCGTCACAAGAGGCGGTTACACAAGCTGCGAATGGTCGATGGCGCAATCTGCGCGCTCACCGGTCAAGGCCCCGACCTCGATGTGTGCACCGCAATAATCTCGCCTCGCCGACTGATGGTGCGTAAGCAGGCGCGAAGACTCTTGCTGCCGCCGATTTGGACTCAACGTTAGTTCTAGAGCCCGAGGCAACGTGATTTCTCGACAGATGCAAACAATTCTGCTCTGATCTCGCAAACGATATCCCCCGCACCCAGCACGCGTTGTTATTCGGCGTGACGTCAGACGGAGGCAAAAAACAAAAAAACGAAAGCAACAATTCGGCTCACCAGGGAGGGAACCCGATGTCACGGAGAAAGCTCACTCGACGACAATTCGTAGCTGCTACCGCACTGTCATCCGCGGCGCTCATCACCGCGCCCTATATCCGAACCGCGCACGCGGCCGGCAAATTGACGATGGGCTTTTGGGATCATTGGGTGCCCGGAGCCAACAAGGCTTCCACCGATCTGGTCAATGAATGGGCCGAGAAGGAGAAGGTCGAGGTTTCGATCGACTACATCACGAGCCAGGGCAACAAAACTCTATTGACCATCGCCACCGAGGCGCAGGGAAAAACCGGCCACGACATCCTGGCGATGCCGACCTGGTGGCCCCACGCACAGGCTGATCTGCTCGAGCCCGTCAACGACATCATGGAGCCGCTGATTAAGCAGAACGGCGCCGTCAATGGCACGGTGCAATACCTGGGCAAGGCCGGCGACAAATGGCTCGGCGTTCCCGCCACGATCGGCAGCCAGATCAAAGGGCCCTGCTCCCGCATCGACCTGATGAAGAAGTACGCCAATATTGACGTCCAGGCGATGTATCCGGCCGGCGCACCGCCCAAAGCGGACAACTGGACGACGGATACGTTCCTCAAGGCGGCCGAAGCCTGCCAAAAGGGCGGCTTTCCGTTCGGGATTGGACTCGGTACAACCAGCGATTCCGTCGACACGGCCGGCGCATTCTTCCTCGCCTTTGGCGCGCAACTCGTCGATGCCAAGGCCAACATCACTGTTAAGACCGACGCCGTCCGCCAGGCACTTGAGTTTTACAAGAAACTGATGGCATTCCTGCCGCCCGACGCACCGGCATGGGACGACGCCTCCAACAACAAATGGCTGGTGTCAGGCAAGGGCGCATTGATCATGAATCCGCCGAGCGCATGGGCGGTTGCCAAACGCGACGCGCCCGATGTCGCCGAGCAATGCTGGACCCACGGCTTCCCGCTGGGTCCGAAAGGCCGCTTTGCCCCATTCCTTCCCTTCTTCTGGACCACATGGAACTTTTCCAAGAACAAGGAGGCCGCGAAGAGCTTGCTGGTCCACCTGTCGCAGCCGGCTTCGGTTGAGAAGCTTGTTGCAGCCAGCGGTGGCTACGACTTGCCGGCGTTCGAGAAATTGACCACCCTGAAGACATGGGCCGAAGAAGGCCCGCCAAAGGGAACGCTCTACCACTATCCAAATCCGTACAACCATCAAATCCTGTCGATTGCCGCGTCACCGGCGCCGCCCAAGATCGCCCAGCAGATCTATACGCAAGCCATCCTGACAAAAATGTGCGTGAGGTACTATCAGGGCGAAGCGATGGAGCAGACACTGGCCTGGGCGGAAGGCGAGTGCGAAGGCTACATGCGCAGTTGAGGCGAAGGAATTCGCCGCAGCGGTCGCGTGGCCGCTGCGGCGCGCAATCGCAATGATCATCTATGTCAACAAGGCGAGCGGCGGGCCATGATCGCCGGCCTCAGGTTGATATGTCCGGAAACATTCGGACGCTGGCTCACTGTAATAAAACGGGCGAGGAAGATGCACCATGGTTGATGTCGCGATTGGACCGGACGGCGTTGTCGATGGTCGTGCCAGGCGCAAGCGGGCCAGCCTACGTACGGCGCTCAAGCGAAAGTCGATGACCGCTTTCTTGATGACATTGCCTCTGATTCTGTTGATCGCGCTGCTGGTGATTTATCCCGCCTTCTACTCGCTGCATCTCGCAACCCTAAACAAGTCGATGCAGCGTTTTGTTGGCCTCGGAAACTTTCAGTTCCTGTTCAAGCGCGAGACATTTTGGCTGGTCGTTGAGCAATCCTGTATCTTTGCGATCACGGCCGTGGTGTTCAAAGCGCTGATCGGCTTCATCGTCGCACACCTCGTACACAACATTCCCGCGAAGGGCCAACGCAAGTGGCGCGGAATGCTGTTGGTGCCGTGGGTGATTCCGCCCGCGATGAGCACGCTGGCATGGCTATGGCTGTTCGATCCCTCCTACAGCGCCTTCAACTACACCCTTTCGTTTTTCGGCATCGGACCGATCGCTTGGACCGGCGAACCCAACTGGGCCCGTTTTACCGTCATTCTGGTCAATATCTGGTTTGGCGCGCCCTTCTTCATGATTCTGTATCTGGCCTCGCTGAAATCGGTACCCGAGCAGCTTTATGAGGCCGCGGCCATCGACGGCGCCAATTGGTGGCAGCGCATATGGTACGTAACGCTGCCGATGATGCGCAACATCATCGCGATCACGACGCTGTTTTCACTGATCGTGACCTTCGCCAATTTCGATATTGTCCGCATCCTGACCACTGGCGGTCCGCTGGATCACACGCATATCTTCGCGACCTGGGCATTTCGCGTTGGAATCGAGGGCGGCGACATCCCGCTCGGCGCGAGCGTTTCGCTGTTCATGTTTCCGATACTCGCGATCGCCGCCATCTTTATCCTGCGCGATATCAATAAACGCGGGAATGAAGCCTGATGGCCAGCACCCTCGTGATCGACAAGGCGGCGCCGACCCGAAAAGTCAAATATGGCAGCATGAGCCGCGACCGCACCTGGGCGCTGCGATGGTCGTATTTTTTCCTTACGCTGTTTGCGATCTTCTCGTTGGTGCCGCCCCTCTACATGCTGATAACCTCTCTGAAGAGCAGCGCGGAGATCTCGGCCGCGACTAATCCCTGGTGGGTGTTTCATCCGACGCTGTCGAACTACGTCGAACTGCTGACGTCGAACCAGTTCCTGACGTTCTTTCGGAACTCCGCGTTTGTCTCGATCTTCGTGGTGACGATCACCATGCTGATCAGCGTGCCCGCCGCATTCGCGCTGTCCCGCATGCGGTTCTGGGGTTCGGCGACGCTCGCGACCGGGGTGTTTCTAACCTATCTCATCCCGGACACGCTGCTGTTCTTGCCTCTGTTCAAGATGTTCGCGGTGTTCGGCGACTGGACCGGCATCCAGCTGATCAACCGATGGTACGTGCTGCTGATCATCTATCCGACGCTGACCGTGCCGTTCTGCACCTGGATCATGATCGGCTACTTCGCCTCGATCCCCAAGGAATTGGATGAGGCCGCCATCATCGACGGCGCGTCATGGTTCCAGACCCTGACGCGGATCTTCATTCCGGTGGCGCTGCCTGGCCTGATCGCCGCCACCATCTTCGCCTTCACGGTCTCCTGGGCGCAATTTCTGTATCCGTTGGTGTTCACGACCTCGACCGATCAACTGGTGCTGCCGGTCGGCATCATCACCACCCTGATCAAGGGTGACGTCTTCAACTGGGGGCAGATCATGACCGGTGCGCTACTCGGCGCCGCGCCGCCGCTGATTATCTATGCGTTCCTGATGGACTACTACATTGCGGGCCTCACGGCCGGCGCGACAAAGGGTTGAACTCCATGGCTGACGTGACGTTGCGTAAGGTGATCAAGCGTTACGACGAGGTCGAGGCGGTGCGCGGCATCGATCTCGACATCGCCGACCACGAGTTTGTCGTGCTGGTCGGCCCCTCCGGCTGCGGAAAATCGACCACGCTGAGGATGATCGCGGGGCTGGAGGATATCACCGACGGCGACATCATGATCGGGGGCGACGTCGTCAACGACGTGCCGCCGAAGGACCGCGACATCGCGATGGTATTCCAGAACTACGCGCTCTACCCGCACATGACGGTTGCGGAGAACATGTCGTTCGGACTGCGGCTAAAACATTATCCGAAAGCCGAGATCAAGAGCCGCGTCACCGAAGCCGCCCGCATGCTCGACATCACCGACCTGATCGACCGCAAGCCAAAGCAATTATCGGGTGGCCAGCGCCAGCGCGTCGCGATGGGCCGCGCCATCGTTCGCAATCCGAAAGTGTTTCTGTTCGACGAGCCGCTGTCCAATCTCGACGCCAAGCTACGCGTACAGATGCGGATCGAAATCAAGAAGGTGCATCAGAAGGTCCGTACCACCACCGTCTATGTCACCCATGACCAGGTCGAGGCGATGACGCTTGCCGACCGGGTCGTGGTCATGAACCACGGCCGCATCGAACAGATCGGAACGCCCAACGATCTCTACCACCATCCAGCGACACGTTTTGTGGCAGGCTTTATCGGCTCGCCGGCGATGAAATTCATCCCCTGCCGGCTTGAGGACGTCGGCGGCAAATTGCACATCCGCCTGACCGACCGCATCGCCTTTCCGCTGCCGCTCGCTCGCGCGGTGCGCTATCAAAACGTGGCGCGAAACGAGAAATTGCTGTTGGGCATCAGGCCTGAGCATATCACCGAGGCGAACGCACATCCGGAGCCCGGCGTCGAGGCCTTCGACGCGGTGCTGGATGTCACCGAACCGATGGGCATGGAGACCCTGATTTACTTTACGTTGGAAGGCGCGCAGATCTGCGGGCGGGTCAATCCCAACGCCGGCGCGCATGACGGCGGGCCGCTTCGATTGGCAGTAGACCTCAACAATATGCACCTGCTAAATGAGGTCTCAGGCGTCGTCCTTTGACGGCCGCACAACAAGAAGAGCCCAGCGGGCTGGCAGGGAAACGGGAATGGCGACCAACAAGAAGAAAATTTTCGTCACTGAATCGATGTCACAGCAAGGGCGGGCTTTATTGAAGGAGCGGGACGACATCGAACTCGTCGAATTCCCCAACATGATTTCCGCTTCCGATTTTGAGGCCATGCTGAAGGCGCAGGCGCCGGTCCACGGCGTGGCGCTCGGCGCCACAAGGTTCGGCGAGCCGGAGCTCGAGGCTTCCAAAGACATGAAGGTGGTGACCCGGATCGGCGTCGGCT
>Ga0209648_10005865_pt1 | contig 10552 bp, 12 predicted proteins | sample GraSoi2013_115cm_FD_185830 | JGI IMG/M metagenome (GOLD analysis project Ga0209648, IMG submission 185830) | Grasslands soil microbial communities from the Angelo Coastal Reserve, California, USA - Sample 9_17_2013_115cm (SPAdes) (version 2) | ecosystem: Environmental > Terrestrial > Soil >...
GGGAGGGACTGGATCTCGGGCGGCCTTTCGCCGTCGTAAAACAACTGGTAGAGCGGAACTTCGAGCGCACGGGCCATTTTTTCGAGCGTATCGATGCTGGGGACGGTGTGGCCGTTCTCCACACGGGAGACGTAACAACGTTTCAGGCCGGTGCGTTGCTCGATATCACCCTGGGAGAGGGCTTTCTGCTCCCGGATGGCGCGCAAGCGGTCGGCGATGACCATACTGTTCTTGCTTATATCACGATACGAATCGTTCAACCAATTAATTCGAATTCCGCCCAGGGAAGCGGGGCTGCCGCAGGCCAAAAAAGCGAATGCCACCGCATCAGAAGGCCACCGCTGCAAACGCGAATCATTCGAATTCGCGGCGGGGAGCGGATTGATGGGGGCCAACGCGGCCGGCGGCGATGTCAGCTTTGAGATAGTTTTCACCCAGGATAGGCGAGTTGGCGAGGCGGCGAAGCATGGCGATCTGGCCGATGTGATTGAGGGCATCAGCGACGGGACCCTGGAAGAGCGCTTCCGCTGAACCGTGAAGCGGTTCGGTTGAGGCTAGATAGTCGTCAAACTTTTTGATGGCGGCGTGGAAGCGATCGAGCTCGGCATTCCATGGTAAAGGAGTTGAGTCGTGCCAGGTCTGCTGGCCTCGAGCGATGGAGAGCGCCCAGTCAAACAAATCGCCCAGGTGCGCGAGGATTTGGCCGGGCGTACGCGTCTTGTCTCCGATGTGGAAGCTGGCGAAGTGAGCCGGGGTGCCGCGCAGGGCTTTGCCACCGCGGTACGCGACGGTGGCGACGGTGTGACGAAGCAACTGCCGTGCGGGATCGGTCGATGGAGTCATGAAGTGATTCCCTTCTCTTGGAAGTGGCGATAAAGAGTTTAAACGCAGAGAGCGCAGAGAAAAAGATGAAGAGGGACGGGCTAAGGCCCGTCCCCTACATTTTGGAGTAGACGCGGACGTAGTCGACGAGCATTTGCTGGGGGAAAATTGTGAAGTTGTCGGGCGCGCCGGGCCAATCACCGCCAACGGCGACGTTGAGGATAATGAAGAAGGGGTGATCGAAAACCCAAGTGCCGCCCGCGGGCCACTGCGACGAGTTGAAGGTGCCATAGAGATTGGTGTCGACATAGAAGCGGATTGTGCCAGGTTCCCATTCGACGGCATAGAGATGAAAGTCAGCGGCGAAATTCTGACCGGCGGGCAGACTGAAGGGCGCGCTGGCGTCACTCGTGCGGGCGACCGTACTTGGGCCGTGGAGGGAACCGTGGACGATGCCCGGCTCCTTGCCGATATTTTCCATGATGTCGATTTCGCCGCATTTGGGCCAGCCGACGGCGCCGATGTCTTTGCCGAGCATCCAGAAGGCGGGCCACATTCCCTGCCCCGCGGGAATCTTGATGCGGGCTTCGAAGCGGCCGTAGGCTTGGCTGAAGAGGCTCTGTGTTTTCAAGCGAGCGGAGGTGTAATTGCGCGTCACGCCATCTGAACCGGTGTAGGTTTCTTTTTGCGCAGTGATGATGAGGTTTCCGCCCTTGATCTGAGCGTTTTGGGTGCGATTCGTGTAGTACTCAAGTTCGTTGTTGCCCCAGCCGTTGCCGCCAACGCCGATGTCGTAAGTCCACTTGGAGGAATCCGGGGAGGAACCATCGGCGCCGTTGAACTCATCGCTCCATGCAAGTTTGTAGCTCGCCGGAGGAGGCGGCTGAAGCGTTGCACCTCCGCCACAACTGAGGGTGAAGAGCACCACAGCAAGAAGAATGGGAACCAGCGCGGCAGGATGCACGGAGAATCGCGTTTTCATCGAGAGTGATTTTACTCGAATTTTCGGGTTAGTAAAGGCGCCCGAGCAGCGATCAGGAGAGATTCATAGCGCGCCGGAAGGAACCCTTCTCATTGTCGATCTTCTTCTGGAGCTGAAGGATAGCGTAGAGAACGGCTTCGGGGCGCGGCGGGCAGCCGGGAACGTAGACGTCGACGGGGATGACCTGATTGCAGCCTTGCACGATGGCGTAGTTGTTGAAGACGCCGCCGGAAGTGGCGCAAGCGCCCATGGAGATGACCCACTTGGGCTCGGGCATTTGATCGTAAAGCTGGCGGATGACGGGAGCCATTTTTTGCGAGAGGCGGCCGGCGACGATCATCAGGTCGGCTTGACGCGGAGAAGGGCGAAAGACTTCGGCGCCGAAGCGAGCGAGGTCAAAGCGCGCAGCGGCCATGGACATCATTTCGATGGCGCAGCAAGCCAAGCCAAAGCCGAGCGGCCAGATGGAACTTTTGCGCGCCCAGTTCACGGCTTTGTCGAGCGTCGTGAAAATGATGCCTTCGTCTTGCAGGAGATTCCCGAAGTCGTCGGGTCTTGTCAGTGTGACGTGTTTGCCAAGGGATGTGCTCATAGTGTTCCGTCTGACGTATTTTCGCACAGCAGAGCGCTGGAGACAAACCGACAAATTTGGGCGGTGATCGACTTTACCGCAGGGCGATCAATTGCTCTACCGAAAGCTGCGCCTCGTTAAGAATGGTGCGAAGAGTTCCGACCCGAAGCGTTTTGTGGTTTGGAACACTGACACGGGCGAAGGGGGATTCGCGGCGAAGGATGATGTGACTGCCGCGCTGACGCTGGACTGCAAAACCAAGTCTAAGTAGGATTCGAATGAGTTCCTGGCCGGAGAGGTCGGTGGGAAGCTTGGTCATCGAACAAGCGTATTGACCTCAACATAGGTCCTCTCGTCCTCCACCGGAACAGATTCGCCGGCGGCTCGCACATCCTCAACGTACAGGTCGATTGCTTCCTCGATATTTCGCAGAGCCTCTTCGCGAGTGTCCCCCTGCGAAACGCACCCGGGAAGAACGGGAACCGTGACAACGTAGCCGCCGTCATCTTCTTTCTGAAGTATGACCGTGTAACGCATGAGCGATTGGCCTCTCAAGTTGATGTTACCGCAGGCACGCGGGGGAGGTAAAGAAGCTCTGAGGGGCGGGATTGCTTGGAGGAGGTTCACAGTTCACAAGAAGAAAGAGGAAAAAAAGGCAAGAACTTAGGTCGGATCAAACTGCCAGTATGAGATCGCAGACTTGGCCAATAGGGTCGCGTCGAGGCCAGAGGACATGGGCGGCGTCAAGATGAGGGAAGGTAGTCGGAGGGGCAGACGGAGCGGGTGCGGCGAAGGTAGGAGACAACGGAGCCGGGCCAGAGGGTGGTGATTTCGCCGGTCTGTTGGTCCTGATACCAACTGTGGCAGCCGCCGGATTGCCAGACGGTGCCGGACATGCGGCGGTAGATTTCCTCGACGAAACGGTGCTGGACTTCCGGGCGGACTTCCAGGACGCGCTGCTTCCCGCGTTTCATCAGCTTTAGGCAATTCATGGTGTAGCGAACCTGCGCCTCGATCATGAGAATGACGGAATTGTGGCCAAGTCCAGTGTTGGGGCCGAGGAGGATGAATAGATTGGGAAAGCCGGTGACGGTGACGCCGAGATAGGCGGCCATTCTCTTTTGCCAGGCGTCGTGGATTTCCACACCGCCCTTCCCCACCAAGCGGCACCCGATAAGAGGCTCGGTGGCGCGAAAACCCGTGCCGTAAATCAGAACGTCGATCGGGCGCTCGACTCCATCGCGCGTGACGATGCTGCGCTCGCGCACCTCGGCGATAGCCTCGGTGACGAGTTCGACGTTGGAACGATTGAGGGTGGGATAGTAGTCGTCTGAAACGAGGACGCGCTTGCAGCCAAGCTGATAGTTGGGCGTGAGCGCCGCGCGTAGCTCGGGATCCTTGATCCCGCGGGCGAGATGGCGAAGAGCAATATCCTGGGCCTTCTTTCGAATCGATTCATTTCCAAGAAAGCCGAGAACGCGAAACTCCTGACGCCAGAAAATGTATTGCCGGAAGGCCCAGCGCGCCAGCGGCACACTGCGGAAGCGCCGCTTCCATCTCTCAGAGATGGCAAAGTCCAAGCGCGGCACAATCCAGGGAGGCGTGCGCTGAAAGAGATAGAGCTTGCCGGCGCGGGGAGCGATTTGCGGGACGAATTGGATAGCGCTTGCGCCGGTGCCAACAACGGCGACATTTTTTCCGGCGAGATCAACGTTGTGATCCCAAGTTGCGGAATGAAACGCCAGTCCTTTGAAACGGTCGATGCCCTTGATATCCGGATAGCGCGGAACGTGCAGAGCGCCCATTCCGGAGACAAGCACACGGGCGCGCATACGCATTCCGTCGCCGACCGTGGCGTTCCAGACTCCTTCGGATTCATCCCAAATTGCTTCGCAAAAGCGAGTATTGAGGCGCAGATACGGAGCAAGTCCGTAACGCTCGACGCAGCGCTTCAGGTAGTCGTGGATTTCCTGCTGGCCCGGATACATGCGCGTCCATTCCGTTGATGGAGCGAAGGAAAACGAATAGAGATGGGAAGGGATATCGCAAGCGCAGCCGGGGTAACGATTGTCCCACCAGGTGCCGCCGATGTCGTCGCTCTTTTCGATGATGAGAAACGATTTCATGCCGGCTTCGAGGAGCTTGATGGCCATACAGAGGCCGGAAAAGCCGGCGCCGACGATGAGAACATCGACATTCGTAACGGAGGACTCTGCGAAAGAAGCGGCGGATTCGGTCATGCGCGTGTCATCACTTCCTTGTTGGGATCCACAGGCGCAGCGTGAGCGCGGAGGAACGCGGCACTTTCTCGCAACGATTGGCGAGCTTCGGGAATCCGGTGCGGGGCGAGTTGCCAGGCATGCGGGACAACCGGCCAGATTTTCAGCTGGACGGAAACGCCGGCGGCGCGAGCACGTTCGGCGAGGCGCGTAGAGTCATCGCGCAGGACTTCGTCAGCGCCCACGTGAATGAGAAGCGGCGGAAGGCCGGCGAAATCGGCGTAGAGAGGGGAGGCGAGAGGATTGCGGGGATCGGTGTCGCCGAGATAGTAGCGTGCGGAAGCCGCGACGTCCGGGCCGCTAAACATGGCGCAGCGGTCGGTGTTGGTTCGAATGGAGTCACCGGTGGCGGCAAGATCGGTCCAGGGAGAAAAAAGCGCCGCGGCTGCCGGAAGCGGAACGCCCGCGGAGCGAAGAGCGAGCATCAGCGAGAGTGTAAGACCGCCGCCAGCAGACTCACCCGCGACCACGATGCTCTGCGATGGATAGCCCGCGCCAAGAATTGCGCGGTAGGAGGCGACGGCATCTTCGACGGCAGCGGGAAAACGATTTTCGGGCGCGAGGCGATAGTCCGGAGCAAACACGCGGAACCCCTCGAGTGCGAAGAAAGCGGTGATGGGACGATGCGACTCCGCCGAGCAGCCGAAGTAGCCGCCACCGTGAAGATAAAGGAGCACGGTGCTGCCCGGCGAGGGGCCCTCGAGACGTTCACCGGGGACGCCGCCGAGTTGTGCAGGAGAAATTTGCACGGTTGACGGAATTTTATAGGGATCGGGGCGAAGGATCAGGCGTGCGACACGATAATCGTGCACACCTTTTAAACGGCGCTTGACGCGCCATTTAACGATCCACACGGAAAGCCGCGCTTGAAGACTTGCCATTGCTCCCTGCTCTCCATTTTCGGGACACGGAATGGGGAGAGCATATCACTCCTGTGATTCACGGGGATGACGAAAGACTCGGGGCGCTCGCAGGAGAGAAATGGGATGGGCCGGCGAGGCGAGGAGAACACCCCGCCAGCCCGCACTGCGCCACTAGAGTGAGCGCAGGAAGGTGATGAGCTGGTTCTGCTGGGTAGTGGTGAGGTTGTTGAAGTTGTTGGTCACGGGCTGTGCTTCGTTACGGTGCCGCTGAATGGTGTCAAAGAAGGTGTTGGTGCGGCCGTCGTGCAGCAGCTCGGTGCGCGTGCGCACTCCCCAAAGAGGAGGCGTGCGCAATTTTGCGGCTGTTTCCTGACCGCCGGTTTGCACGATGCCATCACCCGTGCCGACGTCATGCAGCAGGAAGTCGCTGTAAGGATGAAAGACCTTGTTGCCCAGAGAAGCAGGCACGATGAAGGCTCCTGCGTCCACGGCTGTGCCGCTAGCCACGGTGGTGATCGAGGAGACGTGGCAGATGTCGCAACCGACGCTATGGAAGAGGCTTGCACCGGCTACGCCGTCCGAAGAATTGGCAAGAGCCGTATCGCGAGGAGGCACCTTGGTGGCGCGCATGAATCGCGCGAAACGGTCGATGTCCTGCAAGCCCTGGGAATCGGTGGTGTTATTGTTGGGATCGGGAATTACGTCGCAGATCCTGGTCACATCCACATTGTTGGGAGGCAAACGATTGCTAACGCCCATCTCATTCAAATAGGCATCGCTGGAGAACGAGAGAAGCGAGGCGTGCTGGTTCTTCCATCCAAAGCGCCCAACCGCGAGAGCGCCGTTGGCTTCCAGAACGGGGACGCGCACGGTCTCCCCACAAATGAGGCCGCCGGTGTTTGAACACTGCGAGGATGCGAGATTGAGGAGCGTCTGGTCAGCGATGGATTCGATGAAACCGTCGCCGAGGGTGTTGAGCGACATGCGGAAAGCGCGGATGGTTTCCGCGGTGCTAATGCGCTCCTGTCCCTGAGTCTGCGGAAAGTTGTAGGTCTGCGCCACGCCATTGACGGTAATGGTGTCCACGGCGGGACAGATGGCCCGCTGGTTGATGAGAGAGCGGTTTGTAATCGTCACCGTGCCATCAGCGAGAGTCGCGGTGGCCCCGACAAAATTACCGAAGGCGTCCTGGTGGCCTGCACGGAGTTCTTTGATCTGGCTGGTTGAGCCGGTGACGGGGTTTTGATGGCATTCCCGGCAGGACTGGGCGTTGAAGATTGGGCCCAGTCCATCACCGATGAATTCGGTCTGTTCAAACTGACCACGATCCATGGTGAAGGATGCAGGGTCGGTCAGACCATTGGGTTGATTGTCATAGCCCGAAGGGGCTTCGGTGGCCGTGGTGGAGCTTTGGCCCGAGGATTGGCCGGCCATGGCAAGCGCTATAGCCAAGCCGGTGAGTAAACACACATACAGGATCGCTTTCTTCGACCACATCGCATAGTCCTCCAAGTAGAGAATCGATCGGTAATTGATCCTCGGCACCGGGGGCAATCAGGGTTGTAACCGGTCACTCCCGGGGTGGATTGGGGCGGAAACTATAGAAAACCTAGTTATGTGTCAATAGTACTACACGTAAATTCTTTTGACGCTCTCAAACGGTAAGAACGACCTTGCCGAACTGCGAGCCGGATTCGAGATAGGCGTGGGCTTGGGCGCAGGCGGCCAGCGGGAAGATGCGGTCGACGACGGGCTTGAAGCGTCCGGAGGCCACGAGGCGCATGACGCTGTGGAGCTCGGACTTGGTGCCCATATAGGAGCCCAGCAGCGAAAGCTGGCGGCTGAAGAGGAATCTCAGGTCGACCTTGGCATCGTAGCCGGTGGTGGCGCCGCAGGTTACCAGGCGGCCGCCGGGGGCGAGACTGGCGAAGCTGTCGTCCCAGGTAGCCGTCCCAACGTGTTCGAAGACGACGTCGACGCCGCGCTTACTCGTGATGCGGCGGACTTCCTCGCGGATTTTCTGAGTCTTGTGATTGAGGAGATGGTCGGCGCCGAGTTGCTTTGCCTTTTGCAATTTTTCATCGGTGCCGGCAGTGGCGATGACGCGCGCGCCGAAGAATTTGGCAATCTGAATGGCGGCGCTGCCGACGCCGCTTCCTGCCCCAAGGATGAGGACATCCTCGCCGGGCTGCAACTCGGCCCGGGCAAGAAGCATGTGCCAGGCGGTTTGGAAGACGAGAGGAATCGAGGCGGCTTCTTCGAAGCTCAGATTCTCCGGATACGGCAAGCAATTTACTTCGGGCGCGCGCACGAATTCGGCGCAGCCTCCGTCAATCATGTAGCCCAGGTTAGTGGCTTGACGGCAGTGGTTATCAAGGCCAGCTACGCAGGCTGCGCACTTGCCACAGCTAACCAATGGCGCGAGGACGACCTTTTGGCCGACGCGCACTGTCGTCACGTCGGCGCCGATCTGGGCGATCTCACCGGAGACGTCACTGCCAGGAATGTGCGGAAGCGGAATCGGGACGTTCGGGATGCCGCGGCGCACCCAGAGGTCGAGATGGTTCAATGCACAGGCTTTCACTCTGACTAGAACTTCGTTTGGGCGGATGGCAGGGTCGGAAGCGTCAGCGTATTTCAGAACTTCGGGACCGCCATGCGCATTAAAGACAATCGCTTTCATGCCGTCTTCCTGTGTTGGCGAGCAACAATCGCGCCTGTCACAAGCAAAATGCAGAGTGCTCCAATCGACGCGCGCTCTACCGGGCGGTAGGCCTTGGCTACAATGGGAGGCACGTACACGATTGCCGCAGGATCGTTTGCGCTGGGCGGATGGGTATATACGGGCGCCGAACGCATAGGCGTTGGTTGGCTGGAGGCTCCAAACTGAGTGTACAGTCCCAGACAAAACCAAGTGAACGAGAGCAAGAGGAAACAAACTAGTATGGGTCTAAGCGCCCTTTGTAAGATCGGTGGACGATTAAGCGGGTCAACGAATTGATCGGTCTGGCGCACGTGGCAAGTCTATTGCGTCAGAAACTGGCTGTCTACCGACACATTGACACCCTGAGTACACGAGCGTAGCGTAATTTGGGCTGAACTCAATGGACTTGTTCGAAGAAATCGTGAAGATGAGGCGGGCGGGCCAGCGCGCGGCGCTGGCCACCATCGTGCACACGAACGGTTCGATCCCGAGCTATGAGAGTTCGCGGATGCTGGTGCGCGAGGATGGCTCGATTGCGGGAACGATTGGCGGCGGGTGCGTGGAGGCGGAGGTCTGGGCGGCGGCGAAGGAAGTGATGCAGAAAGAGGCGCCGCGCAAGATGGTCTTCCATCTGAATAATGAAGCGAGTTACGACAACGGATTGATTTGCGGCGGGACGTTGGAAATCTTCGTCGAACCGATTCTTCCGCAGCCTATGCTCTATCTCTTTGGGGGCGGGCACGTTTCGATGGCGGTGGCGAAAGCGGCCACTGCGGCGGGCTTTGGCATCGGAGTGGTGGATGACCGCGAGGCCTTTGCGAACAAAGAGCGCTTTCCAATGGCGCAGGAGATTTACACCAGTTACGAGGATGCGTTTCAGACAATTCATCCGAATGCGGCGAGCTACCTGGTGATCGTGACGCGCGGTCACAAAGAGGACATGCGTGTGCTTGCCTGGGCGGTGCGGACGGAAGCGCGTTACGTCGGGATGATCGGAAGCAAACGCAAAGTTTTGTCCGTCTACAAGGCGCTGGAAAACAACGGCTACAAGCCGGAAGAGTTCGAACGCGTCTACGCGCCGATGGGACTGGAGATTGGAGCGCTCTCGCCGGAAGAGATTGCCGTCAGCATCGCGGCAGAACTGGTGGCGGTGCGCCGAAATGCGGCGACCGCCGCGCATAAGAAATTGAAATACGAAGCGCACGCTTCGCCCATACTCAAAACGGGCGAGCGCTGAAAGGAAACAGATGCTGGCCGCCGTCATCCTGTCCGGCGGGGCCTCGAAGCGAATGGGCTCGCCAAAAGCGCTCCTTCCCTACCAGGGGCGGCCCTTCCTCGAACATCTGCTGGAAGTGACTGCACACCGGGAAATTGGTGCGCGGAGGGTTGTGCTCGGCGCGCATGCGGAGCCCATCGCAAAAGCAGTCGACCTCAAAGCCGATGAAATCGTAATCAATCACGAGTGGGAAAAAGGACAGTTGAGTTCGATCCAGGCGGCGCTACGAAGCCTGCCGCCGGGAACCGACGGAATCCTGCTCTGCCTGATCGATCACCCCCTTATCAGCAGCGCGCTGGTTCAGGATTTGATTGAGCAGTTTTACAAAACGAAGAAACCCGTCGTCCTGCCCGTCTATGAGGGACGCCGCGGCCATCCGGTCATTTTCTCCGCATCTTTGTATGACGAACTGCTTCGTGCGCCGCTCGAAACGGGCGCGCGGGCGGTGGTGTGGGCACACGCAGCTGAAACAGAAGAGGTGCGGACGAACGAAGAGGGCTGCGTACTGAATCTGAACGACCCGGAGACGCTAAATAGGGCGGCCCAGCAGAAGGATTAGCGACCCGTTGAAGCAAGATTTTGGATGAGCGCGCAGACCGCATCGGCGGCGAGCTGTGCGCCGTGGAAGGTTGCCGGTGGAAGTCCGCCGAGAGACTGAGAGAGAGATTCGGCGGTGATAGCGCGTAATTCGGCAGCCGTGCGGCCGCGGAGTTCTTCGGTCAAGAGGGACGCGCAGGCAATCGATGTGGTGCAACCGCGGCAGAGGAAGCGCGCTTCGGCGATTTGGCCGTCCACGATGCGCGCGGAAAGCTTGAGGATGTCGCCACAGACGGGATTGCTCACCTCGACGGTGGCAGTTGCGCCGGGCAACTCTCCGGCGTTTCGAGGGTTGCGGAAGTGATCGAGAACGGCTTCGCTAAACATTTAGGAAAGTATCCCAAAGCCAACGCCAGAAGTGCAACGCAGGATAGATCAAGAAAAGAGTAGGTGCGCAGGATGCTGTGCCCCCACTCGGACACGATGCCTGTTTCTCTAATGCCCCGATTGACTTTTCG
>Ga0209648_10005866_pt1 | contig 10550 bp, 7 predicted proteins | sample GraSoi2013_115cm_FD_185830 | JGI IMG/M metagenome (GOLD analysis project Ga0209648, IMG submission 185830) | Grasslands soil microbial communities from the Angelo Coastal Reserve, California, USA - Sample 9_17_2013_115cm (SPAdes) (version 2) | ecosystem: Environmental > Terrestrial > Soil >...
CTTTTTCCGCCTTGGCTATTCCCCGATTGCGGTAAGCTTCCGCACGTTTCGAGTCCAGCTCGATAGACCTATCATAGTCTGCGATCGCCCCGTCGAAGTCACGCTTGTTGACCTTTGCATTCCCGCGGCCAAAATAAACACCAGCACTTTTCGGATTGAGGTGGATGACTTGAGTGAAGTCAGCGATCGCTCCGTCCCAGTTACGCTTGCTGGCCTTGGCAGATCCACGGTAGGCGTAGGCCACTGCGAGTTCCGGATTGAGCTCAATAGCCTGATTGTAATCCGCGATCGCTCCGTCGAAATCATCCATGCTGGCCTTGGCAAATCCACAATAGGCGTATGCCTCGGCGAGTTTCGGATTGAGCTCAATAGCCTGATTGTAATCCGCGATCGCTCCGTAGAAGTCATCGTTGCTGGCCTTGGCAAGTCCCCGATAGGCGTAGGCCTCGGCGAGTTTCGGATCGAGCCGGATCGCCTTGTCGTAGTCACCCTTGTCTTGTTTGGCATTGCCTCGCTTGTCGTAATCCGTAGCGCTATGCTGCGCCAGCGCCGCAATTGGTAGCAGCAAGCTCAGAAGACAGAGCAAGCGCTGCGGCGATTTCGGGCTTGGAGTGTACAATTTTTTCCATGGACTACACGAGCACATTTCCGCGAGACTTACCTACGTTTGCAACTTGAGGGCCTTACTCAGAGGGTGATCTGCGCAAGTGAACGATACCACCCTCGGATTTGTAGCATTTGTCGCCGGTGCTATAAGCGCCAGCGTCCGATCCGGAGATCGATAGCTCATGAAAAGGATGTCCATTCCCATTTCGAAAGTCTCTCTATAGAAGTCACTCGGGCCAAAATTGGCCCTTCGGGTTAGCGAAGATCACTTCGTACTAATCTCTCCCGAAGCAATTGCCTCGCACGATAAAGTTTCATTTCTACCGCTTTAACACTGCATCCAAGCACGGACGAAATCTCTGCATACGAAAGAGATTGGTACTCATAGAGTAGGATAGCAGTTTTCAAGTCGTGCGGGAGTTTGTCGATGACTGCTCTGATCAACGAAATTGATTCTGATCTCATCGCGGCTTGATCGGGAGAATCGTCCAGACTTTGGAGGAATTCAGCGGACTTGGCGTCTTCCATATCCCAGGTTTCGGTGGCCGACTCGCCCCGCCGCTGCCGCCGCCGCAAATAATTTCGGCATAGATTGGCGGCAATAGCAAAGAGCCAGGTCGAAAACTTCCCTCGCACTGCGTAACGAAACCGCGTTTCGTAGACGCGCACAAAGGTTTCCTGAGCGAGATCGAGGGCTTCAGTCTCGCGCCCAATATATCGATAGATGAAGGCAACCAGCGGCTGCTGCCAGCGAGTCATTAGCTCGTTGAGAATCCAGTCTTCGCCATTTTTCAGGCGAAGCATTAACTCCGCATCCGGATCGGCTTCCATCCCTACTGTTTCACGCTGACAGGGATTTCAACCTGTCCTTCGCCGGCCGGACCTTTCCACGAAAGTTTCACCACCCAGTCACCTCCCATCTGAGGTTGGAGCTTCGCTCGATAAACTCCCGGTGTACTGGTTTTGGTCACGTCGCCTCCGGAATTCATGACCATGCCGGGCATATTCATCATGAGGTCAGTCTTCACCTCACCGACATCCTTGGGTTGACCCTTAGCATCGGCGAACCGCACTAACACTTTGCTTGGTCCATTGTGCAGGTCGCCATACAGACTGACCGTTAGGTCCCCGGTTGTACGGGTGGCGATTGGTTCGCCTTGGATTTGAGCAGTGCTCGGCGAACGGGAACTCCACCAATTCCATGCGGCGAATCCGCCGGCAAAGAGGGCGGCCGCGACTAATGCGACGATCAGGAAACGAAGCAGCCCTTTGAATGTCATTGCTCGTCTTTGGCCGGTATTAATCAGCGGGCCACTCTCGATCTGGCCATTCGATGGTAGTTCGCGCTTCCGCCAGATAACATAAATGACCGGGTAGATCAGGAGGTTCAGGATTGCTGAGGTAATCACCCCACCGATCATCGGTGTGGCAATGCGTTTCATCACATCCGCTCCCGCCTGCAGGGCTGGAGACCACATGATAGGAAGCAGACCGAAAAGTATGGCGCAGACCGTCATCATCTTGGGTCGAATACGCTGGACGGCACCTTCTTTCACCGCCTCATAGAGGTCTGTGATATTGTTCATCCGTCCGGCGAGACGATATTTGTCGAATGCTTGATCCAGATAAAGCAGCATCACCACACCGGTTTCAGCGTCCAGGCCAGCCAAAGCAATGAGCCCGACCCAAACCGCGACGCTCATGTTGTAACCAAGTAGGTAAAGCAACCAGAAGGCTCCGACCAAGGAGAAAGGGACGGACAATAGAACAATAAAGGTTCGGGTGATCGAACTCGTGTTCATGTAGATGAGCACAAAGATGATTAGCAAAGTGAACGGAATGAGAATCGACAAACGTTTTTCCGCTTCTTGCAAGTACTGAAACTGGCCGGCCCATTGAATGTAATAGCCGGGTGGAAATTTTACTTCCTGATCGATCCTTTGGCTCGCTGCATTAACGTAGCCGTTTATGTCGCTGCTGGTGATATCGACAAAGACAAATCCAACTAATTGGCCGTTCTCGGTACGGACCTCAGGCGCGCCGGTACGATACTGGATATCGGCGAGGAGCGAGATCGGCACCTGATCTCCCGTCGGCGTGGAGACCAATACCCGCTTCAACTGATTAATATCATTGCGGAAATCACGGGCATATCGGACGCTGATTGGGTAACGTTCCCGTCCCTCGACCGTCGTACCAATGGTGTTTCCTCCGATGGCGGTTTCAACGATCTGGTTGACATCTTCGATTCGTAGTCCGTAGCGAGCCGCCGCTTGACGATTCGGCGTAAAATCGAGGAAGTAACCGCCAGTAGTGCGCTCCGCGAACGCACTGCGCGTGTTCGGAAAATTCGATAGCGCTTGCTCGATGGCGATCGCGACATTCTGAATTCCTTTTAGATCCGGACCAAAAACCTTAATCCCCAGAACCGAACGGAAGCCAGTAGTCAACATTTCGGTTCGGGTCTGGATCGGCATCCAGAAGATCTGAGCCATTCCCGGCGTTTTACTGACCTCGTTCATCTGGGCGATCAGTTTTTCCCAAGTCATTCCTGGCCGCCATTGGTCCGGTGGCTTGAGCTGCAAGACCGTCTCGAACATGGACAAGGGCGCGGGATCGGTCGGCGTGTCTGCTTGGCCGGCTTTGCCGAAAACGCTTTCGACCTCAGGAAATTTCCGCAGAATACGATCCTGGATCTGTAAGATTTTGGTGGCTTCGGTAACTGACATTCCCGGGACAGCCGTTGGCATGTAGAGGAGCGTTCCTTCATTTAATGGGGGCATGAACTCCTTTCCCAGCCGGCTGAAAGGAATATAAGTCAGGACGAGCACTACGAGCGCCAGCAAGAGCGTCAACCAGCGGAATCGAAGAGCAAAGTTGACGAATGGCTGGTACGCCCAGATTAAGAAGCGATTAATCGGATTCTTGGTTTCGGGTGTGATCTTTCCCCGGATGAGCCAGGTCATTAGCACCGGCACCAGGACTATTCCCAGGATCGAGGCAAAAAACATCGAAAATGTTTTCGTGAACGCCAACGGGCGAAACAATCGGCCTTCCTGGGCCCCGAGCGAGAAAACCGGTACGAAACTAACGGTGATTACCAGAAGAGAATAGAACAGCGGCCGCCCAACGCTCTTGGCTGCCGACAGAATAACTTCGAAGCGTTCCCGGCCATGGGCATCGTGTCCTTTCTCGTCACGAAAGTGTTCCAGCGCCTTGTGCGCGTTCTCGACCATGATGATCGCCGCATCGATCATTGCGCCAATCGCGATGGCAATTCCGCCCAGCGACATGATGTTGGAAGTTTGCCCCAGCCAGAGCATTGGGACGAACGACAGAATGATGGCTATCGGCAGCGTGATGATAGCCACCAGAGCCGACCTGACATGCCAAAGGAAAAGAATCGATACGAAAGCTACGACAATGCTTTCCTCAAGGAGCTTTTCGCGCAGTGTGTCGATGGCATTATGGATCAGGGTACTTCGATCATAGACCGGAACAATCTCGACACCTTCCGGGAGCGCCTTCTTGATCTCCTCAAATTTTTTCTTTATCCCGTCGATGACCTTGAGAGCATTCTCGCCGTAGCGCATCACCACAATTCCGCCGACGGTTTCGCCTTCCCCGTCCAGCTCCGCGATTCCCCGCCGCAGGTCCGGACCGAGATGAACGTTACCTACCTGCTTTAGATAGACTGGAGTACCGTTTTGAACCTTGAGGACGATGTCATCGAAATCCTCCAAACTCTTGATGTAACCGCGACCTCGGACAAAAAATTCGGTCGACGATACTTCGAACGTTTTGCCGCCGACATCCTGATTACTCATCCGGATCGCGTTGACGACATCGCCGATCGGGATGTTATAGGCGGTCAGCTTATTCGGATCGAGATCGACCTGATATTGTTTGACGAAGCCGCCAACCGGCGCGACCTCAGCCACGCCTTCCACCGATTCCAGCGCATACCGGATGTTCCAATCTTGGAGCGAGCGCAGCGCCGCCAGATCATGTTTGCCGCTCTTGTCGATCAGCGCGTATTCGTAAACCCACCCGACGCCGGTGGCATCCGGTCCGATAACCGGATTGACGCCTTCCGGTAACGATCCGCGAACCGAGTTCAAGTACTCGATGACCCGAGATCTCGCCCAATAAATGTCCGTGCCATCTTGAAAGATGACGTAAACGAACGATTTACCGAACATCGATTCACCGCGGACAAATTTAACCTTCGGCGCTGCGATGAATTTGGTCGAGATAGGATAGGTAATCTGATCTTCGACCAGATCGGGTGAACGACCTTCCCAATCGGTATAGACGATGACCTGAACGTCACTTAGATCAGGAATCGCATCGAGCGGCGTCTGGTATAACGCATAAATCCCTCCAGCAATCCCGAGTATCACGAACACAACGACCAGGAACGGATTGCGTGCGCTCGCACCAATGATCCGCTCGATGATGGTTTCCGGACGATTCGCCGGCACTAAGGGTTCGGCCATTTAAATTACCTTTCGGCCCGAAGCGTTTCCTGCACCGTACCGCAGGTCGGCATGTCAGGTCCCAGGAAAGGATTCTTTACGACGGTCGAATCTTGTAACCACACCGCGGGTGATTTGTTCCACATTGGGCACTTGATGGTGTAGAGCGGATCATCAAGCTGCGGCATGAACTCTCTTAGAAACGCTATCAAGTCCGCACTAAGCTGGCCAAATTGGACGCGAGCTTGATCAATGTCGTTGGGATCGAGTCGGTCAGCGCTGCCATGGAGCTTATAGACCAAATCCTTGTATTGCTCGGGCTTGGCCGAAGGATCGACATCCAGCAGCGGGTGGACCTCTTTCCGCAGCGTCTCGGCCTCAGCTGCAACCTGGGAGAACTTGTTTTCGGCCAGGAGTTCATGAAGTCTCTGGTAAGAATCAAGCACCGGTTTAATTACGGCATTAAAGTTCGAGTTTGAAGACTGATTGGGTGGCTTTTCCGTCATCGCCGGAGTGCCGGACGGCTGCTCTCCTTCCCAATCTTTCAGTGCGCCTTGCACTTGAGATTCCGCGTCGATCAGGAAGTTTGCGCTTGCGACTATGCGGTCGCCTTCCTGTAGCCCATTCAGTACCTGATAATAACTTCCCTGTTGTTGACCATCGAAGGTGGTAAACGAGCGGCCCACCTGGACATAGCGCGGCAGTAATTTTCCCTGACCCCGATCGAGAAAGACAAGCATCCGCTCGCCGGTCGGCAACGCCGCTTGCACCGGAATCGTTAACCCTTCTCCGCCATCAATCTTGACCTCAACATTGGCGTACATCCCGGGACGCAATTGCGCCTTCGGATTCGGTATGTCGATTCGAACGCGAGCTGTCCGCTTGGCGGCGTCAATACTCGGATTGATGACGGCAATCTGACCCTGGAAGGTTTGGTTGGGAAAGGCCGGAAGACTCACATCGATCTGCTGCCCTCGTTTCAAGAGACCGATCTCGTTTTCGTAAAACTCCGCCCACACCCAGAGATTGGAGAGGTCGAGGACACTCACCAGTTTGTCGCCCATCTTCACATTCATTCCTGGACGGCTTATCACTTCACCTACTACGCCGTCGAAAGGCGACCGGAGGACCAGTTGATCAGACGGTTTTCGGCTTTTTTCGAGCTCAGCAATTTCCTGATCACTCACATTCCAAAGCTTGAGCCGGCGTTTGGTAGCGTCGATCATCTGATCATTTGAAACCCGGCTGGTTCCACCACGATCGCGATCATTTAAGATATTGACTAACTCCTGCTCAGTGCTGCGCAGATCTGGACTGTAGATGGTTATTAAGGGCTGGCCTTGCGAGACATCCTGCCCGGGTGAGCTGACCTTCAATTCCTGCACGTAACCATCGACGCGAGCTACATAGTCAAACATCTTTGATGTATCCGGTTCCAGCATGCCAACGGAACGGATCGACAGCTCGATCGGTCGCTTCGTTGCCGTGGCATAGGTCACGCCAATCTGCTGTTGCCGTTCAACCGGAACGGTGAACTCGCTGGATTTCCCGGCCTCCTGATGCGGAGAGGGCATCGGCATCGAGCCCATGGAGCTGGAGCCGCTGTCAGTCATTCCCCCGGAATTCTCTTTTACTTTAGTTTCATTCGCGCCCTTCTTTTTCACTGGTACCAGATCCATGGAGCAAATTGGACATTTACCCGGATCCTTCGAATGAACCGAGGGATGCATCGTACAGGTGTAGTAATCGACATCAGCATCCGCAGCTGTCTTATCATTTGATTTGGAGCAACTGCTCAATACCAAGGGTACGAGCAAGCCGATGCTCAGGAGCATCAATATTGGGTAAAAACGGATTTTCATTTTTTGCCGGGTTTTGAGCTATGCGAGCTCTGATCCCTCCCGTTCAAATGGGTGCCGACCAGTGATTCTAACTCGGCAATCGCGACCCGATAATCGGTCAGATCCTGGTTATACATGGTTTCCAGTTCTCGCAGGTTGTTCTCGGAAGTGAGCACCTGAATCAGAGTGGCCTTATCCGTCTCGTAATCGGCTTGGTACGATGATACGGTTTGACGTGCGCGCGGCAGTAATTGTTCCCGGTAGAGCTCGATGTGATGATGCATGGTCTGGATTTTCTGCAGTTGATCTCGCAGCATGCCTATTGCCTCGGTCTGTGCTCCCTCCAAGCTTTGTTGAGCCGCTAGCAGGTCGCTCTGAGCTTCGCTTTCGCCCGCGCGATATTTTTTGCGATTAAACCAAGGGAGATCTATCGACACTCCCGCATTAAGTTCACTGATGGCTTGCCGGCCGGCATTGTAGTGCTGTGCCTGTAAACTTACCGAAGGGTCGGGAATCCATTCTCGCTTCGCCAACTCAACCTTTTCCGAAGCTTCTATGATCCTAGATTGCGCCTGACGAATTTCGGGACGGTTTGCCAGGGTGAGCTGACGTAGACGCTCTTGTGAAAGGTCTTGTGGCAATGCTTCACTCAAAACGGGTCGACCTAACAGGGAAAACGGGTCTCGGTTCATCAGCACCTTCAGCTTGGTTTGTTCGTCCGAGAGTTTCTGTTCCAGGTCACGGCGAGTTTCGATGATCTTCTGTCGCTCAACGTCCGCGGTTAAATAATCGGCTTGTGATTGAGTACCGACCTCGAATTTCGCCTTGCTCGCATCCAAGGTCTGGGAAAGCGCGGCTTCTTCCTGGTCGTTGAGATCCAGAAGCAGATAAAAATTGGCCAGACGGAAATAGCTCGCCTTTGTCTTCGAGATAACGTCGAGTTGTTGACGCCGGAAATCTTCGAAGCTCGCAACAGCCTCCGCTGCAGCAATTCGCTCCTTGCTCCGGTTCTTGCCGGAGAGCGGGATCATCTGTTCTACGGTTACCATTTGATCGGCGAAACCGTTTGGTGAAATATCAACAAAACGACCGAGCAGCGAATTTACACTCAGCTTTGGATCCTCCCAAGCCGCCGCCTGAGGTATTCGTTGTTTAGCTGATTCCCATTTGGCGCGGGCAGTCTTGATGCTCGGATTGTTCTGCAGAGCGGTGGTCACAGTCTCGTTCAAGGTGAGCTGACCCATCTTCGTCTGCTTGGCCATGCTCATCGGCTCTTGCGCCAACACGGCCGCTTCAGGAGTAAGAATACAAATCATAAGCGCTCCAAGCTTCATCGACTTAAGTTTGAGAAGGTCGGCTGCTTCCCTATTCCGTTGTTGCTCTAACCGCGGTATCGCTGGATAAGGCCGGCTGGATCACTCGTGATTTCATCAACCGGAGATAGTTCTGCGCGTCAGCCGGATTCATTTGCGCACTCACTTGGTAGATATGCGCCAACATCTGCTGCTGGCACTCTTTTTGGACCAACCCCGCCTCTCGGATTGCCGCCGCAAGCTCGGGTGTTACTTCGTGATTCTCAGACACCAGCCGATCCAGTTTCAAGTTAGCGTCAGTGATCCGGCGACACATTTCGTTGCAGACTGGCGCATAGGCAGACTGCAGGGCTTCAATCTTTTGGAATTGCGCACCGCTCAAATGAAATTCCCGCCTTAACCACTCCAACCCTCCATTCGGAGCAGCAGCCATTTCGCGAAGATCCCGCGTGGCAAAGAAGTTACACCCATAAAAAGCAATCACACCTGCGACCAGCGCTCCGATCAGGGCGAAGAGCAACCAATGCTCGGGCCTAAAGCGTTCGGAGATGCTCGTAGGGATCGATGGATTGGACATATTTCGCTTCTAAGCTTTTCCAGTTTCTTGAGTTGGCCTGAGATGACTCGATCAGTCCGAACCCGCTACCGGCCAAACCTCCTAAAATAACGGCGCAAGTCGCTAGCCCCGGCCTACGTAGCCACGAAATGTTCCAATTGCCGAACAACGGCAATTTCGGCTTTGACTCGCGAACCGCTATCTTCTGCCAAACGTTACGCTGGAAATCGGGGGGAATTTCTGGTCGAACCTCCCACGAGGCCAGCTTCAGCTTGAGCTGATCGTCATCCATACGTTCAGTAAAACACCGAGTTCGGAGAAAACCCTCTACCTTTTTTGGTCGAGATGCAGATGCTGCGGAATCCTTACCAGTAGCCCGGTATCCGGCGGCTTCCCATAAGCATTGGGTTCTCTACCCGAAGGGGCAGGAAAATGTCCCTGCGGGACTAGCTCTAGGCCGGAGCAAATCTCCTAGGCTGCTGAATCTCAATCGACCGATAGTTAGAGCACCTGTTGCTTCTTCCGAGGTCCTTCGACTAGAGCCTTTACTTTAGCTTCTCGAAAGTCACCCGGTTCCCCGGCTCATCTATCGTTAAACAAAATTTCGAGAGCAGACCGTTACCGAGCAAACCCATTTCTCCCGAAAAAATCGGCTCCTCATGAATAGTCGCTGGAATGATGAAGTGCTGTTTTCCGATCTCCACCGCGGTCTTAACATATTTCCTAGAGGAACGGGACAGACCGATTGAGGCTTTGTCGTGCGGTCGGGTTCTTGGTTCACCAACCACCCACTCCAAAGCTGAATCGCAGCCCGTGTCGAGCCTCATCCACTGCGGCGGATTTCCGGCAACTCGCACTGGGACACAGACCGCGTCGTTGCACATTTTGATCGGTAATACTTCGCAGTTTGCGAGGTTCATATCGCAATTCTCGAGCAGCCGAACTTTGCCCGCCGTGAAATCGATTTGCACTACACGGCCCCGGAAAAAGTCGGCGCCCAAAATTCCATCAACGCGCTGCTGGCAGCACTCACTAATCGTCCGAAGGTCGATTGCCAAAACCGACGTTGGCAGATCGATACCGCCGGATACAGCCTGCAAATCGTGCACCCGATAACCCAAGGCTTGCCCACTTACTCCTTGCACTGTCTGCTGCTCTCCGAGTTTTAGACGAAGACAGCATGCCGTCTGGAGGTCCATAGCGCTAACACCAGCGCCCGAGTCCAATAGAAAGTTTAGCGGCTCACTCTTCCCAGCGACTCCTACTTTCAACCAAATTAAGCCGTCTTGAAACTGGAAAGGGATTTCACCTAAAACCTTCGATTGAGCAGATAGCGGCAGCCAGAGTGCCGCCAGCAGGACAGAGACGAGAAAGCGCATCTCCTAACCTGTAAGCAAGATTCGTGCGACGGCCCAAAACCGGAGGTCGTCCTCGCGCGTTTGGATTTAACAGACGAGAAAGCCGTGGGCTGCTCACTATTAGCCACTGTTCATGGCTCAAAATAACCAACTCCCGGGCGTTCAGCGTCATGACAGGAACACAAAGCTTGGCGACCTGGCTTCCAAAACCAGGACGGTGATTTTTCTTGAGGGTTTTGGCCGTTACCGAGGTTTTACTTGTGAGCGCGAGCCGCGCTTAGATCACAAAACATACAAAATGAAAACCATCGGTAAATTTGGACTGGCGGCACTCGCCGCAGGAGCGTTTTGGGCGGCCACCTTACCTGGCAAAGCCGAAACGCCGGACACTTTCACGA
>Ga0209648_10005867_pt1 | contig 10550 bp, 6 predicted proteins | sample GraSoi2013_115cm_FD_185830 | JGI IMG/M metagenome (GOLD analysis project Ga0209648, IMG submission 185830) | Grasslands soil microbial communities from the Angelo Coastal Reserve, California, USA - Sample 9_17_2013_115cm (SPAdes) (version 2) | ecosystem: Environmental > Terrestrial > Soil >...
TCCGGCTCACCAGCCAGTTGCCCAAACGGGCCTGAGGAGGGACTGCGCCACGTTCGGCGCGTTTGCTCACACGCGAACCGATGACCAGGTCGGCGCGCCCTTCGCTCACGGATGCCAGCATCATGGGTAGGTCAGCGGGGTCGTCACTCCCGTCTCCATCCATAAAAATGACAAGCTCAGCACCCAGGCTGCACGCCGTTCTGAAGCCTTTGAAGCAAGCAAGACCGTAGCCTCGTGCTGGTTCGCTGGCGACTAACACGCTCGCATCTCGCGCTACAGCAGCGGTAGCATCACTACTCCCATTATCAACGACGATAATCCACTGTGCAAAATGCCGGGGGAGTTCTGCGAGCAACCGACGGAGCGCTGCTTCTTCATTCAGCGCTGGTATAACAATCGCGACCTTTTGGTCTATGATGATACTCTCCCATATCCGGTAGGCTAGCTGACACAGAAAACAGTGTTGTACAAGTGAGAGGAGCTTCTTCGCTCCTCAACGCAGAAAACCGGGTCGTTAACTAACTATCCAGTACCACGAAAAAGCGAAGCTCCATTTACATCGTTCTGCTTACATCGTTCTGCGCAACGGTCACCTTCTCTCATTTCACGGTCGTACCGATGGTTCTCGTTTGTCTCCTACTAATTCCTTCGCTACAACTCACGGACCCTACTTTCGAACTCTACGCACTGGGAGCACATGGGAAAGGGCAGGGGGAGCAAGGCGCGGCGGGCGACCATAAAGGCCCACCCTTCCCAACCCCGCCTCCCTCGCCCACGTGCTGGATAAATCCGCACTCTACGACGGACGAGCACGTTTCCAAAAAACCTACCTGTGTAAGCCCGCAGGACCCCTGCGCTCGCAGGGGTCCTGGATCGATCAGTGTTTGCGTTCACCAATCCCACCGAAAGGCGACCGTATGAACAAAAACACTGAAGCCACTCCCTGGCTACCTCGGCGGGAACTGCGAGTTGGGGACGGGCGTAGCGAGGTTGGCGGTGGGAGCCGTGTTGGTGAACCCGATGACCGCACAGTTGATGTCGACTCCTGCGGCGCCATAGGGAGCGGCCCCACCTGTGGCCGGGTTGAAGCCCGTCAGCAGATCGGGCCGGGTGGCCGCCAGGTTGAAGACGACGACCTCATCGATCTGCCGCGTGTTGAGCCCCGCGTTGATAGCCTTCTGGGTCCACAGGCCGAGCTGCGCGTCCCACAACGGGCTGTACGCGTCGGCATGCCGGGGGTCGGTCAGGGTGGGGAAATCCCCGAACACGTTGAGGAGGTCGCCCCCATTGCGCAGGGCGTTGATCAGGGCCGTGTTCCCGGCCGAGGCGTCCTCGCTCGCGTGCCCGTCGCGCACCAGGTGCACAAACCCCTGGGCCTGCGGGTTGTTGGCGCCCGTCTGCCCGTTGATGAAGCCGAAGAGTCGCTCGCGGGCGGACCCCAGAAAGTCGTCGCCGCCATTGAACGCCGCGTTGTTCAGCGCGGGCACGTAGGTCGCACGCTCCAGCACCGCAGTCAGGGGTTGACCGGCGTCCGTGCTCAGGTACACAATCGGCTGGCCGGCGTCGAAGCCCTTGACAAACAACAGGTCGGCGTAGGACTCCAGGAACTGCCCGGATGGCGCTGTCGCGGGGGCGATGTGGATGCCGAGGACGCGATCACCGGTGTTGGTGTGGTGGACGACGTCGAACGGACCGTCGCCGGTGGCCACGATGGGAGCGTTGTAGACGACCGGCGAGCCGGCGATGCGAATAAACGGGCTGTATCCCGGGCCGGCCACAGCCCCAGGCTGGAACCTGGCGAGCGGGAAGCCGTTGGGGCCTGGCACCGCGATACGAGTGGGACTGAAATCCGGCGCGCCCTGGAAGTGGACCAGCGCTGGCCCGAACGGATTCTGCGCGGGCGTTGGATTGTCGATGGTCACCGTCTGCACGCAGGCGGGGCAGCCGATGCCGATATTGGCGAGCTTGGGCGCAAAGTTCACGCCCAGGTCATGCGCCAGCCCGGCGTCGGAGGCATCCAGGAGGACGAACCAGGCGGTCTTGCCATAGGCCTCCCCTTTGTACAATGGGAGGCGCACCGTCTCGTTGCTGAGATTGACCTGGATGGCGCTCTCCTCGGTCAGGTGGTCCCTGGGCAGTAGACCACTCGTCTGTCCCAGTCCACCCGGCTGGTCCTTGGTTACGGCCGATGCCGACCTCACTCCATGCCCCGTAATACCGGGCACGACGGCAACAAGCGTTGTCACGAGCAATGCAATGATCAGTGCGAGCAGTACACGCTTGTTTGCGCGTATCGCTCTGAAGGGTCGATGCTCCATAGTGTAAGTCTCCTTGTTCTAGTGATAGTTGATGCAGTATCAAAACAAAAGATGTAGCTCTCTGACTCTACTCGGACGCCAGACAGCCCAATGTCCAAAGATGCACGACGCTTTCTGTCTTTTGAGGGAACTCTTGAGGTCTCCTTTCTTCGTGTTCAAGTGCCAAAGGTAGGGCTGTACGCATGAATGTGAGAGTTAGTCAACTAACTTCCTTGGCTGACAAAAACTGCTTTGCTCCCTCTCACATGAGAAAGTTCAAAGCCAGGTATCTAAGCGCTAGAGCTTGCGCTCTAACAGATCAAGCGGCGTTTTTCCCCACGGGATGGGCAACGAGATGGCAGCGAGAAGGCGATGTTGTGTGGAGCGGCTTCACAAGCAATTTCGGTCCTAGCGCTTGCTTGCCGGCGATCTCGTTGCCCTTCATCGCAGCACACACGCCTACAACGAAGGACGGTCTAGAGCCATTTCATGCGACAGGTACAACTCGTTGCGAATACCAGGGGTCTGGCCCGCTCGCTAGGAGCGCCTGCTCTGAGACATATGGCTCCTTCTCGTTGCTGAACCTGTAGGCAAGTAGCTGCCTGTGAGCTACCAGCTCTTCAACTTCAGGAACACTCCCCTCTAACCAGTGTGCCGCCTCCTGGTAGGTGTAGAACCTCAGTCCTTTTATGGTCTTCATAGGAGCTCATTTCTCTTTCCGAACTCATGCGAACGACTGTTCGTCGTCCATCCTGTCGGTTGCCGTGACGGTGTAGGAACTTGGTGGCCGCTCTTCTCTTACTCACGAACGTGGTGGCCGCTTTTTACAGTTCGGGTAAGACAACGACTCCCGAACGTTTGGCTCTCCCCAGGAGGGGGAATCATCCTCATCATTGTTATAGTTGGTTAACTGACTAAATGTCGTGATAAAAAAATGGCGGTACTCCCATTCACCTTAGAGCGTGCGAAGCCAGGTTGCTAAGCGCTGGAGCTTGCGCTCCAATAGCTCAGGCGAACGAAAACTATTGGTCAATAAAAACGTTCCCTGCATCGACGAGATCAGATCAATGGCGCAATCCTTCGCCTCCTCTTCCTTGCCGAGCAGGCGAAACTGCGTTTCTGCCCAGTCCAGGTAGGCCTGAAACAGGAGAGCCGCAGTGGTAGCAGGCTTGCCATCCTCTTTGTTGAGTTCTTGAGACAGACTTCCGTACGGGCAGCCATAGCGAGCGAGCGCGTGTTCACCCTCGCGCTCGGCTGCCAGCAGCCCCAGCAGACGCTGGCGCGGATCAGGCTGGCGGTCGAGTTGCGCGAACAAGGACTGCAACCCCTGGAGATGAGCCTGGATCACGGCCTCCACCAGGGCTTCCTTCGTGCGGAAATGATAGTAGATATTGCCTAAGGGCACCTGGGCCTGCTGGGCAATATCGGCCAGGGTTGTGCCAGTCACCCCCTGCTGATAGAACATGAGTTTGGCTGCCTCAATCAGGCGGTCCCGCTTGAGTGTGGTGTTCATCGAGAATCTCCGGTTTCTGAGTCAGTTAGATAACTAACTCCTGTCTGTTGTGAGTATATTCAAGCGAAAGGGATTTGTCAAGGGCAAGAACCGGGGGAGGGTGTATGAAATAGTTGTAGGCGTGCGAGCGTAAGGAAGGGTGGCGTAGGGCCGATAAACCGGTACTCTGGCGTCAGGAATTATCTCCTGACGCCAGAGTACTTTTGGCAGAAGCAATGGAAAGGTGAAAGAACCACCATCATGGTATCATATCTCTGGAACCAGGGAGCCAAAGCGGCTTCCATTCCCGAGGCCTCTTGCCCGTGACTGAGAGGTTGCGTGACACTCGACATGGGCAAGAGCGTGCTCTTCGTTCGTGTTCAGGAGGCTTTGTCCCTGTAGGCTCCGTCCCGCCACAGAGGACACCATGGTATGCCTATCACATCGTTGCTCTGCTACCTTAGTCTGCAGCCAGGCCTGTCAGGCTGGATGGCAGGGTAATACTTCCCAGGCTCACACTTACCAGGTTGCCATTAGACTGGACCTGGAATGCACTCAGCGTGGCCGCCCCACGATCCAGCGCGTACAGGAAGTGACTGTCACTCGTCAGTACGATCTCATTGGGACCCTTGCCCGTGCCAGTACTGGCGAGCAGCGCCAGCGTTCCCGTTGGACTGAGACTGTAGCCCGAAATGGAACTACTGCCGGCGTTGGCCGTGTAGGCAAAACTGCCGTTGCCGGTGATGACGACCCAGCAAGGGGCAGCTTGGTTGTCCGCTACCGGTCCATCCTCGAGCGTGACATTGCCATTGTGCAATCCATAGGAGGTCACCGCTCCAGCAGAGGCATCGGAGACGACGAATTGGGACGGAGTTGCCGGGTTAAAGGCGAAACCGAATGGCTCGGTGCCAGTCGAGGGAGTGAAGGTGGGCTGACTGAGACTCCCATCTGAACCGATGTGATAGCTATCGATCAGATTGGTGTTCTTCTCGGTGACGATCACTGTAGCACCGGTGGGGTCAGCCTGTACCTGGGCCGGACCTGGATTGGCAGCGCTGAGGGATTGAGTTGATCCAGTGATGGGGTGCAAACTGCCATCGCCACTCACCCGGAAACCGGTGACGTTCGCGGCGTGGCTGCCATTGCCAGCATTGACGACATACAGGAAATGGCCGGTCGCGGTGAGACTGATGGGATCGACCCCCCCTGAACTCGACACACTCGCGGGGTGGAGCGTGCCGTGAGCATCGACCCCTACGACGGAAATCTGGTTACTGCCCGCATCGACGGCGAAGAGCCAGCTCCGGTCAGGGGAGAAAATCAGGGAGCCTTGCGAACCCAGGCCGCCACCACTGCCCTGACCACCAATGGCGGTCGTACCGGCAGAGGTCAGCGTGCCATCGGCAGCACGGTTGAAGGCCGAGATGGCGTTACCGGTGGTTGCGTTATCGAGGACATAGACGTGGCCGGCGACGGAACTGGTACCGGCAGCAAACGCACTAGAAACAGGACTGAGCGCGAATAGTGCGCCGAGTAAGGGCACCGCCAGAAAGATGGCGGTTATGAATGGGCGAATGCGAATTTTACCCATGTTGAAAAAACCTCCTGGATTTTGGAGGAGAGCCTGTGGGGCTTCCTCATGTTGAGGGAGACGACGAAGTGCCAGCAATGTATCGACTTGCCAGAATACAGCATGGTGCGTGTGCCATGCTGCGATGGCGGGACTCATCGACATCCGTACCTTCAAGCAGGATCAATGTCTGCCTGGCTTTGTCAATAATCGTGACATCCTGTACCACGAAGAATATGCTTCTGTTTTACAATAAAGAGAAGGACTATGATAGATCAAAAGGGATGGGTTGCTGTTTTGTTCACTTTAGTCTAAACTTGAATAAAAAGGAGAGCGCCATGAATGCTGAGGAAGAAACGATTGTTGTTCGCACCGGGGAGAACTTTGACCTGCAAAAAGTGGAGCGCTACCTGCGCGATCATGTCGAGGGCATAGGGGAGGGCTCGCTGCAAGTACGGCAGTTTCCGGCTGGTGCCTCTAACCTGACCTACTTACTCCAGGTCGGCGATTGGGAAGCGGTTTTGCGCCGCCCTCCTTTGGGACCGGTAGCACCGAGAGCGCACGATATGAAACGGGAGTTCACCCTCTTGCAGAAGGTTCACCCCGTCTTTTCACTTGCACCACTCCCCTATGTTTTCTGCGATGATCCGGCTATCCTGGGTGCGCCTTTCTACGTGATGGAACGGCGCAAAGGGATGGTTCTGAATACCTCCTTTCCGCCAGGAGTGGCAGTAACTGCTGAGCTTTGCGAACAAATCTCCCAAATGGTGATCGAAACGCTGGTACAGATTCATGCTATCGATTGGCATGCCGCTGGACTCGATGAACTTGGTCATCCCGAGGGTTTCCTCGAACGCCAGGTGAAGGGCTGGATCGAACGCTACTATCGTGCCCAAACAGACGACATACCGGAGGTGCAGTCACTCACCGGCTGGCTTATGACGCATGTGCCACAAAGTCCTGCGCCTACCATGATCCATAACGACTTCAAGCTGAACAATATGCTTCTCAATGCGAACGATCTCACACAAGCTGTTGCGGTGCTGGATTGGGAGATGGCAACGATTGGTGATCCGCTCTTTGACCTGGCTGTTTCTTTGAGCTACTGGGTAACGCCCGGCGACCCGGAGGAATTGCAAATGATACAGCCAACGGTTACTAATCTGCCCGGATTCGTGAGCAGGGAGACCTTTATGGAAATGTATGCACAAAAGAGCAAGCGCGACCTCTCCTCTATAGACTATTACATGATCTTCGCGTACTTCAAACTGGCGGTGATCATCCAGCAGATCTATGTGCGCTGGAAACGGGGACAAACCCAGGATGAGCGTTTCGGTATCTATGGTGGCCGTGTTCAGACACTGGTCAGGTACGCAGCACAGCTTGCAGGTTTAGGATAGAGGAGGCCGCTGTACTCTTTTCCGCTGAATGAGCCTGACAGGGGCAAGCCCTGTCACTACATTTTTGGCTGTTCTGCGCCTGAAATGTAGTGGTATCCCTTGCGGGTATCAGAATACAATACCGTAGTTTTCGCAAACATTCACAAACCCTGACATGGTTATCAGGCCCACTGGCAAAATGCGCACATTTCAACTAAACTATGGTACTGTCTAGATGGTCCATCGCTATGCAGGAAGCGTCAATATGTTACACTATGCACCGTCATGGGTATGACATTCTTTAGGGGGACGGCGGGCGACCATTGGCACTTATTCGTCTCGCCTGGCACGTATCCGTCCGGCCAACACTGCTGCGCAGCTAGTGCTCCGCACTCAGGCAAGACGCAAGGAGCAACGCTGACAAGTCGATAATGGATTGTACGTTTTTAACTTGGATAGTCGATGGGGCACGGGGGGCCGATAATGCAGTTTCATAAATTAACCGGGATAGCGGAACAGCCGACAAAGGCCGATAATGCGGTTTAACAAATTAAGCGGGATAGCGGAATAGCCGACAAAGGCCGATAAATCGGCAGTGTGCACGATAAATGACTCTGTTGGTAAATTTTGTAAGCATGTCCGTACATCTCCGTTCAGCGAAAGAAGGACCGAGCACTATGAGAAGAACTTGCATATGCAGAGGAAACGAGCAGCAATCCTTGCTCCTCTCTCGTGTCTCATGCTCCTGCTCTTCGCATGCAGAAGATGAATATGCAGCTTCACGAGCAGCAAAGGCGGGGTCCTGTCTCGTTCCAGCACTCGTCAGCTTGTCCGTACAGATTTTCCCAACAGAGTCATAAATCGGCACCTACGGGTATCCGGGTTATTTGCTTAAAACCCATAATCGACTTTCCACAGTCTGTAGAGTGCCGATTATGCAGTTTCAAAAAATAATGCCGATTATGAAATCGGTCTGTGCGCTGCAAGAGCTTCTTCGATAATCCATTTTAATTTTTGAAAGTACATTATCGGGCACGTGCAAGACGCAAGGAGCAAGGCCCACCAATAGGCATCAACCTAAGCCTGGAAGCGAGACAGGAGGCCGGATGATCTGTAGGGGCGAGAGTGGTTGGGTGGATGTGAGGAGGGTCTTGATAGCCGCCCGGTGGTGGTGTGATCGCGTTGCCCCACAGGGGAGCACAGGGAACAGGACGCGGGCGACCATCAAGGACTCTGCTGGCGAATGAAAGAACGAGTGCAACGCGGCAGGGCAGGGGCAAGCCCAGCCCCTACTATACACGGGTGGGTCGGCTTGCCAGGCCGTCTAGAGTAGGGGCGATCCCTTGCGGTCGCCCCTGCATACGGGCACCATCGCGTAGTGCTCGCATTCGCCAGCAAAGTCTAAAGGCCCACCCAACCGCTCTTCACCTCCCTCGCCCACGTGCTGGATAAATCCGCACTCTACGGGAAGGGTATTTCCCTCGCAGGGATGCAGAGCCGCCGTCATGGGTTGCTTGAGTTTGGTGCAGAAAAAGGCTCAGGGAGTTAAATAAGGAGAATCGGAAGATGCTTAATACTTTTATTATGCAGATCATTGCTGCGCTTGCTGGCGCGGCCCTGGCACTCGTTCTGATCCATCAACTATTGATGAGCAGGAGACCTGCTGGTCCTTCAATGAAGCACTTCCAACCGGCAGTGCTATGCGTATTGCTTATTATGCTCGCCGGATGTAGTAACTCGACTTCTACTGCAAACACCTCAAGTACGCCGACCGTGCGGCCTTCTCCCACAAGCAAACCGCCCATAGCTTTGACTGTGCCATCAATAGCTACGACGCCAACGACGCCCGCCTCGAGCAGTAACGATTGGACGACCTATCATCGCGATAATTCCCGCGCCGGCTACCTTGCAAGCGCCCCTGATCCGCAACGGCTCAGAAGCTTATGGAGCGTGCAACTGGATGGGGCAGTCTATGGCGAGCCGCTGGTCATCGGTGGGCGGCTGCTCGTGGCTACCGAGGGCGATTCGCTCTACTCGCTGGACGCACAGACGGGGCATATACTATGGCACACTAACATCGGGAGTCCTGTTCCATTGCATGATCTCCCGTGCGGCAACATCGATCCGCTTGGGATTACCGGAACGCCTGTCTATGACCAGGCGACCGGCCTGGTCTTCGCTGTTGCCGAGGTGAGCGGATTCGCGCACATCCTGGTGGGGGTCGATGCAGGTACGGGCCAGGTGCGCGTGCGCCGCTCTGCCGACACGACTGGTATGGATACCCGCGTGCACCAGCAGCGTGCTGCCCTCGCACTGTCCCAGGGCATGGTATACATCGCCTATGGTGGTCTTGACGGCGACTGCGGCGATTACATAGGGCGGGTAGTCGCCTCGCGTACCGACGGGCAGGGTCCTTTGCTCAGCTACCAGGTTCCCACTCCTCGCGAGGGCGGTATCTGGGCGGCATCTGGACCGGCTGTAGACGCTGCGGGGAACATCTATGTCGCGGTGGGTAATGGCGCGACAACACAGGGGAACTGGGACCATAGTGACTCGGTACTGCGCCTGTCACCGACACTGCAGCTTGAGGACGGCTTTGCCCCCCAGCAGTGGCAGCAGGATAATGCAGGTGACGCCGATCTCGGTTCGACGGGCCCAATACTCTTGCCCAATGGGCTGATTTATGCCGATGGCAAGTCCGGCCTGGGCTACCTGCTGCACGCGGATTCGCTGGGTGGGGTAGGTGGTCAGGCCCAGGTGCGCTCAATTTGCACCTCGTTTGGCGGAGCGGCTGCGATCGGCTCGCGTGTGTTCGTACCCTGCACGGATGGGCTGCGAGAGGTGCTGGTTGGACCTGGCGATCAACTGGCAGTGGGCTGGCATGCACCAAGGCAGGTGACCGGTTCACCGGTCGTGGGCGGCAACACCGTTTATAGCCTTGACCCGGGCGGCACCCTCTACGCCCTCAACAGCCAGAGCGGTGTGGTGATTAGTACGGTGGGAGTAGGTCAGACATCGCGCTTCGCGACTCCAACACTGTATGATGGCCACGTGTTCGTGGGGACGCTGTCGGGCGTGGTTGCGGTCAGTACATCGTAAAGCGGGTTTGCGGTTCCAGCAAGAATGGGGGGTTGGCGACCAGGGCGGGGGCAAGGTGTGCAGCAAAGACAAGGCGGGTTCAACCAGAGAGGTTGCCCCTGGGGGCAAGGTGTGCAGGGCGGGGGCAAGTGTACAGGGCGGGGCTTGTCCCCGCCCCTACTATAGACGGCTTCGCTTCTCCTGCTATTGGGGGTGTTATAGTGATTCTAGCCCCCGATTGTTGGTAGAACCTGAGGAGTATTGTTCTTTCATTTCCTCAAGGCAGGTGTCATACTTTTTTTGTATGCATCGCCAAGCGCTCTTTGCAATTCTGCTTTTTTTTGAGAAATGAGGTGAAAAGAATGCCACCAGCAGAAAGTAAGACACCAGCTGACGGCAGGCGACCAGGTATTCCCAGAGGTACGAAATTATTACTGATTGGACTGGCCTTAGTCCTTATAATAGGGAGCGCTGGATTTCTCTACACCGCAATTGCTAAACAGAGAACTATTAACAATGCTCATGCCACTGCAACCGTTCAAGCCAAGCTTGCTGGGACTCACGCTGCCGCCACTGCTACCTATCAGGCCATTACTACTGTCATTGCTGCTGCTCAGACCCAAGCTGCCGCCACCGCTATCCCAGCTACCGCCACCGCTACCGCATTACTGAATATCTACATCCAAGCTACAGGAGGAAGACCAGCACTTAACGACCCGTTAGGGGATAATAGC
>Ga0209648_10005868_pt1 | contig 10550 bp, 11 predicted proteins | sample GraSoi2013_115cm_FD_185830 | JGI IMG/M metagenome (GOLD analysis project Ga0209648, IMG submission 185830) | Grasslands soil microbial communities from the Angelo Coastal Reserve, California, USA - Sample 9_17_2013_115cm (SPAdes) (version 2) | ecosystem: Environmental > Terrestrial > Soil >...
GCGCGAACACGAGAAACAACGGCACCTTGTGCCGCTGCTCGGCGGGGACGACGGGAATGTAGCGGTACAGCCTGGCTTTGTTGAGCGTCCAGATCACCTGCTTGGGCGTCTGGGCAATGATTGCGCGACTAGTACTCACCCGTAGCAAGGTACGAGCCTCCTCCTCAATCCGCTGCAGTTCGCTCTGGAGCGCGGCTGGGGTTATGGGTAAGGATGAGGATAACATTAATGGATCTCCTTTGCTTCTGCTGATGTGTCTGCTGCATGGATTGACGCAGCGAGGGCCTGTATAGCGCGTTGGATGTCATCGAGCTTGGCATCCAGGTCGTCCAGGCGCATCTCAACATTAGTCAGGCGCTCCGCCAGGCTCGTCACTTCAGTACGAACCGGCATGTTCAGTCTAGCCAGTACCTGAGTCATGGTCGTTTCGATAACGCGCTGGAATGGTTGTGACAACGTCAAATAGCTATCCAACCACTGGCCTGTTGCCTGGCTGTAGGCCTCCGAATTGACCAGGTCGATCATCAACTTGGACCAGGTTTGCAGGCTGGCATCACGCATCGAATACAAAGTTTGCAGGCTGGCGTCACGCATCGTATTCAAGGTGTTAAAAGGATCGAGTGGATTGGTCGTTTCTGGTTCTGTGCTCGTTTTTTGCTGTTTGCCCATGGTAGATAATAGTTCCTTTCCTTCCAAGTGCCTCTGCTTTTGTTCAGTGGCCCTTGTGTCTGTTCCTGCCACTTCGCTGATGCGAATACTTGCGCTTCTACAGGTAAAAGCATAGCTTACTTGCCTCTCAAATCCGTCACAACCGCCCCCTTCCTTCCTTACAAACTCATCACAATCGCGCGCTCAGTTACGATAGTGCGTACGGCAATGCACAACGCATGCTGCTGTGGTAAGCTTGCGAGCTTTTGGCAGATTACAGTGATTGCTTTGTGAATTCGATAGTATATATACGAATCAGCCTATTCTCGTGGTCATAAACTTATCATTTTAACACCGATCAAAGCATGAGCTTTAGGATGACCACCAGGGATTCACCCGGTGGTCATCCACTGCTTCACCATAGGTGGTAGTGGGCTTAAAAGTCCACTCACCGTTCTCCTGTTCTCCCACTCGCTGCCCATGCCACGGATGGCAATGGCCACCTGAGAGGAAGAGGGAGTTCGCCTTTACATGGCTGCGAAGATGGCAGCGATGCCCTGGCCTCCACCGATGCACATGGTGACCAGTGCATACTTGCCACCGATGCGGCGCAGTTCGTAGAGCGCCTTCACCGTCAAGATGCAGCCCGTTGCCCCGATGGGATGACCAAGCGAGATCCCACTCCCATTCGGGTTGGTGCGATCCAGCGGCAAGTCCAGGTCCCGCATGACCGCAAGCGCCTGGGCGGCAAAGGCCTCATTGAGCTCGATCACATCCAGGTCCTTGATGGTCAGTCCGGCCCGGTCGAGCACCTTCCTTACCGCCGGAACCGGCCCGATGCCCATGTATTTGGGTTCTACCCCGGCGTGTGCGTAGGCGACTAGTCGGCCCAGCGGTTTCAACCCGCGCTGCTGCGCCTGACTGGCCTCCATCAGCACCACGGCCGCTGCGGCATCGTTGATACCCGAAGCATTGCCTGCCGTCACACTCCCATCCCCTTTGAAGGCCGGGCGCAATTTGGCCAACTTCTCCAGGGTGGTGTCCGCCTTGACATGCTCATCGGTGTCAAAGACCACGGTCTGTCCCTTGACCTTGGAGTCAATCGGCAGGATTTGCTCCTTGAAGTAGCCTGCCTGGATGGCTGCGGCCGCCCGCTGGTGGCTCTGGAGGGCCAGTTCATCCTGTGCCTGCCGGGTGATCCCCCATTTGCTCGCGACGTTCTCAGCGGTCATGCCCATGTGACAATCGTCAAAGGGATCGCTGAGGGCTCCGACCATCGCATCAATCACCTTGCCATCCCCCATGCGTTGACCCCAGCGGGCGCCCGGGAGCCAGTATTGGCTGCGGCTCATCACTTCGGCTCCTCCGCCTATCGCCACGTTCGTATCGCCCATGTAAATGGTCTGGGCTGCCGAAACAATGGCTTGCAGGCCACTCCCGCATAAGCGGTTGAGGGTGAGGGCTGGGGTTTCGACGGGCAGACCACCGTTGATGGCAGTCACGCGAGCGAGGTACATGTCATGCACATCGGTATGGATCACACTCCCGAAAACCACATGCTCCACCTCTTCTGGTTGGATCCCCGCTCGCTTGACCGCCTCGCGGACAACGGCGGCGCCCAGTTCAGTAGGTGGCTTATCCTTCAAACCGCCACCATAGTCTCCAATCGCAGTGCGCACGCCGCTCAGGACGACAACTTCTGGTTGTGCCATGTGCTTTCCTCTCCTTTTGCTATTCCTTTATTCCTTCTTCTTGTGTACTGCTATACAAACCTGACTACGACGACTTCATTCCTCTCATCCATCCATGCACCCTGATTCGCACTTCAGGTTGGTTTACGATGGACCCATCAAGGGTCGCAATGGAGAGTAGCTACCACTCACGTGTTCAAAATAGCTTACTCTCTTGCTCAGATAGAGCAAGTATAAAGTACTGTTCTCACATATCTATTACGATCGCTGTGGATCAGTAACACAAAACGATCCCTATTTGGGCTACTACACTATATCCTGGTTTATGAGTCGCTGCAACTCTTACCCTCGCCGCATCGAGCAGATACTCAGCAACCTCATGAGTAACGCTATCAAGTACAGCCCGGATGGAGGTGAGATAGACATCTCCGTGCGTGAAGATCAAAAGGACAAGGCTGCGCTGCTTAGTGTGCGTGATAATGGGATAGGTATTCCTGCTCATCAACAGAACCGTGTCTTTAGCCGCTTTATGCGCGCCGACAATGCCCATGCACATAATATTGGGGGGACAGGCCTGGGGCTCTATCTCTGCCGGGAACTGGTTGAGCGACATGGTGGTCGCATCTGGTTCGAATCGGTCGAAGGGCTGGGATCCACTTTCTTTATTTCACTACCACTTGGGCAAATAGAGTAGTGATTCATATTAGTTAGCCAAAGTAGATGGCAACTGAGCTAGCCTTTTATCCTATACCTCTTGCATCAGCCGCTTAGTCTAATATAAACTGTGGGACAGCACAGCAATTACCATATACCCACTAAACCGCATGGCAGACGTAGTAAGGGGAAGAGCAGATGTCTCCATCATCCAAAACTTCCTTTTATTTACCCGTCAAACGGTTGCTTTTCGAAGGAGCATATACCACACGAGCGCATAGCCAACAATCAGCGGAACCATCCACAAGGCAAGCTCGAATGCAGAATGATGGCTCAGCCAATCTCATCCTTTGTAGTCGTTTATTTCGTTCAAGAGCATCGAATGTACCTGATCGATACCTTGGTTGCCATCCACCTCTCTCAGCTTATGCCGCGTTCGGTAGTAGTCGAGCACCTGGATGGTTTGATTGAAGAAGATGACCAATCGTCTTCGCAATGCTCCTCCGCTATCATCGGGGCGTTGGTAGAGCTTACTTCCATCCAGATCACATCTATTAGCCACTTGCGGTGGGCGAAATTTGACATGGTACACATGTTGATTCGCCTGACAGAAAACTCTGCCTGCAAGCCTCTGAAGTAACTCCTCGCGAGAAACATTCAGGTAGATTGCAAGATCGATCTGTCGATTGATACGCTGCAGTTCTGCATCCAATGCTTGTGCTTGTGTAAGCGTACGGGGAAACCCATCCAGCACCACTCCATGCATGCCCTCGGGTTCTTCAATATGACGAATCACCATCGGGATCGTCATCTCATCGGGAACCAATTCCCCGAGATCAACATACTTCTGAGCTTTTAACCCAAGCTCAGTCTGCTCTTCAAAAGCCTTTCGGAATAGATCACCACTCGCAACATGCCGAAGTGCGAAGAGTTGAGAAAGCTTCTCTGCCTGTGTGCCCTTCCCTGCTCCCGGTGCCCCAATCAGGAGAATATCCATGTCTTTCCTCCAATACAATTTCGTAGAGACGCCGCATTTTCACACCTAAAGTATACAACAGGTGACACAATATGCCATCACAGTACGATCACGAACTCTTGTGAGAAGACGCAAAAGAAGCACGCGGGCCTATTGGGATTCTTTTGTGAGAGTAAAGCGCTGCTATTTCTGCAGAGCCAGAGAGCACAGAGTTCACGTGCCACGCCGTAAGACTCCTTCTCTGACTGGACAACGGGTTACGAGGCGGCTTTCCAGAACTTCACCAGGAATATTCTGATCCCATTGGCTGATCTGCAGATGACTATCGAGGAAATTGTCGAGGGGGAGGACGCGGTTGTAGTTCGCCAGCATATTGAGGCAACCCACGTGAGTGAATTCCTCGGTATCCCAGCAACCGGTCGTCGTGTCTCCTGGGATGCTGTCACCATTGTGAAGGTCAAGGACGGTCGCGTTATTGAGAATTGTACTCTGCTCAATCTCTGGGGCATCTACCAGCAACTGACGGCGTCCACACCGCAATTATGAAATTTACGCCGCATCCGCCTCGAGAGTTTTCTGTAAAAGAGGAAGCATAAACCAGCTTAGCGCGAAACCGAAGAGTGCTCCGGTGATGAGACGCAGTTCCCAGGTACTCTCGCGCAGACCAAACATCTGGGTCAAGCCATCCCAGGCCATTGGTATGCTCAAGAGGATCAAGCCCCACCAAGGAATGCCTGGCAGTCGCTTCTTGCTGAGCACAAAGGCAAGCCCGCCGAGAAACATCGAACTATAAATCGCGCAACATCGTTCACACAAGCAGACCTGGTGCCCAAAGAGATAGAATGAGTGCGAAGGAATTTGCGCGCAGATCAGATGCATCGAGTAAAACAGCGGTTTGGCAATCGCGTCAAGCCCAAGAAATGACAAGATGGGATCTATAAAAGCGGCCAGCAAGAGCAACCCGATGATCACCGTAAAGATGAGACCAAAATGGGCCACCAAAAAGCCTCCAACGCGGTCCGTAGTCTGCTGAAAAGGTCGTGTAGGAAATGAGGGATGGCTGTCATATGCATCTGCAGGTTGCATACCCATTGTATACTTTCTCCTGTTCACCGCTCTAACCGTGTTTCTACTCTAACACATCGTGAGCAGAGTGCGCAACTCTGTGCATTCCCGTCTCCCATTTGCCTTTATGAATAGAAGTCAGAAATTTCTTTGTTAGCCTGTTGAGCGCTAAAAATTGTAAAGGCAAGAGGATGACGGGCTATGTTACAATTACACTTGATCTCACTTGAATGACAAGGAAATGGTCATAAATTGCACTAATCTCACGTAAGTAACGAGGACATAAACATATGGCAAAACCAAAACAGAAAGATCCGTCAGCGGCGCAGCGACGTGAAAAGCAGAGGCAACAGAGGCAGCAACGACTTGCCAGCAGTCAGAATAATCGAACTCCAGTAACGCAAGCACAGGCACGTAGCAGAGGGGCAGCGCAGCGCGAATCAAGCCGGACGCAATGGCTGTGGACAGGTGGCATAGTGGCACTGATCGCTGTCATCATCGTGGCATTCGTGGTCATCTCCCGTGTTCAGTCATCTGGAAGCGCAAATGCGCCAACACTGGCTAGCCCGCAGGTGTTCAATGCAGTTACCAGGGTTGATCCGAACGTATTGGCTGCCATGGGCACTGGTGGAGTAAAAAATCCACTCAAAGCTGTGAATGGATCATCACCCGTGTTAACAGGACCAACCGGCAAGCCGGAGTTCCTTTATGTCGGTGCAGAGTATTGTCCTTATTGTGCAGCGGAGCGCTGGTCGATGGTGGTAGCGCTCAGTCGCTTTGGCACCTTTAGTAAGCTCTACCAGACAACCTCGTCGAGCACAGATGTCTATCCCAGCACCCCAACCTTCACCTTCTATTCTGCTCTATATAAGGTTCCTGTCTATACCAGTTCGTACATCGATTTCGTACCGGTCGAAACCCAGGGAAACGTTCAGGATTCCTCTGGCAACTATCCTACCCTACAAACTCCCACCGCAGTTCAACAGAATCTCTTGAATACCTATGATGCTCCGCCCTATACAGATTCTTCCAGTGCTGGCAGCATTCCATTTATTGATATTGGGAACCGGTATGTACTCTCAGGCGCAAGCTACAGTCCACAGGACCTGGCAAACCTCCAGTGGCAAGATATTGCTAATGACCTGGCTGATCCGAACTCAACGGTGTCGAAAGATATCCTCGGCACCACCAACTACCTGACAGCGGCTCTATGTACGATGACGCATCAACAACCGGGGAATGTTTGCAATACGACTACGATTCAATCGATAGAGCAATCGATTGGCAAAGCGGTTGGCCCTGGTGTACCGCAAATAGCCGTTAGCGGGCAACTTGAGGCGGTAATGCGGCTGCAGGATTAGGGCTCTTCCCCAGGCCACTTCAGTGATTTCAGCATCTCTCCAAAGCTTGACAATGGGCAACAATCATGTTATCTTTGAACCGCGGTCCATTTATCATATCATCATACCAATTGATCCTTGAGCTTCATATATGGATAACATATATACACCTATACAGTCAAACAAAGTTTTCGAGCAAATCGCGGAGCAAATAGAGAAGCGTATTTTGAGCGGTGAGCTTCGCAGTGGAGATCGTTTGCCAACCGAGCGCGAGTTGAGCGAGCAGTTCCACGCCAGCCGAACAGCCGTGCGCGAGGCTATGAAGACGCTGGCGCAGAGGGGACTGGTTGACATGCGACCTGGCCGGGGTACGATTGTTATCGACGGTACTTCAGAAGCTATGCGCCACTCACTGGGCTTGATGATGAGGGTTGGACAGGCAGGCAGTTCAACTGGCCTGGTCGAGTTACGGGAGATCATCGAACCGGAGATTGCTGCACTGGCCGCTGCGCGGGCGACGGATGAAGAGATTGTTGCTATGTGCGAGGCAGTGAAGCTAATGGACGCCAACCTGAATGAGGCTGATGCTTATATTGCGGCTGACAACGATTTTCACCGCGCTCTGGCAAAAGGGACACAGAACGCACTTATCCTCACACTTGTAGACTCGATTGTTGACCTGCTCAGCGAGCAGCGCAAACAGATTTTTTCTGTGAGCGGAGGTCCCGAGCGAGGTCAATTTCATCATAAACACATTCTTGACGCTGTCGTTCGTCGCGATGCTAAGTCAGCTCGGAAAGCTATGCGTGCCCACCTGCAGCAAGTTCGCGAAGATGTGAAAACTGCAACCACATCGAAAGATTGAGTAGTTTCCTTGCGGAGGTTGTCTATGGCCAATCTTGGTTTTGTTGGGCTGGGAGCCATGGGCGGTCGCGTTACCAAACGGCTCCTGGACGCCGGTCACACTGTGACCGGCTACAATCGCACGAAATCGAAAGCGCAGTGGCTGTTGGACGCTGGAATGCGTTGGAGAGATACACCACGGGCGGTCGCCGAAGCAGCTGATGTAACCTTTACTATGGTAACAAACACAAACGCTTTGCACGAGGTACTAGGTGGTCCTGATGGCGTACTGGCCGGTTTGGGAGAAGGCAAAATTTATATCGATATGAGCACCGTCAGCCCTAACGCTTCCCGGAGGCTGGCTACCCAGGTGGCCGCAAAAGGTGCGCGTATGCTCGATGCCCCGGTGTCTGGCAGCGTGATTACCCTGGAACAGGGCAATTTATCCCTCATGGTTGGTGGTGAACAAGCAATCTTTGAACAGGTCAAACCTATTTTGCTGGACATAGGACCAAAGGTGAACTATGTGGGCAAGAACGGCCAGGCCGTCTTAATGAAGATCGCAATCAACCTTAACTTGCAAGTACAAATTACGGCTTTTTACGAAGGGTTGCTATTAGCTGTAAAAGGGGGAGTACCTCTCGAAACCGCGCTCGAAGTCATGCTAAACAGTGTTATTGCTTCTCCTTCGCTGAAGTATCGCACCCCATTCATACTCCAACCACCGGACGAAGCCTGGTTCAATGTGGATATGATGCAGAAAGATATGCTCCTGGCGCTGGAGATGGGCAGGGAACTCGATGTGCCGCTAACGACAGTTGCGGTTAGCAATGAGTTTCTCACTTCCGCTCGCGCCATGGGTTTGGCGAAGGAAGATTTCGCTATTGTGTACAAGGTGCTGGCAAAAATGTCCGGCCTGGATTTGTAGAGTCAGTTATCGTAGGTTACATGCTTTTATGAGAGTCGCATCATGATGGAGAATAAGAGTGTTGCATCCTGAAACATCCAATTCCGCAGAGAATGTGGGGAGCGTGAGGTCACGCGGGGATACATCCCTGGAGGAGAAGACCTCAACTCTGGCGGGCACACAGCCACCAGCAGGTGAACGTGAGAGATGGTTGCACATGTACGAGCAGATGCTCAAAATACGCATCTTTGAAGAGCATGTCAATCAGTTGTATACCAGCGCCAAGATGCCGGGCCTTGCTCACCTGTACATAGGTGAAGAGGCCGTGGCAGTGGGAGTGTGTGAGTCCTTACGGCGCGATGACTATATCACAAGCACGCATCGTGGCCATGGGCATTGCCTGGCAAAGGGAGCTTCAATCGACAGGATGTTTGCCGAACTGCTCGGCAAGGAGGCAGGTTACTGTCGAGGCAAGGGTGGCTCTATGCATATCGCCGACCAGGATACTGGCAACCTGGGCGCTAACGCCATCGTTGGAGGTAGCACCGCCATTGCTACCGGAGCTGCCATGTCGAGCAAAATGCGCGGCAGTGACCAGGTAACGGTTTGTTTCTTCGGCGATGGGGCGCTTGGCCAGGGAGTGCTCTACGAGGCCATGAATATGGCTTCGCTGTGGAAGTTGCCGGTGATCTACGTCTGCGAGAATAACCTCTATAATGAATACACCCACTTTTCGGAGACGACGGCGGGCGAGATGAGCGGCAGGTCTAAAGCCTTTGGTATTCATACAGAAGAAGTGGACGGGCAGGATGTGCGGATCGTTTATGCTACCGCCCAGCGGTTAGTAGAGCGGGCGCGCAGGGGTGAAGGTCCAGCTTTCTTGTTATGCAATACGTACCGTTACCATGGCCACCATGTAGGTGACATTCAACGGTCATATTACCGCTCTAAGGAAGAAGAACAACAGTGGATGACCCAGGGCGATCCACTGAAGCTACTCAGCACGTGGCTGATCGAGCAGCGCATGGCCGATACACAGACCTTCGAACAGCTAGAACAACGCGTGCGTGCCGAAGTTGAGGCAGGAGTTCAATTCGCGCTTGACGCGCCATTCCCGGACCCAAGTGAGGTGTATCAAGATGTCTATGCTTAGTACAACATCGAGTCAAGGCAGCTCCGGGCCGAGTAAGGACCAGCAGATGCGGGAGATCACGCTTGCCCAGGCCATTCGCGAGGCCCTGGCTGAAGAAATGCGTCGCGACCCGCGTGTGTTCGTCATCGGTGAAGACGTGGCTGAAGCCGGGACGGTTTTCAAAGTGCTGTCTGGACTGGTCGAGGAATTCGGGACAGCGCGGGTGATAGACTCACCGATCTCGGAGGCGGGCATTACTGGATTGGGCGTGGGAGGAGCGATGACCGGCATGCGTCCAGTGGTGGACATCATGTTTGGTGATTTCATCGGACTGGCGATGGATCAAATCGTGAACCAGGCCGCGAAGGTCCACTACATGTCAGGTGGTAAGCTCAAGGTACCCCTGGTTGTGCGTACAACCATGGGAGCCACGCGCCGCTCTGCCGCGCAACATAGCCAGAGTCTGCACGCGTGGGTAAGCCATATACCTGGCTTAAAGGTGGCATTGCCCTCGACACCCTACGATGCCAAGGGCTTGCTCAAAACGGCTATCCGCGATGATAATCCGGTGGTCTTCTTTGAGGACAAGATGATGTACCAACTCAAAGGTCTTGTGCCAGAGGGTGAGTATACCATTCCTTTCGGAGTCGCCGATATCAAACGCCCTGGCAGTGATATTTCCCTCGTAGCAACGAGCAGCATGGTACAGGTTGCCCTGGCGGCGGCGGAGATCCTGGAAAAATTGGGCATTAGCGCCGAGGTCATCGATCCACGTACCACATTTCCCCTCGACAAAGAAACACTGATTGAGTCTGCAAAGAAGACCAGCCGGGCCATCGTGATAGACGAAGGTTACGAACGCTATGGCGTTACGGCTGAGATCGCCTCGGTAATCGCTGATGGCGCCTTCTACTACCTGGATGCCCCGGTCAAACGCATGGGGGCTATGGACGTACCTATACCTTTTTCGCCTGTACTGGAAGACCAAACCGTTCCTACTGCTACGACTGTAGCAGAGATGGCTAAGACGTTATGCGGACGTAGTTAAAAGAGCTAGTAGGGCTTGACCCTACCTTCTAAGGAGCAGGACAATGGCTATCAAAACATACGGCCTGATAGGTGTAGACTGGGAAGAGCGTGTAAACTTCGAACGGCTGCGCAACGAGCGGCTGGCACGTATTAAAAAGTTGCTGAAAGAATCTGCCATGGGCGCGCTGCTATGTTTCGATATGAGCAACGTGCGCTACATTACCGCAACCCATATCGGCACATGGGCAATGGATAAACTCGCGCG
>Ga0209648_10005870_pt1 | contig 10549 bp, 13 predicted proteins | sample GraSoi2013_115cm_FD_185830 | JGI IMG/M metagenome (GOLD analysis project Ga0209648, IMG submission 185830) | Grasslands soil microbial communities from the Angelo Coastal Reserve, California, USA - Sample 9_17_2013_115cm (SPAdes) (version 2) | ecosystem: Environmental > Terrestrial > Soil >...
GCGGCGGCACGAATAGCGGGACGAGCCCCGCGGTGGCGATCAGCGCTTTGCACGGCGTGTTGGTGCGCACCACGATCCAGGCGAAGCCGAGCCCGATGACGACCGCGATCGCGGTGCCGCCGCCGCAGACCACGAGCGTGTTGACCAGCGCGAAATGCACATTCGGGTTGGCGAGGACCTCGATGAAATTGTCGAGCGAGACCGCGGAAAGGCTGAATCCGTCGACCACCGGGTTGGTGCCCGACAGCGCCCCGTAGAGCAGCATGAAGGTCGGATAGAGCACGAGGAAGGCAAGGAGCGCGAGCAGCAGGCCCGACCACAGCCATCCGGCGAGGCGGAACGAGACAAGCCGGCGCGCCGGCCGGATGGTTTCCGCGAGTGCAAGGGATGAAGCCACCTCGTCTCCCGATCTGTCAGAGAAACCTCCAGATCGACGGGACGCTATCCAAATCCCGGCAGTGCGCCAAGTTTTGGATCGGCGAGCGCCACGACCTTGAACATTTCCCCCATGCCGCGCGGGCCTTCCTCGGTGAGCCGCGCCAGCGCCGCGTCGATCTCGGCCGCGCGGCCGGGCGTCGCCGTCTTGAGCATCGCGGCGCGGGTCTCGATGCCGAGCCGCGTGAGGAACTCGCGCTGCGTCACCGGGCCGTGCACGCGCGCCCCCCACCGCGTCGCGGCGCGCGCCAGCGCCGCGAAATCGACGTGGGCGGAAAGATCGACCTCGCCGGGCCGCTCCAGCACCTGGGCAAACGCATGCCCGCCGACCGCCTGCAGCGTCTCGCCGAGCCCGCCGGCGTGGCCGTAGTCGACGATCAATGCCGCCCCGCCCTGACGCACCAGCCGCCGGCCGAGGTCGGCCGTCCAGGCATCGGACCGCCATTCCCAAATTGCGCCGGCCGGCGCGTCGCGCAGCTCCGCCGGCAGCATGGCCGAGAACCCCACGATCGGATCGGGATGCAGCGCCAGCGCCAGCTTGCCGTCATCGCCGATTCCCACCATGCGTTCGTGCCAGCCGCTTTTCCCGCGCACCGCCTGATTGACCGGAAGCGCGTCGAAGAACTCGTTGGCGACGACGATGAGCGGACCTGGTTCGGGAATTTCCGCGAGCGTCGCATGCCAGGACAGCGGCACGCCGGCATCGGCGAGTGTTTGCTGCTGTCGCCGGCGCAACGCCGGGCTGATCTCGACGAGATCGACCGCGAGCGCCGCGTGAAATTCCTTCGCGATCTTCGCCGCGCGCAGCGCGTCCGCCATCAGCGTCCCGCGCCCGGGTCCGAGCTCGACCAGGCGAATGCGATCGGGGCTGCCCATCCCGCCCCACACCGCCGCCGCCCACAGCCCGATCAGCTCGCCGAACATCTGCGAGATCTCCGGCGCGGTGATGAAATCGCCGCGCGCGCCGAACGGATCGCGGCCGGCGTAATAGCCGTGCGTCGGATGGCCGAGCGCGAGCACCATGAATTGCGCAACCGGGATCGGGCCGTCGACCGCGATGATCTTTCGGATCTCGGCTTCGAGCGGGGTCATGCCGGCATGACGCGAAATTTTGGCGCACGCCGAGCCGCAAACCGCTCCCTCCCCCACGTCCAAGTCGGATGTTTCCGACTTGGACCAATTTCATGATTTGGCCGAACTCGGGAACACCCGAGTTCGGCTGGGGGAGGGATGGGGAGGGGGGTGTTTGTTTGACTCTGCGAGGATGCTACCCCCCTCCCGGCTCGCGCGCAGCACGCGCAAGCCGGCCTCCCCCTCAAGGGGGGAGGCAACCGGAGTGTGCCGAGAGGCATCAGCCTCACGCCGCGGCCGGCCGGCGGCGCAGCGCGACCAAGATCAACGCAAATCCGGCCAGGATCATCGGGATGGAGAGCAGCATGCCCATGGTCAATCCGCCCCACAGAAATCCGAGCTGCGGATCGGGCTCGCGAAACAGCTCGGCGATGCACCGCGCGACGCCGTAACCGAGCGCGAACGCGCCGATGATCAAGCCCGGCCTTCGTAGCGCGCCGGCACGGATCAGGATCGCCAGCACGGCGAACAGCACAAGGCCCTCGAGGCCCGCCTCGTAGAGCTGGCTCGGGTGGCGCGGCAGCGGCCCGCCGCCGGGAAACACCATCGCCCAGGGCATTTCGCTCGGCCGCCCCCACAATTCGCCATTGATGAAATTGGCGATGCGGCCGAGCAAAAGTCCGATCGGCCCGACCGCGCAGGTGAGGTCGCCGAGCGAGAGCAGCGGAATGCCGCGGCTGCGCGCGAACAGCACCACGGCGAGGATGCAGCCGACGAAGCCGCCGTGGAACGACATTCCACCCTTCCACAATTGCGGGATCTCGATCGGATGCGCGACGAAATGCGGCAGATTGTAGAACAATACGTAGCCGGTGCGGCCACCGAGGATGATGCCGAGCGTGACCCACAGGATGAAGTCGTCGAAATCCGCGGCCGTCAGCGGCGCCGGCCCGCCCCAGGCCGATCGCGATCGGATGATGGCGCGCGCATAGAGCCAGCCGAGCAGGATGCCGGCGATATAGGCGAGCGCGTACCAGCGGATCGCGAACGGACCGAGCTCGACGATCACCGGGTTGAGCGCGGGAAACGGCAGCGCCAGGAGCGGCATGAAGATCTCGCGGGGTTGCGCGGGTCTTGGCGCGCGGCGGAGCGCCAAGTCAAGCCGCGTTATACTTGCGGCTCCGCCCCGGAATACCCATTGTGTCCGGCTAGGTAGCTTCGGCGGGAGGGATTCATGGCCCAGACGACGAACCGGTTCTTCGACGAGATGGCGCGGCTGATGAACGACGCGGCCGGTGTCGCGTCGGGCGTGCGGCGCGAGTTCGAGACCATGTTCCGCAGCCAGGCCGAGCGCATCCTGCGCGATCTCGACGTGGTGCGGCGCGAGGAGTTCGAGGCCGTCAAGGAGACGGCGCGGCTCGCGCGCGAGGAGAACGAGGCGCTCAAAGCCCGGATCGCCGCGCTCGAGGCCAAGCTGGGGCCCGGGACCGGCCCGGCACCACAGCATCCCCCGACCGTGATGTAGGCGTCGTTCCGGGGCGAGCCCGAAGGGCCGCACCCGGAATGACAGCGAGCAATATCTTGCCCTGCATTTCTTGTATTTCCGGGCCGACCCCGCTATAAGCCGCGCGACCGCGGCACGGTGCCGTTTCGGCCGGCCGCAGCGACGGCCGCGTTTGCGGCCGTTTGCATTGCCATCGGCCAGGGTTTGCGAGGATCGACCCCATGACGAAAGTCAAGGCGCTCAAGGCGACGGCGCGGCCGCGAGCCGGAACGGGAGCGGCTCGGGCGGTGCGGCGGGACGGCCGCGTGCCCGGCGTGGTCTACGGCGACGGCGCGGCCCCGCTGCCGATCTCGGTCGATTACAAGGAGCTGCGGCAGAACATCTTTGCCGGGCATTTCCTCACCACGATCTACGAGCTCGAGGTCGACGGCGCGCGACACCGGGTCATTCCCCGCGATTATCAGCTCGATCCGGTGCGCGACGCTCCGATCCACGTCGATTTTCTCCGTCTCGGCGAAGGTGCCCGTATCCGCGTGCGCATCCCGGTCCACGTCAAGAACGCCGACCAGGCGCCGGGCGTGAAGCGCGGCGGCACGGTCAACATCGTCGAGCACTCGGTCGAGGTGCTTTGCCTGGCCGACGCCATTCCGGAGGCGATCGACGTCGATCTGACCGGATTGGAAATCAACCGGTCGGTGCACTTGAGCGATCTGACGCTGCCGCAGAACGTACGCCAGGTGACCCGCCGCGACGTGACGCTCGTTACCATCGTGGCACCGTCGGGCTATCTCGAGGAGCAGAAAGCGGCCGCGGAGGCCGCGGCAGCCGCGGCGGCCGCGGCGGCAGCCGCCGAGGCGGCCGGCGAGCTGGTGCCCGGTGCTCCGGGTGCCGCACCCGGGGCTCCCGGCGCGCCCGGCGCCGCACCGCCGGCGGCTCCCGGAGCCGCGCCGGCGGCGGGCGCCACCGCGGCGCCGGAGAAGCCGGAAAAGAAGTGAGGCCGCGGGCCGCGCGCGGCATGAGCCATGCTGCTGTTCGTCGGGCTCGGCAATCCTGGCGCGGGCTATGTAGGCCACCGCCATAACGTCGGCTTCATGGCGGTCCAGGCGATCGCCGCGCGCCACGGCATCGGCCCGTGGCGCCGGCGGTTTCAGGGCGTCGCCGCCGAGGGAACGATCGGCTCCAATCGCGTGCTGCTGCTCGAGCCCGGGACGTACATGAACGAGTCCGGGCGCGCGGTCGCGGAAGCCGCGCATTTCTACAAGATTCCGCCGCACGACACGCTGGTGTTCCACGACGAGGTCGATCTCGCACCCGGCAAGGTGCGAGTGAAGATGGGCGGCGGTACCGCCGGTCACAACGGCCTGCGCTCGATCAGCGCCCATATCGGCAACGAGTATCGCCGCGTGCGCATCGGCATCGGCCATCCGGGCGACAAGGATTTGGTCCAGCATTTCGTGCTCAGTCCGTTCGCCAAGAGCGAGCGCGCGTGGGTGGAGACCTTGTGCGAGATCATTGCCGACAACGCCGCTCTGCTCGCGCAGGGCGAGGACGCAAGCTTCCAGAACAAGGTCCACCTCGCGATGGCCGCGAAGGGGTTCGTCGAGCCCAAGCGCCCCGGCGCGCCGGCGGATGGAGCGGGCGAACCGACCTGACGCGCCATGGGATTTAGTTGCGGGATCGTCGGGCTGCCGAACGTCGGCAAGTCCACCCTGTTCAATGCGCTGACCGAGACCGCCGCGGCGCAGGCGGAGAATTATCCGTTCTGCACCATCGAGCCGAATCTGGGCGAGGTGGCGGTGCCCGATCCGCGGCTCGAGCCGGTCGCCGAGCTCGCCAAATCCGCCGCGATCGTCCCGACCCGTCTCGCCTTCGTCGACATCGCCGGCCTGGTGCGCGGCGCCTCGCGCGGGGAGGGTCTCGGCAATCAGTTCCTGGCCAACATCCGCGAGGTCGACGCCATCGTTCATGTCGTGCGCTGCTTTTCCGGCAGCGACGTCGTTCACGTCGCGGGCACGATCGCGCCGGTCGAGGACATCGAGACGATCGAGACCGAGCTGATGCTCGCCGACCTCGACAGTCTGGAGCGGCGCGTCGAGCCGCTGGAGAAGCGCGCGCGCGGCGGCGATCCGGAAGCCGGCGCGGCGCTCGATCTCGTCGGCCGGGCGTTGGCGGCTCTGCGCGAAGGCAAGCCGGCCCGGCTCATCGCGCGCAAGGACGACGAGGAGAAGGCGTTTCGCATGCTCGGCCTGCTCACGTCGAAGCCGGTGCTCTACGTCTGCAATGTCGACGAGGAGCATGCGGCGGAGGGCAACGCGTTTTCCCGGGCGGTCGAGCTCCGCGCGCAAGCCGAGGGAGCCGGATGCGTGCTGATCTCGGCCAAGATCGAGGCGGAAATCGCCGTGCTGTCGCGCGCGGAGCGCGGCGAATATCTCGCCGCGCATGGATTGCACGAGGCCGGGCTCGACCGCCTGATCCGCGCCGGCTACGCGCTGCTCGATCTCGTCACCTTCTTCACCGCCGGCCCCAAGGAGGCGCACGCGTGGACGCTGACGCGCGGCACGCGGGCGCCGCAGGCCGCCGGCGTCATCCACACCGATTTCGAGCGCGGCTTCATCCGCGCCGAGGTCGTCGCCTGGGAGGACTACGTGGCGCTCGGCGGCGAGGCCGGCGCGCGCGACGCCGGCAAGCTTCGGCTCGAGGGCAAGGATTACGCCGTCGCCGACGGCGACGTCATCCATTTTCGGTTTGCGACCTAAGGGCTGCGTTCCCCGGACGCGGCGCAGCGCGAGGGCACCCCGCTGCGCTTGCGCAGCGGGGACCCCGTTGCGGTGCGACGCTGATCCGGGGTCCAGACATCAGTGCGTGGGCTGCGTCGCATGGGTCCCGGTTCTGCAGCGCGCCCCTAGATGGCGCGCTGCGCCCGGGACAGGAGGCAGAGGCTCACGTTCCGCCGCGGTTGCGCATCGCGCCGAGATGCTCGTTGATGCGGAACGCGATCAGCACCAGCTCCGCCGCGATCCGCGCGAACACGATGCCGGCGAGCATGCCGACGAAGCTGGCGATCAGCATCAGCAATCCGGCAATCGGATTGACCGCCATGGCGCCGAGCGAGGAGATCATGCCGGCCAATCCGAACAGCACCGAAACCACCACGACGAGCCAGTAGAACGTCCGGATGATCGAGGGCGTGATGAAACGGTCCCACTGGAACAGATCGCCGACGTAGAACATGAATCCCCCTCCCGCGCTTGCGATCTTCCCCGGCGCGGACACTGCACATTTCGCAAGCCGGGTCAACGCGATGCGGTTGACCCTTCCGTCCGCGCGGCTTAAGCAGCGAGCCCGACCATCCGCGACGGATTCCGTGCCGAAGCTTTATTGGGAAGATTTCGCCGAGGGCAGCGCTGCCGAGTACGGACCCCGGCTCGTGACCCGCGAAGAGATCGTGGCGTTCGCGGCCGAGTTCGATCCGCAGCCCATGCATCTCGACGAGGACGCCGCCCGCTCGACCCTGTTGGGCGGGCTCGCGGCGTCCGGATGGCACACCTGCGTCCTGTTCAATCGCCTGCTGGTCGATGGGCTGATCAACAACGCCCACGCCATGGGGGCTCCGGGCGTCGACGAGGTGAAATGGCTCAAGCCGGTGAGGTGCAGAACAAGCGCGCCTCCAGGAGCCGGCCGGGGATGGGATTCGTGAGCTTTCTATTCGAGGTGATGAACCAGGCAGGCGAGCCGGTCATGACGCTCGCCTTCTCCCTCATGGTCGCCCGATGATCCCCTCTCCCGGCGGAGCGGCGAGAGGGGGAGCACGGCCGCGTTCCATCATGAAGTATTTCGAGGACATTCGGGTCGGCGACAAGCTCGCGATCGGACGCCATACTTTTACGGCGGAAGAGATCAAGTCGTTCGCCGAGCGATTCGATCCGCAGCCGTTCCATCTCGACGAAGCCGCGGGGGCGCGCTCGCAGTTCGGCGCGCTGTGCGCCTCCGGCTGGCACACCGTGGTGATGTGGATGCGGCTGCAGATGGAGCAGATGCGTCGCGAGGTCGAAGCGCAGCGCGCGCGGGGCGAGCCGGTGGCCCAGCTCGGGCCCTCGCCGGGATTTCGTCAGCTGCGATGGCTCAAGCCGGTCTATGCCGGCGACACCATCACCTACGCGAGTGAGGTCTTGGAATCGCGTGCGTTGAACAGCCGTCCCGGCTGGGGCCTGGTGCAGTTTCTCAACACCGGCGTCAACCAGGCGGGCGAGCCGGTATTCTCCTTCATCGGTTCGGCTTTCGTCGAGCGCCGGCCGCAATGATCCTCGAGCCGCAAATCTCGTCCGCGGGACCAGACGAGGATCGGCCCGCCTCGCCGCGGGACCAACGCCGCACCATGAGCGTGGCGCTTCCCGTGCATGCCCTCCACGACGGCTATTCCGATGTCGTCTACGTCATGTTGCCGATCTGGCAGGCCGAGTTCGCGCTGAGCTATGCGGCGGTCGGACTGCTGCGCTCCACGCTTTCCGGCACGATGGCGGCGTTCCAGATCCCGGCGGGGCTGCTTGCCGAGCGGATCGGCGGGGCCGCGGTGCTGGCCGCCGGCACCGCGCTCGCGGGCCTGTGCTTCTGCCTGATCGGCTGGAGCACGGGCTATGCGTTCATTGCCGCCACGCTGTTGCTCGCCGGCATCGGGTCGAGCGCGCAGCATCCGATCGGCTCGGCGCTGGTGGCGCGGGCGTTCGCGGGACCTCGATCGCTCGCCGCCATCGGCACCTATAATTTCTCCGGCGACATCGGCAAGGTGCTGTTCCCCGCGGCGGCGACGCTGCTGATGCTGTTCTTGCCGTGGCGCGTCACCCTGGCTGTGCTCGGCACTGTGGGGATGGCGGCGGCCACCGCGATCTTTCTGCTGCTGCCGCGGTTCGCGGCGCCCTCGCCCGCGACCGGTCCGCGGAACGCGGAGCACCGGGTGTTTCGCGGCAGCGAGCGGACTGGATTCCCGCTGCTGCTGTCCGTCGGCATGATCGACAACGCGACCCGCACGGCGTTCCTCACCTTCCTGCCGTTTCTGCTGCGGGCCAAGGGCGCGGAGCTGCCGACCATCGGCTTGGCGCTCACCCTGGCGTTCATCGGCGGGGCCGCCGGCAAGCTGGTCTGCACCTTCGTGGGGCTGCGCATCGGGGTGCTCGCGACCGTGATCCTGACCGAGACCCTGACCGCGCTCGGCATTTTCGCTTTGCTGCCGCTGCCGCTCACGGCCGCGTTGCCGATAATTCCGCTGGTCGGCGTGGCGCTCAGCGGCACCTCGTCGGTGCTCTACGGCTCGGTCGCGCATCTGGTGGCGCCCGCGGCCCGGACCCGGGCGTTCGCCGTGTTCTACACCGGCACCATCGGCTGCGGCGCGCTGGCGCCGTTCGCTTACGGATTTGTCAGCGACGCGCTCGGCATTGCGGTGACCATCGCGCTGATCGCCGCGGTGGCGCTGCTGACCTTGCCGCTGGCCGCGGCATTGCGGGGACCGCTCCGGCAGGCGAGCGAAGCCGGGATTTGACACGCTCCCCGGCGGGAGGTCTCAATGCCCCTCGAAACTCACCAGCGTGCGCACCGGCACTTCGAGCTTGCGCAGCTTGTCTGCGCCGCCCAGCTCCGGCAGGTCGATGATGAAGCAGGCGGCGAGCACCTGTGCGCCGACGTTGCGCAACAGCTTGACCGCGCCCTCGGCGGTGCCGCCGGTCGCGATCAGATCGTCGACCAGCACGATGCGGTCGCCCCGGGTGACGGCGTCCTCGTGCATCTCCATCTCGTCGAGGCCGTATTCGAGCGAATAGGCGATGCGCACCGTGGTGTGCGGCAGCTTGCCCTTCTTGCGGATCGGGATGAAGCCCGCCGAGACCTGATGCGCGACGGCTCCGCCGAGGATGAAGCCGCGGGCCTCGATGCCGGCGACCTTGTCGATTTTCGCGCCCGCCCACGGCTGCACCAGCTCGTCGACGGCGCGGCGGAACGCCCGCGCGTCGCCGAGCAGCGTGGTGATGTCGCGGAACATGATGCCCGGCTTGGGATAATTGGCGATCGTGCGGATCGTCGCCTTGAGGTCGTGCTCGATGAGCGATGTGGCCATGGCTGTCCCGTCATGCTCGGGCGGCGACGCCACGCGCCGTCCGCCGCGGACCCTCGTGTCTCATAGTTTTCCCAGCACCCTGCCGGCAACGGCCTCGAGCCTTTTGATCAGCTCGGGATCGCGCGCCTCCGGCGCGGTGATGAGCGCGTTGTCGAGCGCGCGGTCGGAGCCGATCGGGCAGGCTTCGTGCTCGCGCGGGAACTCGCGCGCGAGCCGGGTCACCAGGCGCTTCGCCCGGTCGGCGTTCGCGGACAGCACCTTGATCACGTCGGCGACCGTCACCGCGTCGTGGTCCGGATGCCAGCAGTCGAAATCGGTGACCATGGCGACCGTCGCGTAGCAGATCTCCGCCTCGCGGGCGAGCTTCGCCTCCGGCATGTTGGTCATGCCGATCACGGAATAGCCGAGCTTCTTGTAGGTCAGGCTTTCGGCGAGGGTGGAGAACTGCGGCCCCTCGATGCACACATAGGTGCCGCCGCGCGCGATGTGGATGTCCTCGGCCATCGCGGCTTCGGCAAGATGCAGCCGCAGCCGCGGCGACACCGGATGCGCCATCGACACGTGGGCGACGAGGCCCTTGCCGAAGAACGAGCTTTCGCGCTTGTGGGTGCGATCGACGAATTGATCGATCAGCACGAAGGTGCCGGGCGGCAACTCCTCCCGGAACGAGCCGCAGGCGGACAGCGACACCAGATCGGTGACGCCGGCGCGCTTGAGCGCGTCGATGTTGGCGCGATAATTGATGTCGGAGGGCGACAGCCGATGGCCCTGGTCGTGGCGCGACAGGAACACCACCGGCAGGCCGGCGATCTCGCCCCGGCGCAGCAGCGCCGACGGCTCGCCCCATGGCGTATCGACGCGCTGCTCGCGCGCGTTCTCCAGCCCCGGCAGGTCGTAGATGCCGGATCCGCCGATGATGCCGAGCACTGCCTGCGTCATGACGATTCCGCAACCACGGCGCGGCACATCACGCGTGGCCGGGCACGCTCGACCACACCTTCTTCTTGGTGAAATACAACAACCCGGCGAATACCACGAGAAAGACCATCACCTGCAGGCCGATGCGCTTGCGCGCGACCAGGTGCGGCTCGGCCGCCCACTGCAGGAATGCGGTGACGTCCTGGGCATAGTGCGGGACATCGGCCGGCGTGCCGTCCGTATAGTCCACTTGTCCATCGGTGAGTATGGGCGGCATCTGCAAGGCGTGTCCGGGGAAATATTTGTTGTACTGGGCTCCCTCCGGCATCGGGAAGCCGGGCGGCGGGTCCTCGTAGCCTTGCAGCAGGGCGGCGACGTAGTCGGGCCCTTCTTCCTGATATTGCGTGAAGATGTCGAAGACGAACCAGGGGAAGCCGCGCTCGTAACCGCGCGCCTTGGTGATCACCGAGAGATCCGGCGGGAGCACGCCGTTGTGCGCCGCGCGTCCCGCCTGCTCG
>Ga0209648_10005871_pt1 | contig 10547 bp, 7 predicted proteins | sample GraSoi2013_115cm_FD_185830 | JGI IMG/M metagenome (GOLD analysis project Ga0209648, IMG submission 185830) | Grasslands soil microbial communities from the Angelo Coastal Reserve, California, USA - Sample 9_17_2013_115cm (SPAdes) (version 2) | ecosystem: Environmental > Terrestrial > Soil >...
TCTCGGCCGCGAGCCGCCGCAAAGAATCCAGCAAGCCAATCTGCGCGGCGATATCCAAGTGGAGAGTGGGCTCATCGAGCAGCAGAAGAAGCGGCTGTTGAGCCAAAGCGCGCGCAAGGATGACGCGTTGCTTTTCGCCGCCGGAGATTTGATCCATCCAGCGGTCGCTGAGATCGGCGGCACCAACCTGGGCGAGAGCGTTTTTCGCAATCAAGACATCGTCTTTCGATTCGAAGCGCAGCGAGCGCCCGTAGGCGTGGCGGCCTTGTAGGACGAATTCCCAAGCGCGCGCGGGGAAAAGCAGAGTGCTCTCTTGCTGGACGACGGCGATACGCTGCGCGCGGGTGCGCGGCGTAAGCGAGTGTGTGACGAAGCCATTGAGCAGAATCCGTCCAGAGAGTGGAGCGAGTGCGCCGGAGATCAATTTCAGCAGAGTGGATTTGCCGCTGGCGTTTGGCCCGAGGATAGCGACGATTTCGCCCGGCCTAGCCTGAAAGCTGGTGGCCTCCAGGGTGAAAAGGGGAGCTTGCGCCGGATTCGCCGAATGGGCGTAACTGACTTGCTCGACGCTCAAGCGGATTTCGTTGGTTAAACGCCCAGCTTCGGCAAGATGCCGCGCATGAGACGAGGCGGCACTCACGCGAGCCTCCTGCGGAGGAGGTAGATGAAGAGCGGGGCGCCGACAACGGCGGTCACGGCGCCGACGGCAAGTTCGCTGGGGGCGACCACGGTGCGGGCAAGAGTGTCCGCGAATACGACGGCAATGGCTCCGCCGATGGCGGCCGTAGGCAACAAAGTGCGATGGTCCGAGCCAAAAATGAGGCGCATCAGGTGGGGCACGATCAAGCCAACGTAGCCGATGGAGCCGCTCACGGAAACGGCCAAACCGGTCAGGAACGAGGCAGCAATATAGACCACCAGGCGGACTCGCGGAACGTCCACGCCAAGATGCATGGCCTCTTTTTCGCCGGCAAGAAGCAAATTCAAGTCGGAAGCGGTGGTATAAATCGCGCCGGCCGCGGCGAGGAACCCGATTCCGAGAAACCAATAAACACTTTTCTGAAAAGAGGTGGAGAGATTGCCCATCAGCCAGAAAACCATACCACGCGTGTTGCCGGTGGTGACGGTGCCCATAAGGAAGGTAATGATGGCGGAAAGGAAAGAGCCGGTGATGACACCGCCGAGAAGGAGGGTCGTGCTGTCGATTTGCCCATCGCGACGGCCGAGAAAGTAGACCGCGGCGATGGTCGCGGCGGCACCGAGAAACGCTCCGAGTGGAGTGAGCAGAGCAGAGAGGGACGGCGACAGGGAAAGAAATGGCGTTGCGATGAGGGCCAGAACGGCGCCCACGGAAGCTCCGCTGGAGACTCCCAGCACGTAGGGATCCGCCAGCGGATTGCGAAGCAAAGCCTGAAAGCTGGTGCCTGCAACGGAGAGCGACGCGCCAACGAGGATGCCGAGGAGAATACGCGGGCCGCGGATATTCCAAATGATCAATCCGTAGTCAGTAGAAATTTGGCTAGTCTGTCCGAGGAGAAAACGCAGCAGGTCGCGCCCAAGGGCGTAGAGAGAAACAGGCACGGCACCGAACTTCAGCGCCACGACCACGACCACAAACAAGACGGCGGTCAGAACCAAACATTGGAAGAGGAGGCGGCGCAAAGTTAGCGGGCGCATGCGCAACCTCCAGAAATCGCAATACGAGCCTGCAGGTTGCCAGGCGAGAAAGAAGAATGAGCCGTGGGCCTGTCGTTCTGCCGAGGATTGTCCCTCTCGATTTTTTCTTTGTTGCTTTCCGGTTTCTCAGTGAAGGCGTCCGGGTGAAGCTGCTTGGCAAGATCTTCGATAGCGGAGACAATCCGCGGGGCGGGCCGATTTACGGCATCGCTGATTACCGCAACGCGGCGCTTTTTGACAGCTTCCACGATGTTCCATCCAGGAAGCGTGGCGAGCACTTCGACGGTAGGGGAAGCGGACGCGGAATGCGATTCCGCGAAAACCAAAAGGTCGGGCTGCAACCGGGCGACTTCTTCCAGACTAACCTGGGGCCAGTCTTGTCCGGAATCCACGATAGAGGTGGCGCCCGCCAGACGGAGAGCATCGGCGATGAAAGTGTGCTTGCCGACAGAAATGAGCGGCTGAGTCCAGACCACGAACAGGACGCGCTTCGGGGGCAGAGCGCCAATTCGTTGTTGCAGACTGGCGAGCCGGCGCTCCATTTCGCCGGCAACGGTTGCGCCTGCCTCGGGAGCACCGAGCACATCGGAAAGTTGTTTTGAAGAGGAGATGATTTCTTCCACGGTATGAGGATCGGTAGCGTAAGAAGAAATTCCCAAGTTTTCCAGCGATTGCACGGTTTCGAGACGGTTGAACGCTTTGGTCACGAGAACGATGTCCGGATGCAAGTTTGCAATCAATTCCAAGCTTGGATTGATTCCGCCCCCGACCTTGGTTTTTTTCTGCGCATCGGCAGGGTAATCACAGAATTCGGTATCACCGACGAGGTGATCCTGCAACCCAAGCGCGTAGACAATCTCCGTCAAACTTGGCGCGAGCGACACGATACGGTTGACCGGCTGGGGAACGCGAACCGTGCGGCCGGTTTCGTCCGTGACTTCCCGATAGGCTGGGGATGCCGAAGAGATCGGAGAAGTGCTCTGAGCATGCGACAACGCCGCGCAGAAAAGCAAGGCTGCGACAGCGGCCAAGAGGGCGTTTCCGAGGCGCGGAGTTACAACTTCTTTCACGAATCCCCCTGACCAAAGAATTGCAGTACAGCAACAAAAAAGCCCCACGAGACAGCTTGGGGCGGATGGCATGGCTCTTTCTCGCGAAGAGCGCGGCCCGCTGCGGCATGGGAGGGTGGCCTGGCTTACGGCTTTTCAGCCGATTACAGTGGCGGGACCGCGGCCGATTCACACGGCCTTCCCCGCTTCCCTTGCCTGCAAATTGAAATTTGAGTGTAAGCCGCGCCTGCAAGAGTGTCAATGCGCGACTGAAAACGATGCGAGTGCACCTAGAAAGACAGAAGAAACGCGGCGATCGTTCACCGATTCTTCCAATTGGGCTTGCGTTTTTCAACCAGTGCGCGCAGGCCTTCCTGCGAATCCTCGAGGCGATAGAGTTCATTCAAGAAAATATTCATCGAATGCTTGAGGCCCTCGCGCAGAGACAAGCCCATGCCGCCGAGAATGGCTTTCTTGGCCATGGTCAGCACTGGACCGGAATGGCCGCTGATTCGGCCAACGAGATCTTTCACCGCTTGCTCGAGTTGCGCTTCCGGCACGAGGCGATTCACCATGCCGAGTTCCAAGGCGCGCTCCGCCGTCACTGGTTCGCCGGTCAGAACAAGCTCGAGCGCGATCTTGGGTCCGACGAGAAAAGGCAGGATTGTGGACGCAAGCGGGGGGAAGATGCCGATACTGATTTCCGGCTGGGCAAATCGCGCTTTGGGTGTGGCGATCACCAGATCACCGAAGGCGGCCAACTCCGCGCCTCCACCAATTGCCGGCCCATTCACGACGCAGACGACGGGCTTGCCGACTTCCAACATTCCCGCGAAGGCCGCGTGAAAAGCGTCAAGCATTTGAAACACACGTTGCGAGGTGTATTCACCGATGTCGATTCCACCGCAAAACACCTTGCAAGCGGAATCCAGGACGATCAACTTGACGTCGTCGCTCTCGCCGGCATGAGTGATTCCGCCAGCGATTTCGCGCAACATGGCTTCATTGAGAAGATTGTGGTCCGGACGGTTGAGGGTCATCCTGGCAACGCCGCCATCGATGCGGAACTTTACATGCTCAAATTGGTCGGGTTTGCGCCGCTCGGGTTGCGATGTGAAATCTTGGGTGTTAACAGGTTCAATCATTTCACGCACTCCTGGGCTTTTCTTACCCATCTGACTTAATGAAATCGTAGAAAATGGCCAAATCTGATGCTAACACGGTGTTTTGCGATATCGACTTCGAGTGGAATGCCTGGTGCGCAAATAGTTTGCAGTCCGAAAGAACAGGGTTCAGTATTCTGGAGCTGCCTCGAAGCTGGGATTCCGGAGAAACTCGAAGTTATGCCCAATGCACAGACTGCGGTGGCTGTTCAAATGCCCGAACCGCCTGATGCCGATGGATTTCCAGCTCTGTCTTCTTGGGAGGTTTCAGCGCCTTTGCGTTTCGACGCGGACTGGCAAGGCAAGAACGCTGATCATGAAAGGGAAACCGAGGTACGGCTGCTTTGGACTTCCGAGTGGCTTCATTTGCGATTCCGCGCAAGGTTTCGCGAACTCACCGTCTTTTCCGATTCCGAGCCCAATGGCCGCCGCGATCAATTGTGGGACCGCGACGTCGCGGAAGTATTCTTACAACCCGACCCGACGCACTTGCGGCGTTACAAGGAATTCGAAGTCAGCCCGAATGGATTTTGGATCGATCTGGACATCGCCCCGGGCGAGAAGCACGACTTGAAGAGCGGGCTACGGCGCCGCGTGACTTTGAACAAAGCGGCGAAAATATGGGTCGCGGAGCTTGCACTGCCGATGAAATGCCTCATCGCTCGCTTCGACCCCAGGGCAACCTGGAAAGTGAATTTTTACAGAGTCGAAGGCGCGACTGAGCCGCGATTTTATTCCGCATGGCAGGCCACGCGAACACCAGCACCTAATTTCCACGTTCCGGAAGCGTTCGGCGAATTGCTTTTTGCGCCGAGCCAAAAGTAGCGGTCTAGGCAAGCGCACGGAAGATCAAGACTGGCATCCCTTCTTTTTTTTCCTTATGCTTTCCCCGTGAAAAGATCACCGCGACGTGTTCGGTATATTACGGCAGTGCGATTTTTGCGAACCACGTACTTGTCTCTGTGCTTTGTCGCACTAGCCTGCGGCGGTTCAGTTGTGCTTGCCCGTCCGCAGCAGACGGACAAGGAGGTTGGTCCTGCCGTCACAAAGATTGAACCTCCGAGCTGGTGGGTTGGACTCACGCATGAAGTGCTGCTGCTGCTGTCCGGGCACGACCTGGACGCAACGCATGTCGCGTGCAATTTGCCAGCGCTCCACGTTTCGCGCACGCAGTCCACGGCAGGAGGGAAATATCTTTTTGTCTGGCTGAAGATCATGGCTGGGGCGCAGTCGGGAACGGCCGTTTGCCGAATTACTGCACCGAAGGGAACGACGTCGTTTGAGCTGCCGCTCTCTGCCCGCGCTCCGACGCTCGGAAAGTTTCAAGGGCTGTCGCAGGACGACGTGATGTATCTCATCATGCCGGACCGTTTTGCCAATGGCGATCCCACGAATGATGAGCCTGCCGAAGCGCCGGGCTCCCACGATCGCGCGAAACCCCGCGCATACCACGGAGGCGACTTGCGCGGAATTCAGAACCACTTGCCGTATCTGAAGGACCTTGGCGTGACAACGCTGTGGCTAACGCCGGTCGTGAAGAACGGAGCTGCGCAGGACTATCACGGTTACGGCGCCGTGGACCTCTACGCCGTCGATCCACACCTCGGCGCGCTGAAGGATTATCAAGAACTCGTCGCTGCCGCGCACAAGCAAGGAATGAAGATCTTGTTTGACGCTGTTCCGAATCATGTGGGACCGAAACATCTTTGGGTGTCGAGCCCGCCGCTGCCCGATTGGTTTCATGGCACGCTGCAGAATCACATGGATTCTTTTTCACCGCTGAAAGGCAGTTTTTATGGAAAGGCGGGCAGTCCGGCGATTGGAAACGATCCATTCGAATCGTTGATCGATCCCCACGCTTCGATGCGCATGAAGCGAAATCTCACGGAAGGCTGGTTCTTCGGAATTCTACCGGATATGAACACAGAGAATCCGATCGTCGAGCAATATCTGCTGCAAAACAGCGTTTGGTGGGCGGAAATATCCGGGCTGGACGGCTTTCGAGTTGATACGTTTCCGTACGTCGGCCGGAAGTTCTGGGCCAATTGGCATGTGGGATTGCGCAGGCTCTATCCTTATCTGACCACAATTGGCGAAGTGTTTCATCCCGATCCAAGCGTAACTTCGTTTTTTGTGGGCGGGGTCAGGCGTTACGACGGCATCGACACCGGACTCTCGACGGTCTTCGACTTTCCGATGTTTTTCACGCTTCGCGATGTGCTGCTGCGGAATGCTCCTGCGGGACGCATTGCGGACGTGCTGCGGCACGATGCCTTGTACGCGCATCCCGAAATGTTGGTACCGTTTTTTGCGAATCACGATGTGCCGCGTTTTGCGAGCGCCGAAGGCAGCACTCCCGCCAAGCTGAAGCTGGCATTCGGGCTCACACTCACGTTGCGCGGGATTCCTGAAATTTATTACGGCGATGAGATCGGGATGCCGGGGGGCGGCGATCCGGACAACCGGCGCGATTTTCCCGGTGGATGGATTGGTGATGCGAACGACGGGTTCACGCAAGCGGGCCGCACGCGGGATCAGCAGGAAATTTTCTCGTACGTGCAAACGCTGCTCAGGCTTCGCAGCGAACACGCCGCTCTGCGCAGCGGCCAGTTGTGGCATCTGGCCTCCGACGAATCCTCTTATGTTTTTGTCCGCGAATCAGAGGAGGAACGGGTTGTCGTGGCTTTCAACAACACCGAACAGTCGAGGGAACTTCGCATTCCGTTGGCAGACACGCCGGTACAAAGAGCGTCCGCCATCGGGCTTCTGCTCGGCGAGGCAAGAGCAGAGTTGGCTAGAGGCGAAATTAGCATCACCATGCCTGCGCAATCGCTTACGATTTTTTCGCTGAACTAGGCTGCGACGAGCATAATCTCTAAAACGCGAGCCGAATGTTCCAATTCTTCAGGGCGTCGGGCACGGTCAGAGTGACAGTGTGCGCGAGACTGTCATAGCGCCAGTCTTGGATAGTCCGCTCCCCAATGCGAACTTCTTTCGGCGCTGCCGCCGCGCCATAAACCGTCAGGTCCACACTCTTCCACCAGGGCTGATAAGCACCCTTCTCAGTGGTGCTCGTGACCGTAGCCGCGCCAGAGGAAACTTGGCAAGAATAATTCAGGCGCAGAATCTCTCCCTTTTGGTAGGCAAACGTGTGCCCGTCATCCTGGTAGAGCGTTCCGCGGCAATCACCGCTCGATGCGCTGATGGGCAAGTAGACGCGCAATTGAAGCGGCCCGTTCGGTTTTTCCTCCGTGGATTGCACCAGGGGTTGCATCGGCACGATGGCACCGGCGCGGACGTAGAGCGGCATCTCGTCGAGCCGGGGGTGCAAAGCGAACTTTTCCTTGCTCGACCACTTCGTGTTTGTCCAGAAGTCGTACCAATCGCCCGGAGGCAATGAGATTTCTTCGGCGTCCACCATTTCGGTGGTGACCGGCGCGACAAAAAAGTCCTTCCCGAATAGAAAGTCCCGGTTGTCCCCATAAAATTGCGACGCCTGCGGGTATTCGAGGAACACGGGTCGCATGAGGGGCAGGCCTGTGCGCGTCGATTCCTCGATTCCCGTATACAAATATGGCATCAGCGTATAGCGCAGCTCGATGTATCTCCGCCGAATTGCTTCGTGTTCCGGGCCGTGCACCCACGGCTCCTGGTCCGCAGTGCCTTTCGCGGTGTGGTCGCGGTAAATCGGATTCAACGCTCCGACTTCGAACCAACGCGTCAACAAATCAGGCGTTGGAGAGCCGGCAAAGCCGCCGATGTCGTCACCGACAAGCGGATAGCCTGAAATCCCCATACTCAGGAGCATCGGCGTGCTCATCCTGAGATGATTCCAGGTGCTGCTGTTGTCGCCGGTCCAGGTAGCGGCATAGCGTTGCGCCCCGGCGTACGCGGCGCGTGTGAGCACAAAGGGCCGTTCGCCGGGCTGTAGCTTGCGCAAACCCTCGTAAGTCGCGCGCACGTTCTGCATGCCGAAGACATTGTGAATGGCGCGATGGTCGAGGCTAGTGCCGTCGTCGAGACGGTGCACGGTGTCGAGCGGCATGGTCTTGTCGGCGCGTTCGAAGAGCGCCGGTTCATCCATGTCGTTCCAGAAACCAGCCGCGCCCATGCCGACGAAGTTTTTGTAGAGACCGCCCCACCAATCCCGCACGCGCGACAAAGTAAAATCCGGGAAAACGCTGTCGCCAGGCCATACCTTGCCGACGTAAACCGAGCCATCGGGATTCCTCACAAACATATCGTTCCTCATCCCGGAGTCGTAAGGCGCGTAGCCATGGTTCGGATCTTTCTTGATGTGCAGGTCGGTGATCAAAATAGTGTGCAGACCCAAGGCGCGAAAATCCGAAATCATTTTTTCGAAAGTCGGGAAGTATTCCCGGTTGATCGTAAACGGCGCATTGCCCTGCTGATAATCGATGTCGAAGTAGATGGCGTCGGCAGGTATTTTTTTCTCTCGAAGCGTCTTGACAATTTCCCGCGCGCGCGATTCAGGATAGTAGGAATAGCGGCATTGCTGGTAGCCGAGTGTCCAGAGTGGGGGTAGCGGAGACCGTCCTGTCATAGCCGTGTATTGTTCGATGATTTTTTTCGAATCAGGTCCGGCAATAAAGTAGTAGTTCAGCTCTCCGCCTTCGGCGCCGAACGAAAAGTAATCCGGCGACTCCTTGCCAAAATCAAAAACGCTGCGATAGGCGTTGTCGAAGAAAACTCCATAGGCCATCCCTTTGCGAAGCCCGATGAAAAACGGAATAGTCTTGTAGAGAGGATCCGACGACTCCTGCCAGCCGAATTCATCGGTGTTCCAGTTGGTGAAGGCGCGGTTACGGCGGTTCATCGGGCCCGCTTTGTCGCCAAGCCCGTAGTAGTTTTCATCCGCGGGCATTTTTTTCCAGATATGAATGCGCTTGCCGTTCCAGGCCATCGGCAAGTCTGGCTCATCGGCGAGATAAACTGTTCCGGCCGCATCGAAAAAAGTGATCAGCAGAGGAGATTTCTGAACGGTGGCAATCACATTTCCCGAGAGGATTCGAATTTCTTTCTGATTCTCTTCGATTTTAACTGCGGGTGGTTCCGGCGATTCGATCACTGCCCAGGAAAAATCCTTGGGGAAACTACCATCCGGGGCTACCCGTATCCGAAAAATCCCGTCGCGGAATACGGTGATACGCACTTTTGCTGCGCCAGCGGCTAACTCAACGCCATCTCTCACCTTTTCGACGCGCTGAACTTTGCCAATGTGTTGCCAGCCCTGGGCAACCGCGGTTCCGCACCAGAGAACCGAGGCAAGCAGTCCGATTCCGGTGCGTCGAGCAAACCTCGTCATGTCCATCCTCCCGGGATGCCAAGTAAAGCGAAGAACGATCAGGTATGCCTCTTACTGGAGCGGAAACAATCCGCAGGCCTCGACGCATCAAGCGGCTAGCCACTGTTCAAAAAACGCGCACGCTTTGGCGCCTTCCATACGGCGTCTTACGGCATCCATCACGCGGCACCGCACCGCTCCATCACGTTCATAGAAACCGAGCCAATAGGGAAGATGCAGTTCACAGCGCACCGGAGTGATCTCGATGCGGGCGTCGCGCAGTTTGAAAAATCCTTGCTGGAAAATAACGCGCAAGACTTTGTCGCGCAAAAGTTCGGCCGCGCGCTCTTCGGTCAAGGTCGCCGGCAATCGATTGCGCGCCTCCAACGCCAGCAATTCCCGTTCAACAGGGATACGGGGGAATTCAAACAAGTCCAGCGAGCCGTCGACCGCATCGATGGCGAAAAGCCGCGCCGGTGCGCCTGCGTACTTCACGCGGTACAAAAAATACGGAACGTAGGCGTCGGCGATGCGCCGCAACCGGCCGCTGCGCACCCGCCAATAAAGCGCGGAAACCCCCACACCGGAAAACGCCCGCACGGCTTCTTCCTGAGTCACGTTGGGCTTTAGAGCGCAGATAGCGCTGGTACTCATCGAATTGGTTCTCCACCCTCTACTAACGGAAGTGAATCCAAAGGCCCACAACGGTGGCCAGCAACACCAGGCTGAAAACGATATTGATGGCACGTTCCGTTGGTGTTTCGTGCGCGGGCTTGCGCACAGGAATGCCGACGGCGACGGTTTCCATTTTGTCGTCCACGGTGGCGAAAGTCAGTCCGGCGAGGCGCTTGCGGTCGGGAGCCGGTGTCATCAGGCTGACCGCGATCAGCACCGCGGCGCATACTATGAACATGAAAATCGCGTAGTGCAGGAAGTTCATATCGATCAGCCAGCGCACCACTGAAGAATCAAAACGGCCGCCGCTGGCGCGATCGGCGATTTCCAGAACGAATCGCGTAGCACCCATGACGAACCCGGTTAGCAGCGACGCAATGGCGCCCGATCCATTGAGCCGGGGCCACAAAATTCCAAGGATAAAACAAGCGGATATTGGCGGGCTGATATAGGCCTGCACGCTTTGCAAGTAGATGTAGAGCTGGCTGCTGATGTAATGGATGAATGGGACCCACAGCAAGCCCAGCACCACCATCATGCCAGTTGCCACGCGGCCAAAATTCACGAGCTGTTTCTCGGAAGCTTGCGGGCGTAGCTTCTTGTAAAAATCGAGAGTGACGAGCGTGGAAGCCGAATTGAAAACAGAACTCATCGCACCCATGACTGCCGCCAGCAATG
>Ga0209648_10005873_pt1 | contig 10545 bp, 8 predicted proteins | sample GraSoi2013_115cm_FD_185830 | JGI IMG/M metagenome (GOLD analysis project Ga0209648, IMG submission 185830) | Grasslands soil microbial communities from the Angelo Coastal Reserve, California, USA - Sample 9_17_2013_115cm (SPAdes) (version 2) | ecosystem: Environmental > Terrestrial > Soil >...
CCGCCGGCGAAGTCAAAGCCAAAGAAGGCTGAATAGTGCGGAACTTGCGATCCGCAATAGATGGTGGTGAAGCCGCGGTCGCGCTTTGCTTCTCTCATTCGAAAGACCTGAAGCTCGTTAAATCTTTCGCCGTTGTTCACGATTGTACCCTCCGTACCGGAGATCTCCCAAAAGACGCCAAAGACGCGACCGGCGCAGATGCGCGAAGCCTCAATGACGCCCGCGGCGCCGGATGAAAATTTCACCAGAGATTGGATTTGATCCTCGTTTTCAACCGCTCGTTTTTTGGCGTCGGTCGCTACTTTGCTTCCGTAGCCGGCGTCGAAATCGGGTACGGAACGCTCTTTGAAAATCGTTTGGGCCAGTGCGGAAACTGCCGTCACGTCGCCCATGAGAAATTGCGCCACGGAAACAGCATGCGCCCCGAGATCACCCAGGGCACCGGTGCCCGCCAACTCCCTGGAGCAGCGCCAGGACCAGGGCAAAGAGGGATCATTAAAAAAACCTTGATCAAACCTGCCTCGGAAACGCACCAATTCACCGATTTCTCCGCGCTCGATGATCTGCTTGGCTACCAGCGCCGCCGGAGTCTTGATGTTGTTAAAGGCTACCAATGTTTTAACGCCTGACTTCTTGGCCGCGGTGGCCATGCGCTGCGCATCTTCAACTTTCACCGCCATCGGCTTCTCACAATAAACATGTTTCCCCGCTTCGAGGGCGGCCAAAGCCGGTTCCACATGCAAATGGTTTGGTGTGGTGATGTCGACAACATCCACCTCTGGGTCTTCAATTAACCGGCGCCAATCACCGTAAGCTTTTGCAAAACCCAGCCTGCCCCGGGCCTGCTCCGCTAGCGCGTCGTTCTGATCCGCAATGGCGTACAAAACGGGTGTCCGAGGCAGATCTCGATACAAAATCCCTGCGCGCCGGTAGGCATCCGCATGGGCCTGCCCCATGAACCCCGAGCCTATAAGTCCAATATTCAAAGAATTAGCCATATCTACTTTTTTCCTGAATCAGCCGGCCATGAGCTTTCCAATGAAGTGGTAGGCTTTCTCCGTGTACAATTTCGGAGCTGCTTTAGCAGGGTCCTGCTCAGCTTCTACCACGACCCAGCCGCGATACCCTGAAGTCCGGATAAACTCTCCTATTGCCGAAAAATCGATGTCGCCGTCACCGGGAACAGTAAACATCCCTTCCCTGACTGCTGAATTGAACGACCAATCATTTTTGCGAGCGCGTTCCAGTACCTCGCGGCGTACATCTTTGAGGTGGATGTGCACGACTCTGGATCCGAACTTCCGGAGTATCTCGGCATAATCAGCGCCGGCTGCGTAAGCATGCCCGGTGTCGAGGAGAAGCCCCACTTCCTCGTGAGTAGATTCGCAGAAAGCGTCGATCTCTTCAGCTCTCTCAACTAACATCTTTAAATGATGGTGGTAGGCCAAGGTGACCCCCGTCTCCTTCAGCCTAATTGCAAATTCGCCAAGCTTCCCTGCATACGCCGAAAACTCGATCTCTTTCAGATCGGGACGCTTGCTTAGAGGTTCGTCCCACGGCGAGGCTCCGCTCATCAATCCACATTCTCCGTAAACGAGCACCTGGCTGCCGCAATCCTTCAGCAATCGGACATGATCCGTGGCGGCTTTCCATTCCTCTTCTACCGAGCGTTCGGTGAGAAACCCTGAATGCCAGCCGCCCACCAGTCGAAGCCCATAATCTGAAAGGATCGCTGAAAGTTTCTGTCCATCCCTGGGGAATTTTCTTCCCAATTCGACTCCCTCGTAGCCTATTTCCGCGGCATCTTTGAGGCAGGTTTCCAGTGGGATATCGTCGCCCAGTTCGATTAGCACATCGTTAGTCCAACTTAATGGACTAACTCCCAAGTGAACCTCTGATAATAAATTTTCCTTGGCCATGTTGGCGGTCTATGTGGCAATCTTGATTGGTTGCCCCGTGTTTTGTTGACTCGGTTGCCTTGTCGGCTATGAGCTGAGCCTTCAAACCATCCTTATTCCTTTCTTAGATCGACTCAACCTGCGTCCATGCCCCACCAGCTGTGTAGGAGCGCATCGCGCTCTCCACAAACGATACCCCACGCACTCCGTCTGTGACGTCCGGAAAACCGAGATCAGCTTTTACCCAGGTTTTGCCCTCCGACTTGGCCAAAAGAGCGTCCGCAACTTCTGTATATAGATTTGCGAACGCTTCAAAGAATCCTTCCGGATGCCCGAGCCCTGCGCGGGTCCACCGCCGTGCATCCGGTGACAGCCAGTCCGCGCCTTGTGCCAGCACCTGAGGAGCACCATCGATCGGGCAATAGCGCAAGTGATGAGGATCCTCATGATGCCAGGCCAAGCTGCCCCGATCCCCATAAACGCGAATCCGAAGGCCGTGCTCATTGCCGACGGCGGCCATTGATGCCCAGAGTGTTCCACGCGCGCCATTGGAAAACCGGAGCAATAAATTGGCATTGTCCTTGATCGCTCTGCCTTCAACGATCTGACTCAACTCTGCCGCTACTTCAGTCACTTCCAACCCCGTGATAAAGCGGGCCAACTGGTGCGCGTGGGTCCCTAAGTCGTAAAGGACGCTCGCATCCCCTAATAGGCCCGGGTCGGTCCGCCAAGCGGCTTGCTTGTGGCCTTCTTTTTCCAATAGTTTCACCGCCCAGCCCGAAGCGTGTTCGGCCTGCACCACCCGGATTTGGCCGAGGCGGTCATTGCGAACCATCCACGCGGCGTGGCGCACCATCGCGTAGCCGGAGTAGTTATGCGTCAGGCAGAAGATTACCTGTCCGCTGTCCACCAGGCTCTTTAGCTCCCTCGCGTCAGCCAGAGAAAGGCAAAGCGGCTTGTCACAGATAACGTTGATGCCGGCTTCCAGGAACACCTTGGCGATTTCGTAATGGCTGGCCGTCGGCGTCACGATGACGACCGCGTCAATCCGGTCCTCTCGTTTGGCTTCGGCCCCAGCCATCGTTGGGTAGTCCGAATAAACTCGCTCTGGGTGAATACGAAACTGCCGAGCAGCTGCCAATGACTTCTCGCGGTCACGAGAAAACACGCCCGCCACCAGTTCGTACCGGTCATCCAAACGCATGGCCGTGCGATGGGTTTCGGCGATGCCGGCCCCAGGACCGCCTCCCACCATCCCTACCTTAACTTTTCTCTGCTCTTGTGACGCCATAATTTCCAGTGAACCAGTGAGTCATAATCCGAGCGCACCGAGCGGCCTCACGGAAAATTTCAACCAGCTTTGCAAATAAGGCTGATTCGCGCCTTTGGGCTATCTGGATTGCGGTTGGTACTTCAGTCTGCCTGGTTGTTCGGCCGAAGTGAGATTTGGTCTGAGCCACCAGGAGATGCCGACTATTGATCTCGTTGCGCACAGGTCCCACCGCATTCAGAACGGGCTCCGACGTCGAGGTGGTTTCTAAGCGAATCCTCTTCATGAGATGATCGGGCATCCGGGGGGGAAGAAGTTTTTTGATTACGGTTTCTCTACTAACGGTCTCGAATTGAGAAACCTTTACATCAAGCCGAGTTTAGCCCACTCCATCGTGTTAAGAATGTCAAGTGCATCTTCGCGTAGGATCCAGGTCTGAAAAAAGCCCGTCGAGTGGTTTGCCGGCAGCCCGCGAAGAGCGGCTCAACCAGGAGTTGAAATGTCGCACCGAGGTGATCCTGGATCCTTCCCAAGGCCGGCATTTTCGCTACTCATTTTCTGAGAGCGTCTTTACCTCCGGCTGGTTCATTTTGATATTGGATGACTTGGTGCGATGCTTTTGGAAACTCTCAATCTCTGTCGCGGGCGGCGTCAGAGCTGATTGACTATTGGCAAAACGAAACCCCACTTAAACGTTTTGGAGGCCTCGCTACATAGAGTATGGAAATCGACACCCGCTTCCCAACCAAATTCAATACTGTTTCCGACGCGCCGGAACCACTCCGCACCGCGTTGGTAGAAAGTTTCCCATCAGGGCAACCGGTCCGTTTACTGTTGCACGCTCCGGCATTTACAACGGGGGATGAAAAATCGCCGGCGACCGTGCTTGCAGTGACGGACAATGGTTGGCTCGTAGCTTCGGAGACCAAAGACGGTGGCGCCGCCGTAGAAAAATCCGACTTCAGCGACACTCTGTATCTTGAACTGAAGTCTATTCTTCTTTTGGGGCAGCTAAGAATTTCCTTTGCCGCGGTAGACACCTCGTACTCCGTAACGATAAAGTTCGACACAGTCGGGGACGAGTTATATCGCGAAGCAATTGATCTGATGCTCGCAGGCATCGATCCGGCACTGACTGGCGTAGCCGAGCAGGATCGAAGCGAGGCTTCGATGTTTGAGGCTTGGCCGATGAAAGTCCGGAACGAGGCGAAGCGTTATTGGCCCAGGGGGCAGCGGTTTCTGGCCGCCATACGGTGGCCGGCTGTTTTCGACGGATCCCAGGGAGAACTTGCTCCCGCCGGCGCGCTGTTAATCACTGAGCGCGAACTCGTGGTGATTGCCGAGGAGAAAGAATTCGCGGCAGAATCCCGCCCGGAAACCCCTTCTGCAGAGGAACCCAAGGAAATATTTGGGGGAATCATTACCTTTGTTCCTCGTGTTCGGCTGAAAGACTTTCATGTGAGCCACCAGGCAAAATTCGGCGTTCTCACTCTCCAGGTACAGGCAGCACACGGGGGAGAAAAACTGGAGATCAGCTTTCCGCCTGATGACGAAATAACTGTATCGAAGGCGATGGAGCAGTTGTTGCTTTCCCGGGCCTCGGCGAAGTAGACTATCTAACGAAAAATTACTACGGACTGCTACGGGTTAGAGGATAATTTGAAAACTCTTAGGCCGGTGCGAGGTGGTTGAGAATGAGGCGTGTTGCGGCAATCTCGATGCGCGCCTCTGGAGTGCCGAAGGCCGCAAGAACCGAGTAAGAATGCATTATGTCAGCAACTGATTTGCTTTGCCTGAATCGGATTATCAAGCCTCAGATTCCGCTGGAGGAATTCCTGAAATTCACGGCTGATCTGGGCATAAAATACGTCGAGGTCCGTAACGACTTCACCGATAAGGGAATCTTGGACGGCTTATCGGACGCTGCTCTGCAGAAGGCCTTCAAGGATACTGGTATCAAGGCTTTGACCATTAATGCCCTGTATCCCTTTGAAGATGCCAAGGTTCTAAAGGAGCATATCGAGAAGCTTAAGGGACTGATTGTCGAAGCCAAGCGCATCAATTGTCCCCACATCGTGCTCTGTCCGTTGAATGACGCCAATGACAAGCGCAGCCCTGCTCAGCGGGCCAATGAACTGGCGACTGCATTGACCGCCTATGGTCCATTGTTTGCTGAAGCCAAGATGATCGGATTGATCGAACCTCTGGGTTTTGCGATCTGCTCCTTGCGGACCAAGAAGGCTGCCCTTGAAGCCATTGCCAAATGCAATTATCCGGAATCCTATAAATTGCTTCATGACACCTTCCATCATTACCTGAGTGGTGAAACCGAGTTGTTCCCAAAGGAGACCGCCATTGTCCACGTTTCAGGCCTCCTGGCAGGCAAGACCAAGGCAGCGACCACCGACGAGGACCGGATGCTGGTTACCAAGGACGATATTATGGATAACCGTGGCCAGGTTGCAGCTCTACTGAAGGCTGGGTGCACGGCGCCCATCTCCTACGAACCATTTTCGTCACGAGTGCGGGATCTGCCACTGCCTGAGCTCAAATCGCAGCTCCAAAAAAGTATAGATTACTTATTTGCTTGATGCCTAGCCCGCAAAAATCACGCAAAAAGCCGAAGCGACGAGCTCATTGCGGGCTAGAAAGCTCTTAAACAGGCGCTGCGCGTCTGTTTAAGAGCCTGTTTTAAATACATGAATCGAAACAAACTGTTTTTAAGCCCTTCTCTCCAAAAAGCAGGGGAATTTTCCGGCGTAGCCGGAGAGTTCCGCTGCCACAGCCTGCCCGCCATAGTCCAGGCAACCACTCAAACAAGATAAAAATGGCTCGGAGGGACGACGGCGGGACGACGAGCAGGCGAGACGATCTTAGGAATTCAGGTTGAACGTATTCGCGGCGTCAAAGAATCTCCAAATTCGTTTCAAAGATTCTCGACACGGTTTTAAGACGAAATTAGCGTTTCCAAAAGTGGCCATTAGTGTCGGAGTTATCGGAACCGGAAACATTGGGCAGGATCATATCCGCCGTATCACCCAGGCGTTGTCCGGAGCACGTGTGGTGGCAGTGACCGATTTCGATTCGGCGCGGGCACAGAAGATTGCTAAGGACCTTGGCGGCCGGGCCGAGACCACCGGGCAGAGCATCATCGCAGCCGAGGATGTGGATGCTGTCATTGTCACCTCCATCGGTTCTACCCATGAAGAATTCGTTCTAGCGGCGATCGCAGCCGGCAAGCCAGTGTTCTGTGAAAAGCCCTTGGCTACCACCGCAGCCGCCTGCAAGCGCATCCTTGATGACGAAGTGGCCTTCGGCAAGCGCCTGGTCCAGGTCGGTTTCATGCGCCGGTATGATGCTGGATATCGCCTTTTGAAGGAGGTCGTCACCAAAGGGCGTATCGGCGTCCCGCTGATCGCCCATTGCGCCCATCGCAATCCGTCCGTCGGTAACGATTACACCACTGACATGGCCATTACCGACACCGTCATCCATGAAATTGATACTATGCGCTGGTTGCTGGACGACGAATATGTTTCAGCCCAGGTCCTTTATCCCAAAAAGACCAGCAAGGCTTCCAAGCACCTGGCCGACCCACAGATCGTCCTGCTTGAAACCGCCACTGGCATCCGGGTCGACGTCGAAGTGTTCGTCAATGCCGTCTACGGCTATGACATCCAGTGTGAACTTGTTGGTGAGACGGGTGTGGCTCGCCTTCCGGAGCCGTCCAACGTCCTGCTTCGGAGCGAGGCTAAGCTTAGCATTGAAATTCTTACGGACTGGAAAAAGCGATTCATTGCATCCTACGACGTCGAGTTGCAGGAATGGATCCACTCCGTGGCGTCCGGCAAGATCAGTGGCCCGTCGTCCTGGGACGGTTATGCTGCTGCCGTCACCGCCGATGCCTGTGTCGAAGCCCAGAAGAGCGGCAAAATTGTGGAGATCAAACTGGGTTCACGACCCGCCTTGTACCAGTTAAACGGGTAGGAAAGATCAGGAAAGAATTGAAAATGAACTTGTCAGGAAGTAAGTCGTTTCTTGTCGTTGTTGTTTGAGAGTTCGAATTCCGCTCCGCATCGCGGAGCACCCCCCAAGAAGAAGAAAGAAATGAAAGAAATGAAGCTCGCAAAACTTTTCCTCCCGACGATTGCCTTAATAACAATGGCCCTTGGCGGTATTCCTGCCCAGGCTGCCGAAAAAGTCAAAATCGGGATCGCTATGGCCCTGTTCGACGACGTCTGGTTGACCCTCGTCCGGGATTCCATGACCAAATGGGCCACAAGTCGCCCCGATGTCGAACTCACCATCGTTGATGCGGCCAATGACACCGCCAAGCAGACGGGCCAAGTTGAAAACTTCCTGGCTCAGGGAATGAATGCCGTGGTCATCCTTCCGGTGGATACCGCTGCAACCAAACCGATGACCAAGTCCGTCGTCAAAGCCGGCAAGCCTTTAGTCTACGTCAACCGCAAGCCTTCGAACCTGCCGAAGGATGTCGTGTATTGTGGTTCCAACTCCATTGAGGCCGGAATCATGAACATGGAGGAACTTGGTAAAGCAATGGGCGGCAAGGGAAATGTAGCCATCCTGATGGGCGAGTTGAGCAATGAAGCCGCCATTGGCCGTACGGATGGAATAAAGAAAGTCGTTAAGGAAAAGTTCCCGGATATCAAGGTCGTCCGCGAACAGACCGGCAACTGGAAGCGCGACCAGGGCAAGACCATTATGGAGAACTGGCTGGCTTCCGGTCAGGAGATCAACGGCGTCGCCTCAAACAACGACGAGATGGCGTTGGGTGCATTGCAAGCCATCAAGGCTGCCGGAAAACTCGGCAAGATTCCTGTTGGTGGCACGGACGGCAGCCATGACGCTTTGGAGTCAATGGAAAAGGGTGAACTGAACAACACCGTGTTCCAGGATCCCGTTGGCCAAGGTGAGGAGGCCGTCAATGCCGCCTATCTGCTGGTAAAGAAGGAACCCAATCCGAAAGTGGTGGACGGGAACATCTGGATTCCCTACCAGAAAGTCACCAAGGAGAACTACAAGTCTTTCATGAAATGAGTCCTCGCTCGACCATTGTCTGCCTGGGCCTGGAAGCCAGTGGTCGTTGAACAAATGAGGAGCCAGCTATGGAAAACGAATACCTGCTCATTATGGAGGGTATTTCCAAGCAGTTCCCCGGTGTCCGTGCCCTAAGCAATGTCGAACTCCGTACCCGCAAGGGAACGGTTCATGCGCTCATGGGCGAAAACGGCGCAGGTAAATCTACGCTGATGAAATGTTTGATTGGCATCTATGCGCCGGATGAGGGCACCATAACCTTCAAAGGTGAACGGCTGCATATAACCAATACCCACTATGCTCTGTCCAAGGGTATTTCGATGATTCACCAGGAACTGAGCCCGATTCCCGAGATGACCGTCGCTGAGAACATTTACCTGGGTCGTGAAGCCATGACCTGGTATGGCCTGGTTGACATGCGAAAAATGAACCGCATGGCAGCAGAACTGTTAGAACGGCTTCACATCAAGATCAAACCAACCGCTAAAATGTCCGAGCTTAGTATTGCCAATATTCAGCTCGCTGAAATCGCCAAAGCGGTTTCCTATAACTCGGACTTGATCATAATGGATGAACCGACCTCGGCTATCACGGAGGCGGAGGTGGAAGGACTTTTTAATATCATCAGATCTTTGAAGGCCCAGGGGTGCTCGATCATCTATATCAGCCATAAAATGGATGAAATCTTCAAGATAACAGATGAGGTCACGGTTTTCCGTGATGGTCAATACATCGGCACTGATGCAACCGCTTCTTTGACCGACGGGATGCTCATCGAAAAGATGGTTGGCCGGACGCTTACCGATATGTTTCACAAGGAAACAACAGACATGGGTTCGGTTTTCCTTGATGTTCAAAACTTGAGCGGAAAAGGATTTCGGAATGTCAGTTTCCAGGTCAAGCGAGGCGAGATTCTAGGCATTGCGGGCCTGATGGGGGCAGGGCGCACCGAGCTTATGGAAGCGGTTTTTGGGGTGACCCGGACCCATGGCGGAACCATAAGGATTGAGGGGAAAGAGGTCTCAATCAAGTCACCGGCAGATGCCATTCGAGGCGGCATGGCGTTGCTGACCGAAGACCGGAAATTGACCGGTTTGTACCTGAATGCCAGCGTTCGCGAGAATATGTTCATAGCGAACATAAACAAATACATGTTGGGACCCTTCATCCGGTTCGGGAAAATCGAGAAGGATTGCGAAAAGATGCGAGGCTTAATGCGCATCAAGACGCCCAGCCTGATGCAAATTATTAAGAATCTGTCCGGTGGCAATCAACAGAAGGTGTTGATTTCACGTTGGTTATTGACCGAACCGGATCTCCTGATCTTGGACGAGCCAACGCGTGGGATTGATGTTGGCGCCAAATCGGAAATCTACCGGCTGATGACCGAACTTGTTCGCTCCGGCAAGGCGATCATCATGATCTCGTCGGAATTGCCGGAAGTCCTGGGTATGAGTGATCGAATTTTGGTCATGCACGAAGGCGACAAGGTAGGTGAGCTTTCCCGGGCAGAAGCAACACAGGAAAAGATCCTTCAAATGGCCACGGGGATGAGTTTGACTGCATAGAGAGGAGCGTTGTGGCAAATCCACTAGTCACCACTGCAAACAAGGCGGGAAATGGGCAACAGGGTGCTCAGCTGCTTGCGAGCATCTTCAGTAAATATGGAATCTTCCTGATTTTTGCCGTCATGATTTTGGCGGCCTCGATACTGTCACCGGCATTCTTGAGCAGTACCAACCTCATAAATATTGTGCGACAGATGTCCATCGTTGGCCTGATCGCGCTGGGTGTTACCGGGGTTATCGTCAGTGCCGGCATCGACCTTTCCTCTGGTTCCGTGGTTGGCTTGACGGCGGTCGTTGCGGCCAGCTTGGCTCAGGACCCCGAATATTCAGCCGCCTTTTATCCCGGTCTTCACCTTCCTTTAATTGTCCCGGTGCTAGCGGCTTGCGTGGTGGGTGCCTTAGTGGGTTTGATCAACGGCAGCCTCGTTGCTAAAGCCCGCATTCCGCCGTTCATCGCTACTTTGGGCACCTATACTGCGATTCGCGGGGTCGCTAACCTCTATACTGGCGGTCGTCCGATCTCCAATTTGACGGATGAGTATAACTTCATCGGCCAGGGAGATGTGTTCGGTCTTCCAGTTCCCATTATCATTCTGGTGGTCATGGCGACTGTTACCCACATCCTTTATGCCCATACCAAATTCGGGAAATACATCTACGCTATTGGCGGCAACGAACAGGCGGCGCGGGTTTCGGGCATCAATGCATCCCGGTACAAGATGCTTATTTACGTGTATGCAAGTTTCCT
>Ga0209648_10005874_pt1 | contig 10545 bp, 9 predicted proteins | sample GraSoi2013_115cm_FD_185830 | JGI IMG/M metagenome (GOLD analysis project Ga0209648, IMG submission 185830) | Grasslands soil microbial communities from the Angelo Coastal Reserve, California, USA - Sample 9_17_2013_115cm (SPAdes) (version 2) | ecosystem: Environmental > Terrestrial > Soil >...
CCATTGGGGGTGGCGATGACGCGGATCTTGGCGGGCGGGAGCTCGAGCACCTGGGCGAGGGCGCGGTGCACGTAGTGTGGCGTCTGGGTCGAGCTCCACAGCGTCAGCTTGCCGTCGGGCGACCACTCCGCCACGGCAGCGTGCTGCTCCATCGGGAGGTGCGTGCTGCCGTCGAAGAAGAAAAGGTCTTCCCGCACCAGATCCGCCTCGGCGAACCCCCGCTCCACATCCCCGAACTCCAAGTCAATCAGCTTGTGCAGGTTGCCCTGGTCGGCGTAGGCGTGGATCTGCGGCTCGGGGTGTCGCACCGCATCGACGGCGTCGACGATGGCCCGCAGCGGCTCGTACTCGACCGCGATCAAGTCGAGCGCGGCCGTCGCGACCTCCTCACTCAGTGCCGCGACGGCGGCGACCGGATCGCCCACGAAGCGCACCTTGTCGAGCGCCAGGGCGTGTTCGTCCTGGCTCACCGGGAGGATGCCGAAGGACCGGGGCAAGTCGCGACCCGAGAGCACCGCCTTCACGCCGGGCAGGGCCGCCGCCCGGGACGCCTCGAGGCGCACGATGCGGGCGTGCGGGTGGGGACTGCGCAGCAGCTTGGCGAACAGCATCCGCGGTAAGGTCAGGTCGTCGGCGAACTTGGTCGCGCCCGTCACCTTGGGCGTGGCGTCGAGCTTCCGATGCGCCTTCCCAACGACGCGCAGCGCGCGGTCCTCAGCGTCGGCCATACAGCGCCTCCCGAGTCGGCGTCGCGGCCTCGCCGCGCAGCCGGGCGGCGGCCAGTTCCACCGCTTCGTAGATCTTGATGTAGCCCGTGCAGCGGCACAGGTTGCCGGCGAGCGCGTGCTTGATCGCGTCGCGTGTGGGCTTGGGGTTCGCCGCGAGGAGCGCCTCCGCGGCGAGCAGAAACGCCGGCGTGCAGTAGCCGCACTGTGCCGCGCCCAGTTCCGCGAACGCCTCCTGGAGCGGGTGCAACGTGGGGCCTGCCGACATCCCTTCGACCGTCTTCACGCGGCGGCCGGCGCACGCTAACCCGAGCACGAGACAGGAGAGTACCGCCGTGCCGTCCACGAGCACGGTGCAGGTGCCGCATTCCCCCAGCTCGCAGCCGTGCTTGGTGCCGGTGAGGCCGAGGTCCTCGCGCAGCACCTCGAGCAGCGTCTTGTGCGGTGCGAAAGCGACCTCGACCGGCTCCCCGTTCAGCTCGAGAGCGATCTTGGCTTTCAGGTCGGCCATGGGGCGAAACGTAATCTTGGGGAGCGGGCCGGGCGACGCCAGTTTTGGCGCGCCCGGCGCTCCCAACCAGCACGGACTGCCGATGCCCCGAGTGGCCGAGCGCGAGCTGCGTTAAACTCTGGCTCCTCCCACCGCTCGGCTCCCCGGCGCCTCGAAGCCCTTGCGGGTCATCTCTCCCCACACGTGGCGGTAAGTGAACACCGTCACGAAGGCCTTCAGCCGCCACCACACCGTGCGCTGCCGGTATCCGAAGTTCTCCAGCGTCGCGTACACGAGCAGCCGGGCCAGATCGCCGAACCGACGGTAGCGCCGGAAGCTCACCTCCTCCAGCGCCACGGCCCAGAGCGATAGGAGCATTCCGTAGGCCCAGGCGACGACCACGAAGAGCAGCGCGAAGCTCGTGTTGACGACGCCGAGGAGGAAGCCACCGACGGTGATCACATACCCTAGCACTTCCACGAGCGGAGCCAGCATCTCACCGAACGTGAAGAAGGGCATCGCGAGGAGGCCAACGCGGCCGTAGCGGGGGTTGAAGAGCATCCCCTTGTACTGCCACATCGCGGCGACGAGCCCCCGCTGCCAGCGCTCGCGCTGGCGACCCAGGACGCGTCCCGACTCGGGCACCTCGGTCCATGCCACGGGATCCGGGATGAAGGGGATCTCGTAGCGCACCTTGCGGGCGCGCAGGTAGCGATGCAGCCGCACGACGAGGTCGAGGTCCTCCACGACGCTCGACGTCCGGTAGCCGCCGATGCCGTGGATGTATTCCTTCCGAAACAGCCCGAAGGCCCCGGAGATAATGAGGCTGCCGCCCAGGCGGTTCCAACCGAGGCGACCGAACAGAAAAGCGCGCAGGTATTCGACGACCTGCACGCCCGGGAGGAAGCGCCCGGGTACCCGAGCATCCACGACGCGCCCGTCCTTCACGGTGCAGCCGTTCGCCACCCGCACCGTGCCGCCGACGGCGGCGATCTGGCGGCCCAGCAGGAACGGTCGCGTGAGCCGGAGCAGCGCATCCGGCTCGATCAACGTGTCGGCGTCCACCGCGATGATCAGGGGGAAGCGACTCGCGTTGATGGCCGCGTTGAGGGAGTCCGCCTTCCCACCGTTCTCCTTGTCGAGAACGAGCAGTCGGGTCCGGGTGCGTGAGCGGTAGATGGCGCGGAGCGGCTTGGTGGCAATCGTTGCTGGATAAGTGGCAGGGACTTCGTAGAGGTCGAAGGCGTGACGCAGCCGCTCGAGCGTATCGTCCTTGGAGCCATCGTTCACGACGATAACCTCGAAGTGACGGTACTCGAGCGTCAACATCGCGGTCACGCTCGCCTCGATGGTCGCGCTTTCATTGTGGGCCGGGACGAGAACGCTGATCGGCGGCAGCGCATCGCTCTGCATGAGGCGCTGGAAGTCCTCGTCCTCGGCTAAGCGCGTCTGCTCCCAGATCTCGGGGACCGACAGCACGAGCAGCAAGGCGTAGAACGAGTTCAGGACCAAGAAGTAGACGAGGATCACCAGGTCGCTGACGTGGATGACGCTGCTCACGCGGCGTACTCCGCCAAGGCCTGAGGACTGAGCCCGACGATGAGCCGCGCCATGTCACGGGCTCCGGCGTGCGCCCCGACTTCGGCGTTGAGCAGGGCGTTGCGGCCCGGACCGCCGAAGCGGGTGAGGGCGAGCCCCGCCCGCAGGCGCACCCACCACTCCTCGTCGCGCAGGGCGTCCCGTACGACCGGCAGTGTCGTCGGATCGGCGATCATCCCCAGCGAGCGTATCGCCTGGGCACGCACCGACCAGACGGCGTCCTCTGCCAGGAGACCGAGAGCTGAGGCGGACTCCGGGTGCGGGAACTTGCCGAGCGCGCGCGCCACCTGCGTCCGGACCTCGGGGTCGGGGTGCGTCGCCAAGGTCGTGAACGAGGCGCGCAGCGCCGGCTCCTCGAGCCGACCGGCGAACTCGATAATGCGGGGGAGTCGAGGATCGTCCAGACGGCGGAACAACTGCAGCAAGTGGCGCACCACCGCCGGCCGCGCCCGCTTCAGCACGCTGGCGTAATAGGCCTGCGCCGTCCCGCCGACGGACGGGAGCTGGTCGAGCACGGCCGCGACGAGCATGGGGCTCCCGTGACGCTCGAGCGAGGTGACGGCGGCGAGTTGCACGGCGGGGTGGGCATCGCGTAGCAGGCGTAGCAGGTGGCCGAGGTCGTGCGGCGTCCCCACGACCGAGAGAAAATGCGCGCTCTCGAGCCGCTTCCACCAACGCGCCGAGCGGCTGTTGGTACGCACGACGCGAGCCCACCACTGATGCTCCAACGTGCGCGCAAGCTCCTGCCACCGCTCCCCTGCCACGCGGGCGGACCAGGTGACGAGCCCCTCGATGGCGAGTGGCACCGGCAGGCGTGCTAGCGCATGTGACACCTCGACCGCAGTCGCCTGCCCCAGCGCCCAGCGTCGCATCACGTCGTCGAGCTCCACGCGCCGCGGTCGCAGCTTGACGCTGCGCCGCAATCGGAACCAGCGGTTCAGGATGATCAAGATGATGAGCGCGACGAGCAGGACGCCCTGCGCCAGGGCCACCACCAGCAGGAACTGGCGACTGGTCACCTCCCCACCCAACGCTTGATCTTCTCGAGCGCGACGCGCAAGCTGATTGGCTTCACCAGGTAGTCGAGCGCGCCTGCCTCGAGGCCGCGCAACTGCTCCTCCTCAGTGCCGTGGACCGTGGTGAATACCACGCGGTAGGTTCCGGGCCGCCTCTCCTGGAGCGCGGCGAAGATCGAGTAGCCGTCGAGCGCTGGAAGGTCGACGTCGAGCAGCAGCAGGGGCTTTGTGCCCTGGACGTCGAGCGTCAGCAGGTCACGCAGCGCGTCGCGGCCGTTCCGATATGCCTTGAAGCGATAGCCGCGCGCCTGCAGTCCGTACTCGAGCAACTCGGCGAGCGCTGCGTCGTCCTCCACCGAGATCACTTCCGGCACCGCCAAGGTGCTGTCGGAGCTGGCAGGGGCAGCGAGAGGCGCCTCGGTGGGAGCGGCTGGTGGCGGGGTCGCTTCTCGCGGCGCGACCGGGATGGCGTCGGCGTGCGGCGCCGCTGCTTCGAGCTGGGTCGGGGTGTCGACGGCCGCGGCGGGGTAGGGCTCAGTCTTCGCTGTCGATGGTGCCGGGACTGGCTCGCGGGGCGGCGCCGCAGGGGGCGGCATCGCTGCGTGCTGTGAGACCGGGAGGGCGTTGGCCTGCAGCGCCGCTGCCTCGACCTGGGTCGGCGTGTCACCGGAAGTGGCCGGCGCCGCCGGCGGCGGCTCGGGCGGGGCGGCGAGCGGTAGGGGCGACCGTGGTGGCTTCGGCTCCCCCAGGGCCGGCGTTGGCACGTCGGGTTCGACCGCAGCCGGCTCGGCCTTCATCTCCGTTGTGCCTCGGGTCGCCCCTTGGGGTGGGACGATCCATGGGAGTTGCGCTGCAGCGGCCTTCGGAACCGGCTGCTGGGCCTTCGTTGAGACTGGCGGCGGAACAGGGTCGGGCGCCGCCGGCCGTTCTGGAGCTGGTGGCGCGGATCCGCCTTTCGTGGGTTCGCGCCCATGCTCAGCCGCACCCCCGCTCCCACCCCCACCCTCCTTCGACGTGGGCCGCGCTCTCGGGGGAGCGGGCGGCGTGGCGGGCGCGCTCGGCAGCTCGGGCCATACCGCAGGGGCTGGCGACGCAGGCGTCGCCCTGCGGGGCTTCGGCTGCTCCGTTGGCGACGATGGGGTCGGGGAGGCACGCGCGGGACCTGGGGGCGAGCTGGGGCGCGTGGTTGGCCCGAAGAGGGGTGGCGACCGCTTTGCCGCAGTCGCCTGAGATGGACGGGGCGGAGGACCGACCCGCGGCAGCGGCCGAGTGGTCGGGGCAGTTGCATGGGGGGATGGCCCTGGGGGCGCCTGGGGCGGCGGCGTCGCCGGGGGCGCCACGATGCGGGCGACCGGAATGCCGAGCATCGCCGCGAGCCGCGCCACGAACCAGCGCACCAGCGAGCTGCGATCCACCTCGGGGTCGTCGGGCCGGGCGACCCAATCCTTCATGGTCGCCTCGAGCCCGGCGGCAAGGCGCGACGCGTCCGGGAAGCCGTAAGAGCCGGCGGACCCGTGAATCTTGTGAATCTCGCGATGCAGCGCCTCGAGCGCACTGCGGTCGTTGCCGGCCACGCTCAGCCGCCCGGCGAGACTCGCGAGCAGGCCGAGCGTCGTCCGCATTCCGGCGAGATACTCCTCGACCAGGTCCGGCGGGATATCGGGCGTCACGGCGTCCGAGCTAGCCATCTATCAAAATGGGGCACCCGCCTGCCAAAACGCCATAGCACAGGGGTTTATCTTGCGTGTAAGATGAGTGCCCCTACAGTCGTCGGCCTCTGCCAGTCCTGCCGCTGGATGCGCCGCGTCACGCCGCGGCGGGGTGGCACCTTCTTCCGCTGTAGCCGTGCCGAAACGGACTCGCGCTTCGTCCGCTACCCCAGGCTGCCGGTGCTCGAGTGTGTCGGTTACGAAACGAGCCCCGCTAGCTCTCTCGCTTCGGAGGAGCCGCTCCTAGATTGATGCCGTGGGGCCGGTCCGGGCGGCGCGGCGGCTGCCCCGGGGTCGCCAGGGAGCAACGCGCCCTCCCGACTACGACTTAGGAGCGAACGCGGGGGCGCCCCATTGCGCCGGCGCACTGGTTGTCCCAGTTTGATCCCGCGTCGCGCCCGACCCAACCTGCGAGGCCCTGGTGGCGCAGCCCCGTTTTCTCGAGCGTGCCAAGCTGTTCTTCTTCCGCTACTTCGAGCGGGTCTTCGTGCTAGTACTCGTGCTCGCGTTCTTGGGGATCCACGGGGTCGTCGAGCAAAAGTTCGCGTTCCTGAGCTTCTATTACCTCCCCATGATCCTGGCCGGCTTCTACGGCGGGCGGCGCTTCGCCGTGATGGCAGGCGTTTTCGTGGTGGCGCTGGTGTTCTACTACCAGTACGTGCATGGCCTAGACATGCTCCCGGGCTTCTACGGCGATGCCCTGCTCACGCTGATCCCGTGGGGTGGGTTCCTCATTCTCACGGGTTACGTGGTGGGCGGGTTGGCCGAGCAGCGGGAGGCGCGGCTCGCCGAGGTGAAGAATGCCTACCTGGCGACGCTCGAGCTGCTGACCTACCACATCGAGTCCACCGAACGGCACCAGCTGGGGCATTCCAACCGCGTGGCGGATGTCGCGGCGGCGATCGGGAGGGAGCTCAAGCTCCCTGCCGAGGATGTGGAAGACCTCCGGGTGGCTGCGCTGTTACACGAGGTCGGGACGCGCGATCAGCGGCTGCTGCGGCTGTTGTCGCGCTCGGTCACGGACTCTGCGGTGACCGTGGCCCGCGCGATGCGAGGCGCCGCAGAGATCATTGCGGAGTACGGCCACTACTACGAGATCGTGGGCGAGGACTGGGATATCGAGGCGCTGCCGATTCCCGTTACCGTGAAGATCCTCGCGGTGGCGGACGCCTTCGAGACGCTGCAGGTGGCGACGCCGGTGCGGCCGGCGTTTCCAAAGTGGAGCGCGCTGGAAGAGGTGGAGAAAGGGGCCGGCAAGACGTTCGCGAAGGACGCCGTGCGGGCGCTGCGCCTGGTCGCCGGCCGGCCTGAGGTCGCGGGGCTGGCAACCGGGCTCAAGGTCGGCTAGACCGCGGGCGGCTTGCGCCCGCTTGCGACGCCGCCCGCCACCCCCACGCCGAACGCCACTGCCGCGCCCACCGTCACGAAGGGGATCACGGCGACTGGCAGCGCCACCGCGGCAGCCGCCAGTCCGGCGACGAGCGGGGCCGCTGGCTTGTGCACCGCGTCGACGAAGCGCAGCCGGCGTCGCACGAAGCTCCGCGTGACGACATAGCCCCCGCCGCACGCCGCCATCGCCACGAGTAGGCCTAGGCTAACGATCATGTTGCCTCCCTTCGGGCCATCCTACGCAACCTCTTCGGCCGGAGTTTCCGACGGCGACGACGCTGGCGCGGCGGCTACCAGCGGAGCGCGGCGCTCGCCCACGTGAAGCCCGACCCGAACGCCGCGAGAAGTAGCAGATCCCCCCGTGCCAGTCGTCCCTCGCTCACGGCCTCGTCGAGCGCGATCGGAATGGACGCCGCGGTCGTGTTGCCGTACCTCTGGATATTGTTGAAGACCTGGTCGTCGCGCAGGCCGAGCAGCTTCTGGACCATCTCGGAGATCCGGAGGTTCGCCTGGTGGGGGACCAGCAGCTTGATGTCCGCGGTGCGCAGGCCGTTGGCGCGCAGCGCCGCTTGGACGGCGGCGGGCATCTTTTCGCTGGCATGCTTGAAGACCTCGCGGCCTTCCATCTGGATCTTCGCCTTGCCCGCCGCCACGAGCTCGGGGCTGATCCACGGGTAATGCGCCACGCCGGGTCCGTCCATCCACAGTTTCTCGGCGTAGGTTCCGTCGGAGAAGAGATGGGTGGAGAGCACGCCGCGGGTGGGGTGGTCGGTGGGCCCCAGGATCGCGACGCCGGCCCCATCGCCGAACAGCACGGCCGTGTCGCGCCCGGCGGTGGAGCAGTCGAGCCCGGGCGACTGTACCTCCGCGCCCACCAGCAGCACGCGGCGGTATTGCCCGGTGCGGATCCAGGCGTCCGCGACGGAGAGGCCGTATACGAAACCGCTGCACTGGTCGCGCACGTCGAGCGCGGGGAGACCGGCAAGCCCGAGCTGGCGCTGCAGGTACACGCCGTTTCCGGGGAAGAAGTGGTCGGGGCTTGCGGTGCAGAAGACGATGCAGTCGAGATCGGTGGGCTTGAGACCGGCGCGGGCCAGGGCGTTGAGCGTTGCTTGGTGCGCGAGGCCCGAGCAGGTCTCGCCGGGCGCAATCCAATGCCGGGTCTTGATGCCGCTGCGCTGAGTGATCCAGGCGTCCGAGGTGTCCATCATTCCCGACAGCTCGTCATTCGAGACGACGCGCTCGGGGACGTGGAACCCGGTAGCAATGACCTCTGTGCGCGGCATCGAGCTTTCCTTGCGGGAACGTGACGCAGGGAGAAGATTTCGCCCCCGACCCGCCAAAGCAAGGGAGGCATGGATCTTACGGTCACGCGAGCGCAATACGACGCCGTGCGCGGGGTGCGGCACCTGCCCGACGTGTTGCGGCGCGTCTTGGATCGGGCGGCGCCCGCCGGCGCCGCCCTCGTGCTCCACCTCACCTACGAGGAGGCGACCGCCCTGAATGAACTGTGCTCCTGGAACGTGCATAGCGACACCGGTGGGGCCGTGACGCCCGAGTCGCGCGTGTTCGACGAGCTCGTGAGGGCGATCCTCACGCATCCGGAGTACTAGAGGACCATGAGACTCTTCGGTCTGCTCGCGTTGTGCGCCGTGCTCGCCGCCCCCGTGAGGGCACAGAAGCGCGCCATGACGATCGACGATTACCTGGCGCTCAGGGCTGTGGGCGATCCCCAACTGTCGCCCGACGGCAAGTGGGTGGCCTACACCGTCACCGCCGCCTCGCTGTCGGACAACCGTGGCGCCTCGCGCGTCTGGCTCGCCGAGGTCACCACCGGACAGACGCGCGAGCTCACGGCGGGGCCCGGCTCGGATCGCCAGCCGCGCTGGTCGCCCGACGGCCGGACCCTGGCGTTCCTGTCCACACGCCAGAGTGGCGCGCAACTCTGGATCCTCCCGATCGGCGGCGGTGAAGCGCGACGGGTCACGAGCCTGCCCGACGGCGTGTCCGATCCAGTATGGCTTCCGGACGGCAAGGGCCTCGTCGTCACGAGCGACGTCAAATGGCCCGCCACCCAAGAGATCGACCGGCGCAACGACGATTATCCCACCGACGCGCGCATCTGGACGACGCTACTGTGGCGCCATTGGGACGACTGGCGCGTGGGGAAGCGGCAACACCTTTTCCTCGTCACACTCGCCGACAACGGCGCGAAGGACCTCACGCCCGTGGACCACGACGTCCCCACGATCGCGACCAGTGGCGACGGCGACGTGGCCGTCGCGCCCGACGGGTCGGAGATCGCCGTAGCGATGCACGGCGACTCGGTCGTGGCGGACAACACGAACGTCGACATCTACCTCCTGGGGCGCGAAGGGGTGGTGCCACGCGCGCTCACCACGGGCCGAGGGGCGAATAACACTCCGCGGTATTCGCCCGATGGCAAGTGGCTCGCGTACCTGTCGCTCGCTCGGCCGGGGTTTGAAGCCGATCGCCAGCGGCTGATGCTGGTGCGGCGGTCGGGCGAGCGGACGACCGGAACGCCACCCGCGGAGGCCACGGCGGGGTGGACGCTGTCTGTGAGCTCCTATACCTGGTGCCCCGACTCAAAGTGCGTCTATGCCGCCGTGGAAGAGCGGGGGCGGGAGCGGGTGTATCGGATCGACGTTCCCGCGTTCCGACGCGTCCTCGTGGCGACCGCAGACGGCGTCAACAGCAACGTGAACGTCGCCCCCGACGGCGCGACGCTCGTCTACCTGCACCAGAGCAATACGCAGCCCGCCGAGATCTGGGTAGCGGGGCGGCCGCTCACTCATCACACCGATCAGGCAGTGTCGCAGCTCGACCTCAAGCCGCTCGAAGACTACGGCTTTGTCGGGGCGCTGGGCGACTCGGTGTACGGCTGGCTCTTACGACCCCCGGGGTTCAATGCTGCCAGGCGATATCCGCTCGTTTACTTGGTGCACGGCGGCCCCCAGGGGGCGTGGCACGACGACTGGCATTCGCGCTGGAACTATCAGATGTTCGCCGCCCGGGGCTACGTCGTCGCCGCGGTCAACTTCCACGGCTCGACCGGATACGGCCAGAAGTTCACCGATGCGATCTCGCAGCACTGGGGCGACTATCCGCTCGAGGACCTGATGAAGGGGCTCGACGTCGTCGCGCGACTCCCCTACGTCGATTCGACCCGGATGGGCGCCGCGGGAGCGTCGTATGGCGGCTACATGATCTACTGGCTCGCCGGCCACACCAATCGCTTCAAAGTGCTGGTGGCGCACGACGGGGTCTTCAACCCGGTGAGCATGGCCGGCACCACGGAAGAACTCTGGTTCGTCGATTGGGAGTTCGGGGGCACGCCGTACGCGAACCGCGCCTCATACGAAAGGTGGTCGCCCCTCAACGCCGTTCAAAACTGGAAGACGCCGATCCTCATCGTGCATTCGCAACTCGACTACCGGGTCGACCTGTCGGAGGGCTATCAGGCGTTCACCGCGGCGAAGGTACTCGGGGTGCCGGCGAAATTCTTGTATTTCCCGGACGAGGGACACTGGGTCACGCGGCCGCGGAACCGGCGCGTGTGGTGGGGCACCGTGCTCGATTGGCTCGATCAATACCTG
>Ga0209648_10005875_pt1 | contig 10544 bp, 9 predicted proteins | sample GraSoi2013_115cm_FD_185830 | JGI IMG/M metagenome (GOLD analysis project Ga0209648, IMG submission 185830) | Grasslands soil microbial communities from the Angelo Coastal Reserve, California, USA - Sample 9_17_2013_115cm (SPAdes) (version 2) | ecosystem: Environmental > Terrestrial > Soil >...
GAAGCATCCGTGATCTCACCGCGCCTCAGAAGATAGGCGAGGTTCAACGAAGCAATGGGATTGCCTCGACGACGTGCCTCTTGGAACAGAACGCTGGCCTCTTTGGCAAGTCCACGCGCTGCCTTTGTCGTGGCCGTAAGGGATTTTTGGTACAAATAAAGGCCAAGCTCGACCAGTTGACTTGCGTTTGTGGCTCCCGAGCGTTGGAGCCAACGAAGGCCCTCTTCTTGGTTACGGCCTAGACCGCAACCAGAGAGTAGATAGGTACCTAGCTTTATCATTGCGATCTGACTACCCTGCCGAGCAGCTTCTCGCAGCAAGCGTTCACCCTGCTCAGGATTACGCGCCAAGCCATTACCTGTTATAAGTCTGGTTCCGAAATTGATCATGGCAAGACGATGTCCGCGTTCAACAGCGTTGCGGAGCCATTGTTCGCCTTCAACAGAAGATCCACGTGTTTCATTTTCGTCGAACTCATACTCTGCAAGCTTTTCCATGGCGAAAGGATTGCCCAATTCGGCTGACTTCTTGAGCCACGCTAGCCCCTCTTCGAGCGATTTAGGCAAACCATCGCCAGTCAGCAATCGCGAGCCGAGCTTCTCCATTGCGTACAAGTCGCCGTCTTGAGCGCGGTTTCGAAGCCATCGCTCGCCTTCACTTGGTGAGCTTTCCAGCCATCCACGAAAGCTCGAAGGCGAAACAATGTTCTTGACGGAGGGTTTCCCTTGATTTTTCAGAAGAACGATGGAGTCCAGACCAAAGTCTAACGCCGAAGCCTTAGTGTCAATTTCACTATTCCTGGCGACTGAAGCGGCTGTGTTCGTTACTGACATCGAACTGGACCTCCGGAGTTTCGGCTATTTCGCAGGCATCCTCGAGCTTGCGATCGGTCAGGTCACACTGTAGAGGGCTGGGCGGCTAGATATGTTTTCCATCTCGTTCGTGATCGTGCGCAACGTCCGCTATTTCGTCAACTACAAACAGTACGCACCTGCGGCCAATGTACGCAGATCCGGCCATAGAATTGGCCGGAAGGACAGATTTCCAAATCAAGCGGTGTCCGTAGTTAGGGAAGAGAAGTCTTGGCCTCGGGTTCCGATTTGACGGCGTGTTGTGTGGCTAAGCGCACGGGTCACTTGTACTTATTACCCCGACTGCTGCGTTCGTGAATAACACCTCGACTCAGAACGACGATGCGCTCATCCCATTTAAGTCCCGATATCCTATACGAAGTGAAGACGAATCGTCTGGTGGGGAATGTCCTATACTTTTCTTCTATTATTTCGTCGCGCCGACTCTACGGTGTCCTCTTGTTCGCCGTTGACCTCTTTCACTAAAACTGACCACATTTTCGGTTCGATCACCCTGGTGTGAACTGAGCATCATCGACAAGCAGCAAATGATGCGCGAGGAGATCAATAAACCTCGTTACGTCACTCGCAGCTCGTTCTTCGGGAATATTATATCGGCCAGCAAGTTGAGCAATGATCTCGTGAGTTGGTAGGCCAACTGCCAGGTTCTCCCAAATGAGGACCGCCACGGGATTCAGTTCAAACATAGGGCGGCCAGCGACTTCTAACGTGGCCTTACCACCTGGTTGTGATACCAGAAACGCTACTCCCGATACCTTCATGCCTACCGTCCGCGCCTTTGGACCAAATCTACGAACCAACTCTTGATTCAACGATTCGTCCCAGAACTTTCTGTCGAGCCTATGGTTCTGTTTCCGAAATCACGTGTCACGGCCTGCAGAACGCCGCCCTTGTCGCCGGTGACGCTACATTCCTCTGTGCTCGCCACCAGTCCGTACTTGAACAGTCGTCCAAGACTCCAATGCGCATCGGCGGTCGATACGTGATCGCCGTTCCCGCCGAATGTCTCGACCACTTTCGTAGCCGGGATACCGGGACGAGCAGCGATTTCGCGCAGCATCTGGTTGAATCTTTGCGGAGTTGGGGTATCGTACAAATGGCACAGGAAATAGAATCGAGCCGGTCGTTTCAACCATTCTCGTCCCTCGGCTGTGATGAAACACTCGCTATGCGGATTTCGCTTTCCGGTGGCAAAGTGTCCAAAACTCTTGTCAAGAGACATGCGGAATACTGGCCTCGTAAGCGCCTCCTCCCACGGGGCAGTTTTTGCCGCCTGTATCGATTCTCCCCACAATTCTTCATACCGTTTTACAATTACCGGCCAACTGTAATGCTTTTCTGCAGATTGCCTTGCCGCTCGTCCCATTTGCCTCCGAAGCGCTGGATTGTGTACAAGGGTTTCGATCTTCTCAGATAAGGTCCGGATGTCGATCGTCGTGGATTGTGCCAAAGAATCTTCCTCTAACATTGATATCCTGCAGTCGCGTAGCTCGAAGTTTTCCACGCTTGAGGGGAACAAGGATGGAACCAAGAATCCGGTCTCACCGTCACTCACTAGGTCACGATACCCGTCCCAGTCGGAGACAACAGCGGGAAGGCCATAGGATAGTGCCTCTGCAACGGTCAATCCGAATGTTTCCTGTATATTGTCGCTGGGCGATACGAAAATATCGGCGCCGGAATACAACATGCGTTTGTCTTTCGCGGATGGATTCGGCCATATCGTCAAGCTCCGAATACAACCCAATTCGTTCGCCAGAGCTGTCAAGCGACGCGCTTCATTCGTTTGCGTATCGTCACCCGCAATTACCAAATGGGTGTGAATTTCTCTGCGGGATAACAGTGATAAAGCGACAAGCATAGGCCCTAAATCGCCCTTGCTCATCTGTGAAAGACGACCAAAGAAAAGAGTTATGGTTTCCTCTGCTCCAGTGTTTAGCTGCTGGCGCAAGTTGATTCGATGCTCTGGCTCCAGGGCCGGAATCGTCACCCCGAGGGGGACAAGCACTCGACGCGGCCGATATGTTGTGTTCGGTGGCAACAGCCGACCAACTTCCTCGATATATACGTCGATCGTTCTCATTCCGGCCCTACTGGAACAAAAGAGGAGATCCGCTTCACAGAGACCCGCAAAGTATTGCTGTAAGATGGCAAAAACAACGCGCTCCGAATTGATGGAGTGGATTAATCCACACACGGGTGCATCATATCGTTGGAGTTTTCGACGTATTGTTGCTAGCGTTCGCAATTGTGGATCGAACGTCGTCAGAACGACTTGGTCAGAATTCTCAATCGGTAGCTTGCTTCCAATAGGGACAGCAACTAGTCTTTTGACGCTGGCCGTGGTCAGGCCGTCTGCAATCAATTCCTCCTTCTTTTGGTCCGTAAGCCCCGGTACAAAGTAGGCGTCGTACGTTCCATATTCAAGTAAGGCACAGAGAGCGCTCCACCCAAACACCCTCGCTCCCATGACCGTCGTCTGATCCCATTGTTCCTGATGACGTTCGGGATTTCTGGGCAAACTAGGAAGGTACAAAGCTCTCATCTATTCTGTTCTCCGAGGTGTTTTGACCGCCAACGAACTTACGATCGGGCAAGTCACTTTTGTAGAGAGCCAAGCGATTCTAATCTCATTCGTGATGGTGCGGAATGCCAGCTATTCCGTCAACCCCAATCAGTACGCATTTCCGGCCAATGTACGCAGATCCGGCCATCTCTTAGCGTGGCAACCGACGATTGCGCCTAAATGTTCTCACTGGAGATGGGGTAGAACCCTTGTCCGCCAGCTGCGGCCGGCGAGTTATGAAGGAGAGCGTATAGGCCACCATTGCCGATCAGTCGATCATGCGTACCCTGCTCCTCAACGATACCGCCGTTCAGTACGACGATACGGTCGACCCATTTGAGCGCGGAGATTCGGTGCGACACAAAGACAATTGTTTTGTCGGCGAAGCGCTCGACCAGATTGGTGAAAACCCTCCGTTCGGAGGGGACATCCAGTGCTGACGTCGATTCGTCGAGCAGCAGTACGGAGGGATTTTGAAGCACCAAACGTGCTAGGGCTAGGCGCTGCCGCTCGCCACCCGACAGGAAATTGCCTTTTGGGCCAATTGGAGTATCCCACCCTTGCGGCAGGCGGCCGACCAGTTCTCTGAGATCCGCGGTTTCGAGCGCCTCAATGAGTTCTTTGTTCGTCGCGGAAGGCTTCCCAAGTAAAAGATTCTCTCTCAGCGTTCGGTCGAAGAGGACAGCATCCTGCATGAGATAGCAGACTTTCGTCCGAAGACTCTCCAAACGAACGTCTCGAACGTCGACTCCATCGATGTACACGGCTCCTTGATTCACGTCGTACAGCCTTGCAATCAGCTTTGTGATCGTGCTCTTGCCGCTGCCGCTGATGCCGACCAACGCAACCTTCTCGCCAGCCTCTAGCTTGAGTTTGAGTCCATCCACCACTGTGGTTCCTTTTCCGTAGGAGAAAGATACTTCCTGCAATTCCACGTACCCTCGAGAAGGGGAGGGGAGGTGCACTGCGCCCGGCGATTCCGACACAGTCGGCGTTTTTTCAATGACCTCCACAATTCTCCGAATGCTTGCGCTCAGGCGGTTATACCGAGAATAGATGTCCACGGCAGCATTCAAGGGATCAAACAATCGTGCCAGATAACTGTAAAACGCAACCAGCCCCCCGACGGTCAAAGCTCCGGCGAACACCTCGTAACCGCCGTAACCAAGAGTTGCTATCGTGCCGAGTGCAATCACTGCCATGTAGCAGGTCCTGAACAATGTCTCGGTCAGGGTTCGCTGATTCAATGCCTGCATTCTTGCTGCGGCCCGCTCAAGGAACGCCTGGACTTGACTTCTCTCCCGGTGCAAGAGCTGGATTTGGATGACGGACGCCAGGTGTTCTTGCAGGAAGCTGCTCTCTCTACTGGATTGTTGCTGCGCGCTGTCGGATGCCTGCCGCAGTCGGCTTTCGAAGTGCCTCCTGAAAACGAAGAAAAGAGGCATAAGCGGTAGAAGGAGAATTGTCAACCGAAAATCGAGGAAGAACATTGTTCCGATGACGAAAAGAGCGTTGAACGTCGTTTGGAGAACATAGGGCACAAGGCTTGATCCCAGTTCCGCCACCTGATCCACATCCTGCTCCATTCGGTACAGCTTTTCACCAATTGGCGTCGTCTCGTGGTAATCCGCAGAGAGGCGATTCATGTGCTCTAAAATGTCGAGCCGGATGCGGAAAACGAGACCCTGGACCGTCCGGAAACTCACCATACCCGCAAGCGCGGAAAAGCCCAGCCGAAAGACATAGATTCCCAAGAAGCCTGCCGCCCCAAGCAAGAGCAGGTGCATGTCTCTCTTCGGTAGGACCTTGTCAATGAGCCATTTGATGAGCAGAGGATCGAGCAGAAACATGAAGCTGCTCAGCACGATCAGAGACACGCTCACGAGATGCGCCCGAAGGAGGGGCCGCAGCTTGCGGACAAACCATCGGAACTGCGAGTTGAACTTCAGAACCAAAATTCTCCCCCAACCCTTCGGACAGTCATCTTGAAGTTCATACAAGCGACACAGGCCGCAATTTGGAGGTCATGGATGTCCGTTATGCAAGCGGACTTAAGACGCATCGCTTTTTACCTTCGTTCTAATCTGTCCTCTTTGTCGGTGTGTCGAGGCAACTTTCCCAAGGACTCTAACCAGGTACTTGTAGCTTTACGTCCCTCCTCGATCATGGTTAGCCAGAAGTCCGTGAATTCTTCCAGTTCGAAGGTTCTCATCTCTGAGCCGAGAGCAAGCTGAACAACACGCTTCCTATCGTCGCGAAGGGCGAATGTGACGGTCATGTCGTGTTTCTTGAACCTATAAACCAAGAGGTTTCATCCTTCTGTCCAGAATTGACGTCAGCGGCCAATTGGCGCGATGGTCTCGAAACATTTGCTAAGCCACGTTTGCATCTGACAGTTCCGAGTGAAACTCCATCGAACTAGGCCTCGGGCACTACGCTACAAGGTGTTTTTGCCCCAGACCGTCCTGAATTCCGTCGGGCTTAGCAGGAAGAGTCTTTTAAAGCTTCTTCCGAATTCGGCAGTCCTTTCATAACCCGCATCCGCTGCAATTGCTTTGATCGGCACAGTTGTTGTCGCCTTTAACTGTTCTGCAGCGAAGCCAAGGCGGCTTTTTTTCAGATATTCTTTGAAACCGATTCTCATCGCACGTCGGAACACGCGGCGAGCTTGACGGCCAGACACAGCCAAGCCAAGCTGTTTACAAAGATCGTCGAGATTCCAACCAACCTTTCCTGGATGACTGTCGATGAAATCTGTGATCTTCTTTGCGCGCCAGTCCGCCCCAGCAGGTGCCTCCGATTGCTTTGAAAGGCATCGATCCCAAAAGGCGTGCAGCGTGCACAGAATTCGAACATCGGGTCGTTCGTAAGTCATCATAAGTACCCCCTCTGCGACCAATCTCTCTCTATAGAGGCTGGGCTTTTGTTTTGCTTACCTGATGACAGCGCGTCATACCAGGACGGGTGTCGATGAATTCCTTGAGTGTCTCCAATCCTCCTCTCCATTTGAATCCTCGCTTTTTTCTTCCGTGGGCCGGATCGCTCCAAGAACGGGTCCCCGGTTGCTAGCCTGGCCTGCCTCTAAGGGTATTGACTTACTGAAATCGAGAGACTCCATCTAGGCCGACTGCACTTCTATGTCCGCCCACGACTTCGCGCGGCGGTCGTTCCCGGACGAACCCTTTTCGCGCCAGTGACGCGACCAATCTGCACGTTTCAACCTCGAGTATGTGTCTCGGAAGTGGGGCTGCTGTTTCGAGCAAATTCACGATCTCCTTCACCGTGATTCCGTTCGGGGTCCATAATTGCATCCGTCTGTGTTACTGAGCGCCGCGACTGTGTGCTCTTCCGTTAGGCTCTGTTCCCGAAAAAGATTCGGTCGTTACTTAGCGAAGTTCAGGAGATTCAGTCATTAAAAGACAGATTCCCTCCCGCGCTAATCTTCCGTCGGCAAGGCCGTGGGTGCTGAACGGCAACTGTCGGGGGCAATGGCAGAAAAGAATTACTCCCGGAGCGTGTTGCGAGGAGCCCTTGCTCGAAGACCTGGGCCCACCGGGAGGAGTGCAGCAACGACTGGCCCAAGAATCCAGCAGGTCAGATTCAGACAGAGGGTCGCCCGAATCACAGGTCCAGGCCGCCGGCGCATTCGACAGTTCGGTATTCACGGAGGCACACCATGAATTCCGAGACATGTCAACCCCGCGCTCCGGCGGCCTTGGACTCGTGAAACAGGCCGTTCCGTTGAACAAGGCCCATATTTTCAAGTTTCGATAAATACCCATCGACGTCGTGTTCGAGCTGCTCGCGCGATACCGTGTAATGCGTCTCCATCACATCCACGAGCCCGCGAAGATCGACTCCTGAAGGGCTCGCTTCCACTGTGCTCCAGACTCGTGCAGCAACTGGATTGAGGCTGTAGCAGAGCCCCTTTTGAATATCGAGAAGCACTGCACCATCTTCGGAATAAGTCGAACGGACGTCTGGAGAAACCAACCACCTAGCGTTAGCATCCGTTTTCACGCCTTCCCTCCGGCAGAAGTGTCTGAGTTCGAAACTAACGGCCTCGTGGCAGGCTGAGGACGTTTGGCGCGTCTGAAGGTGTCGCACAAATTCGAGTGCGGGTGTGAAAAGAAATATTTCTGGTCCGAATCCGGGCCTATATTGATGAACTGCGAATGAAAGGTCTGTGAATGACGTGGGCTGTTGAGGGTGTTGTCCAGTTGATTTCAAAGACTTACGAGCAACTATTGCCCTGGGCTGGGCATGGCTTAGACGACGCGTATCGGTCGTAGTCCGAACCGCAATTTCCGTCCAAAGAGAGAATTGTGGCCGAGAATCCGACCTGATGTTCCTACGCCTCGGCGTCCTTTGATATTGGGCAGTGGCGCAAGCCCTGTTGGCAACAGCTTCAGAAGCCCGTGCGCGTTCACCATTCAAAAAATGTTGCGCTGTTCTTCTGACGTCGCTTGGCACGACGCTATGCGGCGCGGTGAGAGTCCAGGTTAGGAGGGGTAAAATTCTTTCTCTTATTTGAAACGTTAGATACTATTGCAACACTACCGTGTGTAGAGTAGCGTACCTTTATGGCGCGGGGTCGGGCACTCTCGTCTAGGAATCCTCCGGGCCCTCCGGGGCAGCGTCTCAAAGCTCTGCGCGAGGCTCTGGGCATCAGCGGTCGAGATGTGCAAATGTATAGCCGCCTGATCGCGGGTACACAGGGGAACCAGAGATATTGTATCTCCCACAGTTCGCTGGTCGAGGTCGAGAACTCCACAAGGGTCCCGAGTGTCCACAAACTGTTCACACTGAGCGCACTCTATCGAATTAATTTCGTAGACCTCCTTCTTTTCTTTGGAATCGATCTGGATCAGATCAATACAGCTCGCCTCGCTGTCAAACTGCCCAGGACTCATCTCGTTCCCTCCGAGATCCATGACACGGAGCGCCGTGTGAGTTTTCCAGTGAGGTTCGATCCGGCAGCGAGGATTGAAGAGAGCAGTCTCCTCTCCCGCATGGTGCAGACTTGGGGCGAAATACCTATCGCATTCGTTCAGAATCTCGGCCTTCGGAAATATCTCTACGGATTCATTGGGATGGATGACTACACGCTTTATCCGATGATTCGTCCCGGCGCTTTCGTCCAGATTGACGATCAGGACACCAAAATTGATCCGGATCCGGGAGAGAATGAGTTTGAGCGTCCCATCTACTTCTTTCAGCTTCGAGAGGAATATGCTTATGGCTGGTGCGAATTGGAAGAAAAGGTCTTGAGCATCATTCCTCATTCGATGTCGGGAAGAAAGACACGGCAATTCAACTATCCGGACGATATCGACGTTGTGGGCCGGGTAGTTGCTGTGGCGATGCCGCTCCGGCGGAAATCGACCCGGTCATCTTTGTCCGCCCCTGACACTAAGAGAATCCAATAGAGCACCAGGGATGTCCACGCTGGTCCCTAAAGGGGCTCAGCTTATTCACCGATTTTCCCAAATCGGTCCTGATCTAAACCGAAGTTCTATTGCTCCGGCCAACCACCTCTGTTTTGCTTGGTGCTGTACTAAAGAAGTAACTAGAGGATGGTCAATTTGCAACCCGGAGCACAGCTTAGGGCGATCCGCAGACATCTTGGGATTTCTACGCGCCAAGTCGAAAGATACAGCCGACAGATTGCAGACGCCGAAGGTAGTGCGAAGTTCTATATTTCCAACGCCTGGCTCAGTCAGATTGAAGCCACGGGGGCAGTACCCAGTGTTCAGAAGCTCTTCAGCCTAAGCGTCATCTACCGGATCAATTTTGTCGAGTTGCTGTATCTCTTCGGGATCGACCTGGAGAGAATCGGTCTGCATCAGCTAGAAATTCGCCTGCCGAAAACACACCCTGCAAAGCTGGAAGTCTACAATGAAGACAGGACCGCCACTTTCCCCGTGCGCTTTCACGAAGGGTTCAAGGTGGAGAAGACGACTTTACTCTCACGCATCGTGAAGATTTGGGGCGACGTACCGATTTCCGTCATTCGGCACCTGGATGTCAGGAATTCCGAGTACGGCTATGTCGGCCTTCGAGACCATACAATGGATCCCCTTGTCCCGCCGGGCTCTTTCGTCCAGATAGACAACCAAGTGCGCGAAGTCCTTCGTCCCTCTTCGTGGCGAACAGAATTGGATCGGCCAATCTATTTCGTAAAAATTCCCAGTGGGTACGCCTGCTCTTGGTGTGAACTGAAGAGGAATCAGTTGACCCTTGTGCCCCATCCGCTGTCTCGCAGCCGCCTTCGGCACTTTGCCTTTGCCCGGGAAGCAGAGATCATCGGCAGAGTGACCGGAATTGCTATGCGGATTGTTCGTCCTGAGAAGCGGGCTTCTGCCGTGTCTGTAAGATCGCCAAAGCCATCTTGACGTTGGACAAGAAAACCTCAGCCTCCAGTTCATCGCACTCCGAAGGAATCGTGACCCGATACGATCCAAGGTGTTTCCAACTCTTCAAAAACTCCTCCGGTTGTTCACTAGTCGAAGAGATATAGTTACTCAGCTCCTCGATCAATTCTTCCAAGGAAGCATAAACGAGCCGATCGAAAATTTCACTGTGGCACAGTGCCATTGCTTTGGATGCAACATTTTGGCTGAAGTGAAATGTCAGGCCGTCGTGAAAGTACTGGCCGGTGTTGCAATCGCGCGAAGAGGCCAAATAAACGAGTCGACTGAAGTCGCCTGGGAGTCTTGAGAGAGTGCGATATCTGAGGTCAGTTACCGCCGGCTCAATGTCGATGTTGCTCCGCTCTAAGCCCATAGCTCCGCCTTATTTAGTTCCGAACCGTTCCGTGGTTGAAATTTGTTCCGACCAGTCGGCAGCTTGCGGGGTCAACCCTTGCCATGAGTTGCTCAAATGCGCGACGCAGCTGCGCCGCCCATTGAAGAGTTTGTCCGACGATCTTGCGAGTCCGGACAGGACCGTAAAGCCAGACCCAGCCGATCAAAGAGTTGCACAGAATGAGGAACAAAAAGTAGCTCAAAGCAAGCCTTAATTCCGTCGCGAGCTGCAGATCGTCAGTCTGCCGCACGCCCGCCACATGTGCACGCATGACTTGTGAAACTTGCAAACGAGTGCGC
>Ga0209648_10005876_pt1 | contig 10544 bp, 9 predicted proteins | sample GraSoi2013_115cm_FD_185830 | JGI IMG/M metagenome (GOLD analysis project Ga0209648, IMG submission 185830) | Grasslands soil microbial communities from the Angelo Coastal Reserve, California, USA - Sample 9_17_2013_115cm (SPAdes) (version 2) | ecosystem: Environmental > Terrestrial > Soil >...
ACCCACCAGCAGGCACACCCTGGACGTCGAGCTTCCACTCGCCGGCTGACCGGGGGTCGCGAGCCGCGACGGGTTTCCTGCTAGCTGCAATGCGGCGGCGCCCGTATCCCTGGCACCATAATCGTATGCCGCTGCGGTGCCTACTGGTCGATGACAACGACGCCTTTCTCGAGGCGGCGAGTGTTCTTCTGCAGCGAGAGGGCGTGACGGTCGTCGGCGTGGCCTCCAATACCGCCGAGGCGCTCCGGCAGGCCCGCGCGCTACGCCCAGACGTCATCCTCGTCGACATCGGGCTCGGGGCGGAGAGCGGCTTTGACCTTGCCCGGCTTCTGGCCAAGAACGGTCAGGGCAGCGGCGCCGAAGTGATCCTGATCTCGGCGCGCGCCGAAACGGACTATACGGAGCTGATCGCCGAAAGCCCAGCGGCCGGGTTCCTGGCTAAGTCGGAGCTGTCGGCGCGGGGGATCGGCCGGATCCTCGGCCACACGCCGTAAACGGCGGGCCAGCGGGCAGCGTGCTCCCGCGCGGCCGTTCGGTAGATGGGTTACTAATACGTGAGCCTGCGGGTTCCAATCCGTTACGCGTAGTGATACGACACGGCCCGGACGGGAGCCATCGCGCGTTGCAGCTAGCAGGAATTCAGCTAGTCCGGCTAACAGGGGGCAAAGATGGATGTTCGCAGTAATGGCAGGCGGCCAGCTGCGGGAAACACTTGGATAGCCAGGGCGTGACAAGCCAGAGCCGCGGCGAGCACGCCCACGAGGAGGAAAGGTGGCGCGGCCCGATGAGTGACACGAGCCAAGGCCTTCTCCAGTGGCGACGCGACGCCCAGGGTACGGACTGGCGTGACCACGCCGCTTGCCGGGACGTAGATCCCGACCTGTTCTTTCCCCTCGGCACCTCGGGTGCCTCCTTGCTTCAGATCGACGAAGCCAAGCAGATATGCCGAACGTGCCCGGTGTGCGAACCATGTCTGCGGTGGGCATTGGCGAGCGGCGATGCTGGTGTCTGGGGCGGCACCACTGAGGACGAGCGGCGCAAGCACAGACAGCGGCGCAACCACAGACAGCTGCGCGCAGCAGGATGAGATTCCTGACTTTGTCATCTGCTTATGCCCCATCTGGTAATAAGGCGCGGCGAATTCAGGCTGTAAGCAGCCTGCGCACGTATTCACTGTTTTCCTGCGCCAGGTCAGTAATGGCCACGAACCCCGTCTTCGCCTGCTCAGAAACGCTGGCTTTACCAGCATAGTTGCAGCTAGCAGGAATTTGGTGAGCCCGGCTAACCGGGGGGCATAAATGGCCGCTGGCCACGATGACGGCAGGACCCCATGCGCGCAATCGTTGAGTTAATCGCAGGAAAATCAAGGAGGAAGAAGATGGCGGACGTCATCACGAGCGAACCAAAATCGGTAGCAGTTGCTGTTGCCCCCCTATGGGCGGTAGCAACCCGGAAGTACGTGGTCGAGTTCATCGGGGCGTTCTTCCTCACGTTCGCCGTCGGGGTGGCCGTGCTGAGCGGCAGCGTGTTCACGCCGCTGGCGGCCGGCGCGACCCTGATGGTCATGATCTACGCCGGCGGGCACATCTCCGGCGGCCACTACAACCCGGCGGTGACGATGGCGGCGCTGGTCCGGCGCCGGATCGGGATCGGCAATGCCGTCGGTTACTGGATCGCGCAGGTCGTCGGCGGCGTGGTCGCCGGGGCGCTGGCCCGCGCCGTGGTCAACCCGGCGGCGGTCAAGACCCTGACCCTGTCCGGTCACACCAAGGCGGCCGCCGCCGTGGTGGAGCTGCTGATCACGTTCGCCCTGTGCTACGTGGTGCTGAACGTCGCCACCAGCAAGGACCAGCCGGGCAACGGGTTCTTCGGGCTGGCGATCGGTTTCACCGTCGCGGCCGGCGCCTTCGCCGTCGGCGGTATCTCCGGCGGCGTGTTCAACCCGGCGGTCGCGCTCGGCGGTGCCACCGCGGGCCTGTTCGCCTGGTCGACGATCTGGGTCTACCTGCTCGTCGAGCTCGGCGCCGGCATCGCGGCGGGGCTGGCGTTCCTCGCGCTCAACCCCGGCGACAAGTGATCCGGCCAGCGGCGTCAGATCGAGTCCGGCGCCACCACCGCCCAGTCAGCCACCCCGCACGGCCCTGGGTCCCATCCACAAAGGAGACACAAGTATGACCAGCACGCAACCCAACCCGATCCAGACGACGGATGCCGGCATTCCGGTCGAGAGCGACGAGTATTCGCTGACCGTCGGCGCGGGCGGGCCGATCCTGCTGCAGGACAGTTACCTGATCGAGCAGATGTCCAACTTCAACCGGGAACGGATCACGGAGCGGCAGCCGCACGCCAAGGGCAGCGGCGCGTTCGGCCGGTTCGAGGTCACCAACGACGTTAGCGCCTACACCAAGGCGGCGCTGTTCCAGCCGGGGACCACTACCAGGCTGGTGTCCAGGTTCTCCACCGTGGCCGGGGAGCGCGGCAGCCCCGACATGTGGCGGGACATCCGCGGCTTCTCGCTGAAGTTCTATACCACCGAGGGCAACTACGACCTGGTCGGCAACGACACGCCGACGTTCTTCATGAAGGACCCGATTCATTTCCAGAACTTCATCCGGTCGCAGAAGCGGCTGGCCGCGGTCAACCTGCGCTCCAACGACATGCAGTGGGACTTCTGGACGCTGCTGCCGCAGACGGCGCACCAGGTGATCTGGCTGATGGGCGACCGCGGCTTCCCGAAGAGCTTCCGGCACATGAACGGGTACAGCTCGCACACCTACATGTGGATCAACGCCGAGGGCGTGCGGTTCTGGGTGAAATACCACTTCATCAGCCACCAGGGCATCGAGTTCTGGACCCAGGCCGAGGGCGACCGGATGGCCGGGACCGACCCCGACTATCACACCAAGGACCTGTACGAGGCGATCGAGCGCGGGGAGCACCCGAGCTGGACGCTGAAGATGCAGATCATGCCGTTCGAGGACGCCAAGACCTACCGGTTCAACCCGTTCGACATAACCAAGGTATGGCCGCACGGCGATTACCCGCTGATCGAGGTCGGCAAGATGACCCTCGACCGCAACCCTGTGGACTACCACACCGAGATCGAGCAGGCCGCCTTCCAGCCGAACAACCTGGTGCCGGGCATCGGGCCGAGTCCGGACCGGCTGCTGCTGGGCCGGCTGTTCTCCTACGCCGACGCGCACCGCGCCCGGCTGGGCGTGAACTACCAGCAGATCCCGGTCAACGCCCCGATCGCGCCCGTGAACACCTACAGCAAGGACGGGGTGATGCGGATGGTGAACCGGACCGACCCGGTGTACTTCCCGAACTCCAAGGGCGGCCCGCAGGCCGACAGCGAGCACAACAAGCCGCCGAGCTGGTACGCCGACGGCGAGCTCGTGCACACCGCCTACGAGCTGCACGCAGAGGACGACGACTGGAGCCAGCCCGGCACGCTGGTCCGCGAGGTGATGGACGACGCCGCCCGTGACCGGCTGGTCAGCAACATCGTGGGGGCGCTACTCGCCGGCGTGACCGAGCCGGTGCTCCAGCGCGCCTTCTGGTACCTGCGGAACGTGGACCAGGACCTGGGCAACCGGGTCGAGAAGGGGGTCCGCGCCGGACAATCCTGACCGGCAGATCGTAGCGTGATGAGCGAGGGGCCCGGTACCGTCGGCGGCCGGGCCCCTCGTATTTCCATGGGTCGCACCCGCTGACGACGCTTGCGCCAGCTAAGTTAGCAGGTAGCGAGTCCAGGCGCCTGCCGTGACGACAGATCCACGCCGATGCGCGATCGTGAACGACAAGCAGGACGGCGGGTCGGGAACGACCGGGAAAATGGAAGGGCGCGGCTCGTGGCCAATATTGGCCGGGCGCAGGAAAACAGCGAATACGTGCGCACGCTGCTGAAGAAAAAAACAGCCTGAATTCGCCGCGTTGCTAGAACGGCTTGAACGGGAGTTGCCGTGCCCCGGATGCCGGGACATGATTTGCGGGTCATGGCCGGTGAGCGGGGTCGACGAAGACGGCGAGCAGGGGCATGGACGTCGCGGCCCGGCTACCCATCTGCACGGCCTCCGCCTTGAACTACGGGCTGAATCTCCGGCGATGTTCGGTCATTAACGGATTCTCTTAGTATCTGACACTTGGAGCCGGTGCCGCCTGACCAGCGTGCGCAGTGCTTTCAGTTTGACGTTACGACGCGCTACCCCTGGGCTGGGCGCAGGCCTACGGTGGCCTGAGACAGGCCTGTCAGCGTAACTGGATCTTGGTTCGTTTCTTCCTGCCCGCGCTAAGGCGGCCGTCGAAGGTGATGTCGAAGGGGTTGAGGGCAGCCTTCCACCGGCTAGTCAGAGCTTGCGGTCGCGACCGGTGGGGTCCAGGCTCGTGATCGCCAGGTATAGGCACGTCAGGGTGGCCTGCTCGGTCCGGGAGTGGCCGCGGGCATTCGCCGCGCACCGGGGCCCCCGCGTTGATTGTGGTTGCCTGCGATCCTCGGGGCCGGGCGGCGCTCACGGTCTTGCTCGCGGCTTCGGTGGGGGCGCTGTTGCGCGCCGCGGGCGATCGCGGGAGTGTGGGGAGCGCCATTAAGCGGTGAGGATTTGCGTGTGCTGGCTGAGGAGCAGGCGGCGTTGCGGCGGGTCGCGACGCTGGTGGCGCGCGGGGTGCCGCCGGAGGAGGTGTTCGCGGCGGTCACCCAGGAGATCGGGCGGCTGCTTGCGGCTGTCGCAGGCATGTACCGCTACGAGGCCGAATGGCGCGGGGCAAGCGAACGCTTTCCCGTTGGCAGCCGGTGGGCCATTGGGGGGCACAACCTCGGCACGGTCGTGTTCGAGACCGGCCGTCCGGCCCGGATGGACAGCTATGTCGACGCCCTCAGGCGCGCTCGCTGCTGCCTCCCGCGAGGCGGGCATCATCCGCTCGGGGGTCGCGGCGGCGATCATCGTCGAGGGCCGCATCTGGGGCATGATCGCCGTCGGCTCGATCCTGGAGCAGCCGCTGCCGCTGGACACCGAGGCGCGGCTGGCCTCGTTCACCGAGCTGGTGGCCACGGCGATCGCGAATGCCGGGAGCCGCGCCGAGCTGATGGCTTCCCGCGCGCGGATCGTGGCGGCCGCCGATGAGACCCGGCGGCGGATCGAGCGTGACCTGCATGACGGCACCCAGCAGCAGCTGGTCTCGCTGATGCTGGAGCTGCGCGCGGTGCAGGCGGCGGTACCCTCCCAGCCCGGCGAGGCGGAGGCTGGCCTGGCGCGCGTCGCCGAGGGGCTCGCGCGCGTGTTTGACCAGGTGCGGGAGATCTCCCACGGGATTCACCCCGCGATCCTGTCCGAGCGGGGCCTGCCGCCGGCGCTCAAGGCGCTGGCCCGCCGGTCCGCGGTGCCGGTCGAGCTCGACCTGCGCGGCGGGCGGCGGCGGCTGCCACAGCCCGTTGAGGTCGCGGCGTACTACGCGGTATCCGAGGCGCTGGCCAACGCGGCCAAGCACGCGCTCGCCTCCGCCGTGCACGTCGAGCTCGGCACACCCGGCGCGATCCTGCGGCTGGTGATCCGCGACGACGGGATCGGGGGCGCCGACCCCGCCCGGGGGTCCGGGCTGGTCGGGCTCAGCGACCGTATCGAGGCGCTCGGCGGCACGCTGCACGTCACAAGCCCGGCCGGCAGCGGCACCTCGCTGCTCATCGAGATCCCGGTCACAGACCAGGGCGACCCAGGGGCGCCCCAACCGTAGTGGTGCGTCAAGACCGGTGCAAGGCCTGAATCAGTTTGCCGTGAACATGAGCGCGATTCAGTTGTGGCCTTCGGTAATGTCGCACGATCCGGCCGGGCAGGCCTGGGTCAGATGGCGTGGCCGGGCCACGCGCGCATTATCCGGGCGGGTCCGGCGGATACCCGTCCGGCAGGCCGCGAGGGCATGATCGTCCGCGCGGATCTGTTCCGGGCCGCCCGGGCCTGGCGGCAACGATCGACCATCATTGCGGTTGCTGCTGCGGGCGGCGGCGCGGTTTTCAGGGCCCGCGGTGCGGGATGCCGGGGCGTGCGTGGCTCATGGGTCGTGCGGGGAAGCGGTGCGGAGTGCAGGGGTTTAGTGCGGTTTGAGTGGAAGGGCGATTTACCCGGAACCAGTTGCGCGACAGCCTCAATAGGCTGTCCCAATACGTGCCCAATTTGCCAGCTGGACTGGACACCCTGGAAGCGTCGCGTCCGTCAGCGGCCCTCGAAGAGCGCGACCAGATCGTCCTGGCCGAACATCAGGGCGGTCTCGACGGCCGACGGGGTCCCCGCAGTGGGGTCGGCGCCGCCGTCGATGAGCGCCTCGATCACCGCCCGTTCCCCCTTGAAGACGGCGCCCGCGAGTGGGGTCTGGCCGCGGTCGTTGGGGCGGTCGGGGTCGGCGCCGCGCTCCAGCAGCGCCGCGACCGTCTGCGGGTGGCCGTGGTACGCGGCGAGCATGACGAGGGTGTCGCCCTTGTCGTTGCAGAGGTTGGCCGGAACGCCGGCGTCCACATAGGTGGCTAGGACGTCGGTGCCGCCCTGGCGGGCGAGGTTGAAGATCTTCGCCGCGAGCTGGAGCACCTCGGGGTCGGGTGCGGGCTCCTGCTCGCGGTACGCGGCGTGCTCGGGCCGGCGGGTGGGATCGGTCATACGGCATCGGCTCCTGCCTCGGTCTCCTGGTCCTTTCGGCTGCCTTCGGTGTCACCCTACGTATTGAGACACGACGGGCACTCCTCGGATTAGCCGCGACCAGGTGATTGCATTCAAGCCAGGCACACTGGCGTTCACGCTCACGCCCAAGGATTCCGCACACCCGGGGCTGCCGTCATTGTGGCCACCACCAATACGCTCTTCCGGCTGGCGGCACCTGCCTGATTCCGGGTTTACCTGGCGGGCCAGAGGCTGACTGGCGATTTCGATGTGGTGGCGGGGTTGCGCTTCCGTGCAGAGCAGTACTGCCAGAGCAGCCCGGCGCAGAGCAGTTCGGCGACGGCGGATTTCGGGTTCAGCTATGTCAGCGCTTACGGCACCAACGGTTTGTCTCAGCCCTATGCCGGGCCCACCGCCACCGGACAGAGCTACGGCACCGGCGTGGCGGTCGACTCTAGCCAGAAGGCCTACACCCTGGTGCAGGCCAACGCTGACGTCGGGTGTGGGTGGCTGCCGGGGCTGCTTCCCGGCCAGCAGCGGCACGACCGCGCCCAGCTCTACCAGCCCCAGTTACCTGGGGCCGTACTACATCGTGCGGCGCACCACCAACGGCGCCATCGACACGGCATTCGGTGCCAAGGGTTACGTCAAAACCTTTAATGGCAGCGACGACACGAATGACAAATTCACCAGCCTGTGCATTGTTCCCGGCAGCGGCGATCATCGTCATCGGACAGGGAAACCATGACTGCGCGGGAGCCGGATCACCCGGCAAGGCGACCGACGCGGCCGCAGCAGGCAGCATCACCGCCGCGGTGGCCAGCGAGCACCAGCCGGCCCGGCAGGTCAGAAGCCGGAAGGCTGCATAGCAGCTGCACGCCCTGCCTACTGGCCGCCTCCTCTGAGGACACTTGCCGCTTCCGTGTCACCCGTCCTACCGTTGTCAACACGGGAGCAGGCGCCGACTCCCGCCGGTCCGCGTTCTCGGTGATGTCCACGGAGTTGGCGTGCTGGTAGCGGGGGACGAATCGGTCCAGGACGTCCGGACGTGTGCCGTGCCGTGCTCGCGCTGGATAACCCGGAACGCGGCCCGGGCCTGGCCTATGCTCAGCCCGTCCTCGAGGGCACCGACGCCGCGGCGATCCATCCCACTGTCAGCGGCGTGCGCGCGCGCCGCGTGGTCGATCCCGACGCGCGGCCGGACGGCGGCGAGTCGCTGCGCGACTTCTACTGGCGCGTCGCCGGGTTCGCCGACGATCTGACTGCGCGCCTGGCCGGGAGCGCCGGCCCGGGGACGTCGCGGTGGTCGCCCACGGCGGCACGCTCCGGGTGCTGAACGCCTACCTGCGCGGCGTCGCGGTGGAGCGCATGAGCTGGGAACCGCTAGCCAACGGCTGCATCCTGCGAGCGCCGGCCTTCGGATCGGTTCGGTGCGTCCAGTCCGTACGAGCAGGTGGTAACCGCTGGTGGTGCCGTCTGGGCGCCAGCGGGCGATCGCGGGCTCCTGCCGGCGGACGCCGCCGCGGTCCAGGTCGCCGCCGGGTCGCGCGGCTCTTACTACAGCGAAACCACGCTGGGCGGGGTCCGCGCCGTGGTGTTCGCGCCGCTCACCACGGTGGATACCGAGGTGGCCAGCGTCGGGGAGACCCTGGCCTTGCTGAGCGCCATCGGAATCGCCCTGGCCGCGCTGGCCGGCTGGGGCGTGGCGCGGGCCGGCCTAGCGCCGGTCGGCCGGCTGGCCGCCGTCGCGGAGCAGGTGACCGCGACCGGGAACCCAGCCAGCCGGGTCGAGGTGGATCGCCCGGACGAACTCGGGCGGCTGGCCACGTCGTTCAACACGATGCTGCACGCGCTGCAGCGATCGCTGGCCGCCCAGCGGCAGCTGGTCAGTGACGCCGGCCACGAGCTGCGTACTCCGCTAACCAGCCTGCGGATCAACGTCGACCTGCTGGCCGGCGAACCCGGCCTGTCCGATCCAGAGCGCCAGGAGGTGCTCGACCGGGTCGTCGCCCAGGTCGCCGAACTCGGCCAGCTGGTGGCCAGCGTCACCGAGCTGGCCCGCGGTGAGCCGGTCAGCAGCGCGTTTGGCGACGTCGGGCTCGATGAGGTGGTGGCGGCAGGCCTGGAGGGCGCCCGGCGGGACTGGCCGCAGACTTCCTTCACGGCCGATCTCGCGCCCTGCGTCGTGGTGGGCAGCGCCGGGCGGCTGCAGATCGCCGGCCGTAACCTGCTGGACAACGCGGCCAAGTTCGGCGCGCCGGGAGGCCCGGTGGAGGTTCGGCTGCTGGATGGCGAGTTCACCGTGCGCGACCACGGGCCCGGGATCGCGCCGACCGACCTGCCGGGAGTCTTCGACCGTTTCTACCGGGCGGCATCGGCCCGGGGAGTGCCCGGCTCGGGCCTCGGGCTCTCCATCGTGCGCCAGGTGGCGGAAAGCCACGACGGGACGGTCCGGGCCGAGTCCGCGCCCGGCGGGGGAACCCTGATGCGGCTCCGCTTGCCGGGCCGGACGAGCCCGGATGGCGGGCGGGTTATAGCGGAGGCCAACGCGCTTACCGCCGCGGTGGCGGGGCGGGAATACTCCAGTCGCAGATGATCGCGCTCGCCTTACCGGCCTGCGGCGGCGCGTTACGGACGCCGTGCTGGCGCAGGATCCCCGCCACCTGGCCGGCGATCCAGGCGCTGCCGGGTGCGGTGGGGTGCAGGCCGTCACGCGAGCGCGGGAACGTCCATCCCGCCGCCAGCGGATCGATGATGATCACGTGACGGTCCGCGGCCCGTCCGGCCGTCACGATCGCATGGTCGGTCCGGTGGGCGGCGGGCGTGGCTGAGTGCCTCGCGAAGACGGTGAGGAGCGCGATCTGGGCGTGCGGTGCCTCGGCGTGGATCATGGCGACGGCCTGCTCGACCCGCCGCTGCTCGAGCCCCAGCGGGACCCCGATATCGTCGTGGCCGGCCTGCACGATGACGAGCGCGGGCGCGAGCGCGCGAAGGTCAAGCCGTGCGATCTCGGCGGCGACCGGCCCCATGCGGCCGACGCCGGCTCGCACGTAGCCCGCCCCCGGGTCCCCGTAGATGACCGCGTCCCAGTGCAGCCGGCGAGCCAGGCCGGCCGCCCATGACTTGCCCGTATTACCTGGCCCGACGCCCGCCGTGAACGAGGCGCCGACGATCGCCAGTGTGTGCCCGTCGTGGTGCTGGCGCTGAGCGCGCTCGAGCTTCTGCTCGCAGGCCGCCAGGGACTGGCCGACGATGGGCCCGCGGGGGTGCCCTGACTTTGGCGCCGACTGAGGAAGGCGAAGAGCCAGGGAATACGTGGATCCGGGACGCGGCGCGGCCCCGGGTGCGCGGACCGCTCCCTGCGCCGAGGTAACCGGCAGCAGCGCGAGGCAGGTGACTGCCGCCGCCGCGATCATCATGAAATATCGCCGGAGTACGGCCCAGTCTCGGCTCTGCCGGAGATGGTGTCAAACGAACCTTCGGCCGGACCGACGTCGTTGCAGCTAGCCGGAATCGGGCCAGTTGGGCTAGCCGGGGGCTCTGAATGGCCGCTGGCAGCGATGCCAGCGGCATGGCTCATGCGTAATTGTTGATAACGGGTCCGCGGTATAAGCGCGGGCTTTTCCGCGTCACATCCACCAGCACCCATAACGCTTTCTCATGACCAGCGAAAAAGGAAAACGACGATGACTACTTCTTTGCCTACGGCCCGGCTGGGCTGGACTGACATGTTTCTGACCCGCGTCGGCTTCGGGGCCTGGGCCATCGGCGGGGGTGGGTGGGCGTACGCCTGGGGCGACCAGGACGACACCGAGTCTATCGCCGCGATCCGCCACGCGGTCGAGTCGGGGGTCAACTGGATCGACACCGCCGCCGTCTACGGGCTGGGGCACTCCGAAG
>Ga0209648_10005881_pt1 | contig 10539 bp, 9 predicted proteins | sample GraSoi2013_115cm_FD_185830 | JGI IMG/M metagenome (GOLD analysis project Ga0209648, IMG submission 185830) | Grasslands soil microbial communities from the Angelo Coastal Reserve, California, USA - Sample 9_17_2013_115cm (SPAdes) (version 2) | ecosystem: Environmental > Terrestrial > Soil >...
CCGGACGGCAAGACGATCGCCTTCGTGAGCGCCACCACGCCCGAGGAGCTCGCGAAGAAGGGCCAGCGCGACGAGCCGAAGAGGGACGTTCGGATCATCACTCGGGCCGTGTTTCGGGGCGACGACGCGGGCTACTTCGATCCGGGGGAACACCCGCACATCTGGACCGTGCCTGCCGCGCTGAGCGGCGACCGACCGACCCCGGCGCGCCAGGTGACCGCGGGGCCGTTCGAGGAGACCGCACCGCAATGGAGCCGCGACGGTGCGCGCCTGTATTTCGTTTCGGACCGCGTGGCCGAGCCGTACTACTACCCTCCCGATGACAACGTCTACTCGGTCCCGTCGGGCGGCGGCGCGCTGGATACCGTGGTGGACATCAACGGCCCGGTGTTCGGCCCCGCCCTCGCGCCCGATGGCCGGGGCGTGGCCTTCCGCGGCTGGATCAATCCGCCCGCGGCACGCTCCTACAACCAGTCCGACCTGTTCGTGTCACGGGGCGGCCGGGTGACGAACCTGACCGCGGACTACGACTTCGACATCGGCGGGGCCGTGCTGGGCGACCAGGCACCACCGCGCGGCGGGGAGGGATCGAGCCCGCTCATCTGGACGGCCGACGGCCGGTCCGTGATCGTGACCACCACCGAGCACGGGCGCTCGAACCTCGTACGCTTCGACGCCGAGATCGGCGCACACCAGCCGCTCACCACCGGCGACCACGCCGTGCTCGCCTATACGGCGACGCCGGACGCGCGGACCTTCGCGCTCTCGATCGGCGACCCGACGCACCTGCCCGATCTCTACGCTCTCGACGCCGCGACCCAGCGGCTCGTGGCGCTCACTCACGTGAACGACTCGCTCTTCGCCAAGCTCGACCTCGCGAGGCCCGAGGACTTCTGGTATCCGAGCTTCGATGGCAAGCGGGTCGAGGCGTGGATCCTGAAGCCGGTCGGCTTCACGCCGGGCAAGAAATATCCGCTGATCCTCGACATCCATGGCGGCCCCCACATCGCTTACGGCGACATCTTCGTCCATGAGTTCCAGTGGATGGCCGCGAAGGGGTACGTCGTGCTCTACCCCAACCCGCGCGGCAGCACGACCTACGGGCAGGACTTCGGCAACATCATCCAATACCGCTACCCGGGTGACGATTACAAGGACCTGATGATCGCCGTGGATTCCCTGGTGCGCCGCGGGTACGTCGACTCGACGCGCCTCGGCGTGACCGGTGGGTCGGGCGGCGGGTTGCTCACCGACTGGGCCGTGACGCAGACGCACCGGTTCGCGGCCGCGGTGTCGCAGCGCGACGTCGCCGACTGGCTCGGCTTTTGGTACTCGGCGGACTTCACGCTCTTCCAGCCGAGCTGGTTCCGCTCGACCCCGTTCCACGATCCGCAGGAATTCCTGGCGCGCTCGCCGGTGCGCTACGTGGAGAACATCACCACGCCGCTGATGTTCATCCTGGGCGAGGAGGATTACCGCACGCCGCCCACCCAGGGGGGCGAGGCAATGTTCCGGGCCCTCAAGTATCTGCATCGCCCCACAGTGATGGTCCGCTTCCCAGGCGAGTCGCACGAGCTGTCGCGCTCGGGGAAACCGGTGCATCGCGTGGAGCGGCTGCAGCACATCCTGAACTGGTTCGACAAATACCTGCAGGGGAAGCCGATGCCCCTGTACGACCAGCGATGATCGCCTCGCTCCACACGCTGCTCGAGATCGCGCTGCGGACGACCGTGGTCTACGCCGCGCTGCTCGTGGCGCTGCGCCTGACCGGCCCGCGCCAACTGGGCCAGATGTCCACGTTCGATTTCGTGCTGCTCTTGATCATCGCCAACGCGGTCCAGAACGCCATGGTGGGCCCGGACACGAGCCTCACGGGCGGACTGGTGGCGGCGGGAGTGCTGGTCAGCTGGCACCGGGTGATCGACTGGTGGCGGCTGCGCAGCCGCAGCGCCGCCAGGCTGATCGGGGGCGAGGGAATCATGCTGGTCCACAACGGGAAGCTGCTCGATGCCCACCTGCTCAACGCCGGCATCACCCGCGACGAACTGCGTCAGGCGCTGCGCGAGCACGGCGTGGCCCAAGTCACCGACGTGCTGCTCGCCGTGCTCGAGCCCGACGGCGCGATCAGCGTGATCCGCACCGACGAAGTGGCGGTCGGGTCCCGCCCGCATCATCGGATCCGGAGCCTGCGCCGCAACGCCTGAGCCGGGTGCGCGCCGCTGCTCCGCGGTGGTGATTAGATTTAGGACCGTGAGCACGACCGCCATCCAGATTCGCAGGACTGCCGAGGAGCCGGGGGCCGCTTCCCTCGCCGTGACCGTCCCGGTCGAGCAGGTGCGCGAGGCCGAGGAGCGGGCGACCTCGGCCTATCAGCGGCGCGCCCGGCTCCCCGGGTTCCGGCGGGGGAAGGCGCCCGCCGCGCTCGTCAAAAAGCAGTTCGCCGACGACATCCGGCAACAGGCGCTCGAGGAGATGATTCGCGCGAGCTGGAAGGCGGCGCTGGCGCAGGAGGCGCTCAAGCCCATCGCCGACCCGCATATCCACAACCTCAAGTGGGACGCCGGAGCGCCCGTGACGTTCGAGTTCCACGTCGAGGTGAAGCCCGAGCTCACGCTCGAACGCATCGGCAAGTTCCATTTGCAGCGGAGCGTCGCGAAGGTTACGGAGGAGCAGGTGCAGGCCAAGCTCAACGACTTACGGGAGCAAGAGGCGCCCTGGACGCCAGTCTCCGGGGAAAAGCCGAAGTCGAAGGACCTGGTGCAGGTCACGATCGCGGCACGCGAGGGCGACGAGGTGAAGGACCCACAGCCGTATCAGTTGGTCCTGGGTGAGGGGCGGGCGATCCCTGAGGTGGAAGAGCGCATCATGGGGATGCTCCCCGAGGAGATCGTCGATGCGACCGTGCGCTTCCCCGACGATTTTCCCGAGGAAGCGAAGCGCGGACAGACCCGTGCCATCCGCCTCACGCTCCACGAGGTGAAGCGCCAGCAGCTCCCCGAGCTCGACGACGCCTTCGCCCGCGAAGTCGGCGACGTCGACTCGCTCGACGCGCTGCGCCAGGTGGTGCGCAAGGATCTGGAGCAAGACGCCGAGCGCGAAGCGGATGCCAAGCTGCGGCGCGAGCTGATCGAGCAGATCGTGCAGGCCAACCGCGTGGTCGCCCCGCGACCCCTCGTTGAGCGCGCCCTGGCCGCCTACGCGCAGGCGTACGGGATCCCCGAGGATCGCTTCGGCGACTTCGCGCGCGAGCTCCGGCCGGCTGCCGAAGCGCAGGTGCAGCGCGACATGATCCTCGACTGGGTCGTGGAGCAGCACGGACTGCGCGCGACCGAGGCGGAACTCGAGCAGCGGCTGCAGGAGCTCGCGGAGCGACGAGGCGTGCCCGCCGCCGAGCTGCGGGCGTCGCTCGAGAAGGCAAAGCGGAACTGGTTGCGCGACCTGGAGCGCGGCCTGACCGAGCAAAAGGTGTTCGCGTTTCTTCTTTCGCAATCCACCGTGGAGCAGACGTGACGAGGAACCAGATCTACCCGCCCTATATCATCGAGCGCTCCAGCCGTGGCGAGCGTACCTACGACATCTTCAGCCGGCTGCTCATGGACCGCATCGTGTTCCTGGGCAGCCAGATCAACGACGAGGTGTCGAACATCATCATCGCGCAGCTGCTCTTCCTCGACGCCGACAACCCGGAGCGCGACATCTACCTCTACGTCAACTCCCCCGGCGGCATCGTGTCCTCGGGGATGGCGATCTACGACACCATGCAATTCCTGCGGGCACCGGTGAACACGATCTGCATGGGGATGGCGGCCTCGATGGGCTCGTTCCTGCTCGCGGCCGGGCGCAAAGGCCGGCGCTCGGCCCTGCCCCACGCGCGCATCATGATGCACCAGCCCTCGGGCGGCGCCCAGGGCACGGCGGCGGACATCGAGATCCAGGCGCGCGAGATCTTGTACCTGCGGGGCAAGCTCAACGAGCTCTACGCCAAGCACACCGGCCAGCCGGTGGAGCAGATCGAGAAGGACATGGACCGCGACCGCTTCATGTCCGCGGAAGAGGCCAAGGACTACGGGCTTATCGACCACGTAATAGCCAACTTCCAGGAAATCGACGACGGGAAGAAGCGCTGACGGCTTGCGCCGGGGGCGCGACCTTCCCATACTAGGGCCGGATGTCCCACGACAAACACCTCCGCTGCTCCTTCTGCGGCAAGTCGAAGGACTCGGTCCGGAAGTTCATCTCCGGGCCCTCCGTCTACATTTGTAACGAGTGCATCGCCCTCTGTAACGAGATCCTGGCGGAGGACGAGGAGCGTGAGGTCTCCGAGGCGATCACCCAGGTCCCCACGCCCGCGGAGATCAAGGACGTGCTGGACCAGTATGTGATCGGCCAGGAGAAGGCGAAGAAGACGCTCGCCGTCGCGGTGTACAACCACTACAAGCGCATCAACTCGCACCAGGGACGTGAGCCCGAAGTCGAGCTCGACAAGAGCAACATCCTCCTGATCGGCCCGACCGGCGTAGGCAAGACCCTGCTCGCGCAGACCCTGGCGCGCATCCTCGACGTCCCGTTCACGATCGCCGATGCCACCACGCTCACCGAGGCGGGCTATGTCGGCGAGGACGTGGAGAATATCCTGGTCCGACTGCTGCAGGCAGCGGACTTCAACGTCTCGGAGGCGGAGCGCGGCATCGTCTATATCGACGAGATCGACAAGATCGCCCGCAAGTCCGAGAACCCGAGCATCACGCGCGACGTGTCGGGTGAAGGCGTCCAGCAGGCGCTCCTGAAGATCCTCGAGGGCACGGTCGCGAGCGTCCCGCCCCAGGGCGGCCGCAAGCACCCGCAGCAGGAGTACATCCAGGTCAACACGAAAGACATCCTGTTCGTCTGTGGCGGGGCGTTCGACGGGCTCGAGAAGATCATCGAGTCGCGCACCGGGCGGCGGCAAATCGGCTTCACCAAGGAAGAGGTCGCGAAAGGGGCGCCCGAGAAGGCCAAGAAGAACCCCTTCATCGACGTCGAGCCGGACGACTTGCTGCGCTATGGCCTGATCCCCGAGCTCGTGGGCCGGCTCCCGGTCGCGGTGCCGCTCGACTCGCTCGACGAGGAGGCGCTGATCCGCATCCTGATCGAGCCCAAGAATGCGCTCTCTAAGCAGTATCAGAAGCTGTTTGAGCTCGAGGACGTGCGGCTCACAATCGAGAAGGACGCGCTCAAGGCGATCGCTCAGAAGGCCATTAAGCGCGGCACCGGCGCCCGCGGTCTGCGCGCCATCCTCGAAGAGATGATGACCGATATCATGTTCGAGCTCCCCAGCCGGGACGACGTGCGCGAGGTCGCCATCACCGCCGAGTGCGTCACCGAGGCCCGGCCCCCGCTCCTCGTCACCGAACGCGTCCGCCAAAAGAAAGAAGCCTGACCGCCTCGGAGCCGCTCTTCCTCGGTTCGTTTCCCCGAGCCGACGTGACCCTGGCTCCGCCCCTCGTCGAAGTCGCCCTCATCGGCCGATCCAACGTCGGCAAATCGAGCCTGTTGAATGCCTTCGCCGGTCGGCAAATCGCCCGGGTCTCCGCGACGCCGGGCAAGACGCAGGCGCTCAACGTGTATCGGCTGGGACCGGGAGGCACACCGGCAGGCAGCACTGGGGATTCCCACCCAGCCGGCGCCGCCCCGTATTACGTGCTCGATCTCCCGGGCTACGGGTATGCCAAGGCCGCGAAGACCGAGCGCGCCCTGTTCCGGCGCCTGATTGCCGACGCCCTCGAGCGCCCGCTCCTTGCCGGCGTGGTGTGGTTGCTCGACATCCGTCGCGACCCTTCACCCGAGGACCAGGCGATGCAGGCGCTCTTCGCCGCACGCGCGACCCGCGTGCTGGCGGCCCTTACGAAGAGCGACAAGCTCGCCCGCGGCGCGCGACTGGCGCGCGCGCGGGCGCTCCAGGGCGCTCTCGCCCTCGACTCCGACCAGGTGATCGTCACCAGTGCGCGGGTGGCGGACGGCGTCGCCGAGCTCCGCGAGGCGATCCACGGACTCGTCGCCGCGTCGTGAGGGAGCGACGGTCGCCGGGGCGCTCGCAGTCACGAATGATTATCGTTGTGCCGGGAGGGGGGCCCCGCTCGTGAACCGCACCATGCCGCTCATCCTTGTCGCCCTGGTGCTCGTCACCACGGGCGCGCTCGCGGGGTCGGTTCGGCTGAAACGGCGCCTGCTCGAGAGCGAGCGCGAGCGGCGACGCGCTGCCGACGAGCTGAACCGCCGCCTCTCAGAGCTCTTCTCGCTGCAAGAGCTCTCCTTCATCCTCTCGGGATCGCTGCAACTCGACCGCATCGTCGAGCAAGTGGTGCGCTATGCCATGCGCTTTCTCGACGCGCAGGGCGCGCTGGTCGCGTTGGCCCCGGACGGCGAAGCGGGGGCAGACGTGGAGCGGCGACCGCTGCGGGTCACAGCAGCCGAAGGCACGCTGGCGATCCTCGCCGGCCGCTTGGTCGCGGCCGACGACCCCGGTCTGCTGGCCCGCTCGCTCGGTCGCGAGCGAGTCGAGCTGGCGCGCAGCGCCGGGGGCGAGCCGACCCGGCTCATGCAGGGCGTGGAGGCGGACTCCGCGGCGGCGGTGCCGCTCCGCGCACAGGGAGTGGTCGTCGGGACGCTGGTCATCGCCAATCCGCGCGACGGCACGTTCAGCCCGGAAGACGTTCGCCTACTCTCGACCGTCGCCACCCACGCGGCGATCGTGATCGCCAACGCGCGTTTCTTCGAGATGGTACGGCACGCGAAAGAGCAGTGGGAAACGGCGTTCGATTCCTTGAGCGAGGGAATCGCCGTGGTGGACGACGCCGGGCGCGTGCGGCGCGCCAACCGGTCTCTCGCCGCGATGCTCGGCGCCCCGATCCCGGGTGTGATCGGCCGGGACCTGGTCGAGGCGCTGATCGGCCCCTCCCCCGCCCTCTGTGATTTGCTCGCCGCCGCGCGCGCCGGTGGCCGGGTCCAGCCCCTCGTGGTCCGCTCGTCCACCCTCGGGCGGACAATGCGGGTGAACGTCGCCCGCATCCCGCCGCCGGCCCACGATCAGAGCGTCGTCGTCCTGGTCGAGGATGTGACCGATCAGCAGGCGCTCGAGAGCCAGCTCATCCAGAGCGAGAAGCTCGCGGCGGTCGGGCAGCTCGTCTCCGGTGTGGCGCATGAGCTCAACAATCCGCTCACGTCGATCGCCGGGTTGTCCGAATTCCTGCTCGAGCAGAAGGAGCTCGGGACCAAGGACCGCGGGCATCTGCGCGTCATCCACGAGCAGGCCGACCGCGCGGGGCGGATCGTGCGCAACCTGCTCACCTTCGCGCGCAAAGGCCCCGGTGAACAAGCGCCCGTGGACCTGAGCGACGTGGTGCAGCGCACCTTGCTGCTGATGAGCTACGACTTGACGCTCAAGGAGATCACGATCGAGCGGGATCTGGCTCCGGTCCCGCGGGTGCTGGGCGACGCCCATGCGTTGCAGCAGGTGGTCTTGAACCTGCTCAACAACGCGGCCCAGGCGATCGCCGCGAACGCCCCCGGACGGCGCCGGGTGATCCGCGTCAGCACCTGGTTCGAGGACCGGGTGCGGCTGCGGGTGGCGGACACGGGGACGGGGATTCCCGACGAGGTACTGCCGCACTTGTTCACCCCGTTCTTCACGACCAAGGAGCCGGGCGAGGGAACGGGGCTCGGGCTCTCCATCACGTACTCGATCGTGGAGGCGCACGGCGGTCACATCACGGTGGTGCGGCCCTTGGAAGGGGGCGCGGCGTTTGTGGTGGACCTGCCCCCGGCTCTCCAGGAGCTCGCCGCCGCGACGCCCGCAGCCAGCGCCGACGCCGCGGCATCCCCACCGCCGCCAGCGCCCCCGGCGACGAAGCGTGCCATCCTGCTCGTGGACGACGACCCGGCGGTGCGCCGCATGGTGAAGGCCCTGTTCGGCCGCGAAGGGCACACGGTCGACGTGGCGCGCAATCCCCAGCAGGCACTCGACCTCGCCCGCACGCGCGCCTACGACCTGATCCTCGCCGATGCCCAGGCCCGCACGCGCGACGACCTGTTCGTCGTGCGGCTCCTCGAGTCCCACCCAGCGCTCAAGGACCGCGTGCTGGTATCGACCGGAGAGGGGCGCCCGACCGCCGACGACGCGCTGGCGCGTCTGGGGCTACGCTACGTCCGCAAACCCTTTAACTTGCGCGATCTTCGGGACGAGGCGGCACGCCTGTGGGCAGGACGGCCAGGCACCGCCGCGGCGGCGCGGTCCTAGCATCCGCGCTGGCGGGGCGAACCGGCGCGTCCGCTCAGTGGTCCGACCAGACGGCGAGCTCGTTGCCGCTCGGGTCGCGGAAGTGGAAGCGGCGGCCGCCGGGAAAGGAGAACGGCTCCCGCACGATGCTGCCCCCCGCCTGCCTCACCGTCGTCTCGAGGGCCTCCAGGTCGCGGCCGTAGATGACAACCAGCGGTCCTCCAGGCCGCACCGGCTGGTCGCGCGTGAACCCCCCCGCGAGTCGGCCGTCCTGAAAGCTCGTGTAGTCGGGCCCGTAGTCTTCGAACCGCCAGCCGAACACCGCGGTGTAGAACCGTTTCGTGCCGGCAATGTCGATCGCGGCGAATTCCACGTAGTCGATCTGGCGGTCGTGATCGGGTTCGGTCATGGACGGGTTTGCGGCGGGGGCGACGCGTGCTGCTAGGTCCGCCGTCCCCGCGAGCGCCGCGCGCGGCGTGACGAGGCGGCGCGCCGGTGGGCCACCACGCTGTCATACGCTTCCGCGGGCCAGCCGAACACGGCGAGATTCACGGCCCCGCCCGGTGCGAACTTCACGCCTTCGCGCAACAAGAGCGCGCGCTGCACCACGGAGCCGTGATCGGCGCCCGAGAGCGAGATCCGGCCCGCCGCGTTGAGGACGCGCCACCAGGGAACGTCGGAGTCTTCGGGGAGTGCCGAGAGGGCCCAGCCAACCGTGCGCGCGGCGCCCGGTCGGCCGGCGAGCCGCGCCACCAAACCGTAGGTGGCGACGCGACCCTTCGGGATGTGACGCACCACTCTATAGATGCGGTGATAGAACGGGTTCACACGCCGTCGGTGCCCATCGAGGCCTCCAGTCGGACCGCCCCATCCCTCACCCTCGACCACCTTGAAGCTACGCCTGCCGGGAGAGTCGTCCAGCGCGGCACCGCCTAGGATACCCGCAGCACGTCTTCCAGCAAGCCGGCGTCTCCCGACCCGAGGATTGACAAAACGTCTTCCAGTGCTCTGCGCTCGCGAGGCCACGAGAACCGGTCCGCCGCCGCCGCCGGCGTGAGCCACGCGACGCAGTCGTGCTCGGATGAGCACCGCGGCTCGGCGGCGCGCTCCACGACACCGGCGAACACGGGAATCAGGGTGATTTCGTCGGTGCCGTGCCGATAGAACGCCTCGACCCGCGACACATTGTAGAGCCGCGGCGGCACGAGACCCGTTTCCTCGCGCACCTCGCGCAATACGGCCGCGACCGGCGTCTCGCCGGGATCGATGTGTCCGTGCACCGTCTCCCACGACCCCGGAGACCGACCCTGGGGCCCGCGCCGCAGCGCCAACACTTCGAGCCCCACGGCGGCGCTCCGCAGCAGGTAGCAGTCGACGTAGCGAACGTGCACCAAGGTCACCGGACGAACGGCAGCGAGGGAACGGGAGCGGGAAGGGGCCGATGGGGGCCGCGCGGCGGTTAGCGGCGGCGCCCGAGGACGGCCTCGAGGCGCGCCGACAGCGCGCGCGCGCGGAACGGCTTCGTGAGGAAATCGTCCGCGCCGAGCTCGAACACGCGGACCTCGTTGTCCTCATCCCCCTTCGCCGTGAGCACGATGACGGGGATCGCCGCCGTCGCGGGGCGCGAGCGGAGATGCGAGAGCACGCCGTAGCCATCGAGCCCGGGGAGGTTCAAGTCGAGCACGATGATGTCCGGTCCGACGCGGTCGATCTGGTCGAGCGCTTGGACACCGTCGCGCGCCTCGGCCACGTCGTAGCCATCGCGCTCGAGCAGATCGCGCATCACCTTGCGCAGGCTGTCTTCGTCGTCGACGAGGAGGACCTTGACGGCCGGCTGCCCGTGCGGTCCCGAGCGCCGTGATGGCGCCGGCTCTTCGAGGAGCTCGAAGTTCGCCGTGAGCGTTTCCGGGGCGGCGACCGGCTCAGGCACCAGCGCCGTCCCGCCGTGCGTCGAGAGCCGCGTGGGCGCCCGCGCCCCACCGGACCGGCGAGGCGCACTCGGCGCTTCGGGGAGGGCATCGTCTTCCTCGGGGATCTCGACGACTCGGGTCAACTCGTCGAGTGTAGACTCGCCGCGCACCACGTGGGCAAGCCCCGAGTCCCACAAACTCTTCATCCCCGATCGCCGCGCCGCGGTGGCGATGTGTTCCGCCGTCTCGCCCGTCGCGATGCGCCGCTCGACCTCGGCGCTCACCGTCAGGACCTCCAGGATCGAGAACCGCCCGCGATAGCCCGTCATCGCGCAGTCGGGGCAGCCGGCCGCTCGATACAGCGGCGTTCCCAGG
>Ga0209648_10005882_pt1 | contig 10538 bp, 9 predicted proteins | sample GraSoi2013_115cm_FD_185830 | JGI IMG/M metagenome (GOLD analysis project Ga0209648, IMG submission 185830) | Grasslands soil microbial communities from the Angelo Coastal Reserve, California, USA - Sample 9_17_2013_115cm (SPAdes) (version 2) | ecosystem: Environmental > Terrestrial > Soil >...
GGATCTCAGCAAGGCCGAGAAGACCGCCATCCTCAAGCAATGGGAACTCGATGCGCGGCTGCTCCAGGTCGCCACCGAGGAAGGCATGGGCGAGGGCGAGCACAGCCTGTTCACCGACGTCAAGAAGGCCCAGGGCAAGCTCGATGTCGACGTTCTCGAAGATGACGGCGCGCCGACCAAGGTCGGACCGTAGACCCTAACATCTCGGACAATAAGAATGGCGGCGGCCGTTCGGCCGCCGCCACCCTTATTCGCCAGCCACCGGTCAGCCCGGCCGGCGGGCGACGAATTCGTTCTGTGCGCTGCGATCGACGACCGTCTTGCATTCGACGGCACAGGCACTCGCGCCGCGCCCCGGGGACCAACGGTCTCTGCTGTTTCCGGTTCCACACGTTGGCTATACAGACCCACCATCGAAGGGGAGAACCGGGCATGAAGCTTTTCGATCTTTCCGGCCGCGTCGCGGTCGTCACAGGTGGCAACGGCGGCATCGGCCTCGGTATGGCGCTGGGCATGGCTGAAGCAGGTGCCACGATCGTCGTGGCCGGCCGCGACGCCGCCAAGAACCAGGCCGCGGTCAAGCAGATCCAGGGCGCCGGCGCCAAGGCGAGCGCGATCCCGGTCGATGTGCTCGAGGAGGAATCGTGCCGGGCGCTGGTGGCCGACACGATCAAGGCGCACGGCCGGCTCGACATCCTGGTCAACAATGCCGGCGTGAACATCCGCAAGCAGCCCGAGCAGTACACGCTGGCCGAATGGCACACGGTGATGGACAGCAACCTGACCAGCGCCTTCCTGTGCAGCCACGCCGCCTACCCCGAGATGAAAAAGGGCGGCGCCGGCAAGATCATCAACATCGGCTCGATGATGTCGATCTTCGGCGCCCCCTTCGCCACCGCCTATGCCGCGAGCAAGGGCGGCATGGTCCAGATGAGCAAGGCGATGGCCACCGCCTGGGCCAAGGACAACATCCAGGTGAATGCCATCCTGCCGGGCTGGATCGACACCGCGCTGACGCGCCGGGCGCGCGAGCAGATCCCGCACCTCCACGAGTCGGTGCTGAAGCGCACGCCGGCCGCCCGCTGGGGCGTGCCCGACGACTTTGCCGGCATCGCCGTTTTCCTGGCTGCCGCCGCGTCCGACTTCGTGACCGGCGCCGCCATCACCGTCGACGGCGGCTACTCGGTCCTGGGCTAGGCTTAAGGCGAGGTCACCGCGCAGGTGGCGCGGTCGACGAAGAGGTCGACCTTGGGGCCGTAGATCATCAGGCCGACGCGAATACCGGGGCCGACCTTCGGCAGCAGCGCGTTCGTCTCCTCGACCAGGTTGCCCGAGTTGGTGAACCGGCAGTTGATCACCGGCACCACGACGCCGGCGCTGTTGTTGTCGAGGTAGAGGACGACCTGCCAACGCTTGCCGGGGACCGCCCGCAGCGTGGCGTCGCCGAGGTTGACGATGGGAACGGTCGGCCCCGCGGTGATCGGTACCGAATCCAACGGCACCACGCTCGGACGTTGCACGACGACGCCCCGGACATAGACGGCTTGCCCCCGCGGATCGAAGGCGAGGTCGGCCGGCGTCGGCGGGCCGCTTTGCTGGCCGACATTGAGCGGCGTCCAGATCTGGCCGGTCTTGGGGTCACGGAATTCGGGAACGCCCGGCGTCGCCGGCATGTCGACCTTGCTGCGCGGCACTTGGGCGTGCACCGTCCCCGCCATCGCCAAGCCGACGATGCACGCCAGGACACTGAACGCACCGTTCCGGTATTGCCGCATGGCCATCTCTCCTCGTCTAGGCGCCACCACTCGATTGCGGGAAGAAATTCGGATTGCGCCGCAATTCGGCGCTGCGTGCTTCAATCGGCAGGGCTCTGATCTGCATGAAGTACGATAGCTGCCGCTGAGCGCTCTGTTCGTCAAGATCCTTGCGGCTGATCTGCAGGCAGCTCTCGAGATCGCCGTTCATGGCATAGGCGAGCGCCAGATTCTGGCGCACCCGGCCATCGGCGGCGCGGCTGGCCGCCAGCGGCGCGAGCTGCGCGATCGCGTCCTGTGGCTGCCCCGAGATCGCCAGCGACAGGCCGTAGTTGCCGCGCAACGGCAGGTAATCCGGCGCCAGCTCGATGCCTTGGCGGTACTTCGCCTGGGCCTCGGCGTGACGGCCCATCATGTCGAGCACCACGCCATAGGCGTTGAGCGTCCGGTAGTCGCGGCCGTCGGCCAGCAGCGCCGCCTCGAGCTGCTGCTCGGCAAGCGTGGGCTGGCCCATGGAGATCAGCGCCAGGGCAAGGCCGCGCCGCGCGGTCTGATCGCTTGCCTTCCTGTCGAGCACGTCGCGGAACAGGGCGGCGGCCTCGGAACTCATGCCGACCGTCAGGTAGGCCTGGCCGAGTCCGAGCTTGGCCTCGACGCCATTGGGCCGGGTCTCGAGGGCGCGGCCGTAGAGCGGGATCGCCGTATCGAGGTCGCCGGATTTGCGCGCCTCGTCGGCTTGCTTGACCGATGAATCGTAGCTGTCGCCCTTGGAATCGCCCCAGATGTCGGTGCCACAGGCGGCGACGACAAGCGCAAAGCCCGCACTCAAGATCGGCGCCAGCTTCATTCCAACCCCAAATGCCGTCCCGCGCCTGCGGGAGCTGTCGACCGAGAGGATATCAAAGTCTTGGGGTCAACCGCAACCAACACCCCAAGAGCTGGGGATAGTTCTTTGAAATTGTGGGATAAACGATCGTCCTCATGTGACGGCGAACATCGATATTAGCGACGGTGCCAGGAGCACGGTGATGAGCGTCGGCAGGATGAAGACCATGAGGGGCACGGTCATGAGCGCAGGCATGCGTGCGCCCTTCTCCTCGGCCTTGGAGGCCCGCGTCTGGCGGAACTCCTGGCTCAGGATACGCAGCGAATTGGCAAGCGGCGTGCCGTATTTTTCCGTCTGACGGAGCGCGTTCACCAAGGCCGCGATGGCCGGCGAATCCGAGCGCTCGTTCATGTTCTCCAGGGCCTGCTGACGGTCCGGCAGATAGGTGAGCTCGATGGCAGTCATCTCGAACTCGGCAGAGAGCTCGGGCATCGGGTCGCGCATTTCCTTGGCCACCCTGCGGAAGGCGGCGTCGATGCTGAGGCCGGCCTCGACGCAAATCGTCAGCAGGTCGAGGCCCTCCGGCAGCACCAGGGTCAGGATCTCCCGCCGCTTGGTGGCGACGTTCTTGATGTAGAGGTCGGGCATCATGAAGCCGGCGAGCACGGCGCCCATGCAGACCGGCAGCATCAGGTCCTCCGGCACGTCGAACAGGGTCGAGGTCGAGGTCAGCAGGATCATCAGAAAGCCCAGCGCCAGCGGCAAGGCGAGCTTGATGAAGATGTAGACGACGGCGGCGTCGCGCGACACGAAGCCGGCCCGGCGCAGCTTGCGCGTCGTCTGGTCGGCGGCGGCGCCGCGCAGCAGGTTGAGGCGGTCGGCGAGGAAGCGCATGAAGCCGAGCGACGTCGCCTTGGGAGAAGGCTTGGCCGGCCCCGCCTGCTCGCTGCGCGTCTTCATGCGACGCGTGTGCAACGCCCCGAGCCGCCCCTCGATCGGCGGCGGCACGGCGAACGCCGACCACAGCGCCCAGAACGTCACGAACGTGGCGGCAGCCACGACGGCGGTGAAGATCTGTTCGGTGCCGGCAAGGTCCATGGCTGGCGTCAAACCTTGATGGTCGCGATCTTGTTCATGATGAAGATACCGACGCCCATGCTGCAGGCGGCGGCGATGGCCACCATCTGGCCGGTCTCGGTGAAGAGCAGCGGCCTCATGTAGTCCGGCGAAATCGCGAACAGGCCGCCACCGACCAGGAACGGCAAGCCGCTCATGATCAGCATCGTCGCGCGCGCCTCGGAGGAGAAGGCGCGGATCTTGAGGCGAAGCTGCTGGCGGGCGCGCAGCAGGGAGCTGAGGTTGGCCAGCGTCTCGGCGAGATTGCCGCCGGTGTCGCGCTGGATCGACATGGCGACGATCAGGAAGTTGAACTCGTCGGTCAGCACCGTCCGGGCGACGCGCCAAAGCGCGGCCTCGATCGGCGCGCCGAGCTGCATCTCCTGCTGGGCGCGGCGGAAAATGCCGCCAACCGGCTCCTTGATGTCGCGCGCCACGCTGGCGATCGCCTCCTGCACCGGCAGGCCGGCGCGCAAGGCGCGAACGATCAGGTCGATCGCCTCGGGGAACAGGAGATTGAACCGCATGGCGCGCTTCTTCGCCTTGCGGGTGATCCACCGGTTGGGCAGGCCGACACCGGTCACGAGCGCGCCGCCCAGCGTGATCAACGGCGACACGTCGAGCACAAGATGAAGCAGGAAAGCCGCCGCGACGGCGATCGCGATCGAGAGGAAGGCATAGTCGCCCAGGGTGAGGTTCATGCCCGAGGCCTGGAGCTTGCGGCGGACCTTGCTGGCGTTGGGAAACCAGCGCCACAGGAGCTTGTCGAGGGTCGGCAGCCGGCCCGCCTTGTCGACCCGCCGCAGCGTCGCCATCTGCAGGGCCCGCGAGCCCGTGCGCGCACGCGTCTCGATGTCCTCGAGGCGGGCGCGCAGGCGGCGCTCGGCGAAGAAGCCGCCGAACACCAGCGAGAGAGCGACGAAGGTGAGTGTGAGGCCGGTGGCGATGAGGATCGTCACCGACGCAAGATCGAGGCCCTGACCGCCCTCCCCGCCCATCATGCCCCGCCCATCATGCTCGACCCATCATGCCCGACCCATCATGCCATCGCCTCCATCAGCACCTTGTCGAGGCCGTAGTAGGCGGCGCGCGGCAGGAAGTACGGGCGCAGGCCCGAGCTCTTGAAAACGCCGCTCAGGCTGCCGTCGGCGGCCTCGCCCTTGAACTCGTAGGTGAAGAGGTCCTGGGTGATGATGACGTCGCCTTCCATGCCCATGACCTCGGTGACGTGCGTCACGCGGCGCACGCCGTCGCGCATGCGGCTGATCTGCACGATCAGCTGCAGCGACCCCGCGATCTGGGTGCGGATCGCCTTGGGCGGCAGGCTGGCCACGCCCATCGTCACCATGTTCTCGAGCCTGGTCAGCGCCTCGCGCGGGCGGTTGGCGTGCAGCGTGCCCATCGAGCCGTCGTGGCCGGTGTTCATCGCCTGCAACAGGTCGATCGCCTCCGGGCCGCGCACCTCGCCCAGGATGATGCGGTCGGGCCGCATGCGCAGCGCATTCTTCACGAGATCGCGCATGCTGATCTCGCCGTTGCCCTCGAGGTTGGACGGCCGCGTCTCCAGGCGAACGACGTGCGGCTGCTGCATGCGGAGCTCAGCCGCGTCCTCGATGGTCACGACGCGCTCGCCGTTGTCGATCATGCCGGAAAGGGCGTTCAGCATGGTCGTCTTGCCCGAACCCGTGCCGCCCGACACGATCAGGTTCAGCCGGCAGCGCGCGGCGATGCGCAGCAGCGTCGCCATGGCCGGCGAGATGTTGCCCTGCTGGGCCATCTGATCGAAGCCGATCTGGCGCTTGCCGAACTTTCGGATCGACACCGAGGCGCCATCGATGGCGAGTGGCGGGATGATGATGTTGACGCGGCTGCCGTCGAGCAGACGGGCGTCGCAGATCGGGCTCGATTCGTCGACCCTGCGGCCGATGCGGCTGACGATGCGGTTGCAGATGTTGAGCAGGTGGGCGTTGTCCTCGAAGGTGATCGACGTGAGATCGAGCTTGCCGTGCCGCTCGATGTAGATCTGCTTGGGGCCGTTGATCATGATGTCGGTGATGCTGTCGTCCTCGAGCAGCGGCTCGAGCGGCCCCAGGCCCATCATGTCGTTGACGAGCTGGTAAACCAGGTCGACCTGCTCCGGCCGGTTGAGCTGGAGGCGGTGCTCGACCAGCAGTTCGCCGACCAGGCCCTCGAGCTGGCGCACCAGTTCCTTACGCGGCAGGCTGACGGCCGCCGCGAGGTCGATGCGGCTCATCACCAGGGGCTGCACGACGCGGCGTGCCTGGTCGACCTTGCTGCGCGACAGCTTGCTGGCCGGCTTGGCCGCCTCGGCCGGCCGCGGCTGCGGCGCGAGCACGGCCGCCGGCGCGGCCTGCGGCAGGCGCTCCGACAGGTCGGGCGTCGGCACCGCGGAGACTGCCTCCGCGGGCACGATCGGGGCCAGGGGCGGCGGGTCGGCCGGCATCACCGGCTCGGCGAAACTGGTCGCCGGCAGCACCGGGCGCAGCACTCCGGCGACGTAGCCGCGAAGCTCGAGCGGCGCCAGCAGCACGCCGTTGCTGCGGAAGTGGAGCTGCGCCAGCTGGCCCGCCTGGCGGGTGACCTCGCCGGCCGGCGCGCCGGCCCTCACCATCTCGCGCAGACGGGGCGCCACGGCGTCCTGCAAGGCGGCCGCGACCGAAGCGAGTCGGGCTTCCTTGCCGACGGACGCGGCCTGGGCGCCGGCGCGCGTTTCGGCCGAAGTGCGTCGACCGAGGCGATCGAGCGGGCCGGCCGGTGCCGCCGCCTCCGCCTCCGCCGCCTCGGGCTTCTTGCTGCGCAGACCGAACATCGTCCTTTATTTCTTCTTCATGCGTTGCCCGAACCGGGCCAACAGGCTGGTGGCCTTCCTGGCATCGCGCTCGACGCCGCCCGGCTGGTCGAGACCGGCAACCAGCGGCCGCAGCGCCTTCACGATGGCGCTGTTCGGTGCCGCCTCCGAGATCGGCTTGCCGAAATTGACCGCGGCAAGGGCTGCGCCGGAATCGGCCGGGATCTGGCAGTCGACCTTGCGTTTCAGCGTGCGCGACACGTCGTCGACCTTGACCGCCGAGCGCCGGGCGTCGATCGCGCCGCTGGTGGCGATGCGGAGCTGGGCGGTGGGCGCCACCTCCTGCACGAGCTGCTGCAGGCGCACGGCGTCGCGCACGCCGGGCAGCGACAGGTCGGTGATCAGCAGGATGTCCGTCGCGGCCTCGATCACCTGGCGCTGGATCACCGGATCGCCGCGCGGCACGTCGGCCACGATCCAGCGGAAGCGGCGATGGACCGAGCGCAGGAAATCGCCGGCCGCGTGCGGGCGCGCCTGGAAGCCGCCGCTCGGCGCCTCCTCCGCGCCCATGGCGTAGAGGTATTCGTTCTTCTTCTGCGCGACCTGCTGGATGAACAGCGCGTCGATGCGGTCGGGCTGGTCGAGCGCCTCGCGCAGCGCGTCGACCGCCTCGAGGTCGAGCGCCAGCATGAGCGAGCCGTAGTGCAGGTCGAAGTCGATCAGCAGCACCTCTTCGCGCAGCCGGGCGCCCAGCATGGCGGCGATCGTGACGGCGGCGGTCGTGGTGCCGACGCCGCCGCGCGCACCGATGACCGCCAGAGTGCGCGGCTTGGCCGTCTTGGCGGCAGCGCTCTGCGCCATCCCGCCGCCCGTGCGGTCGCGCTGCTCGAGGGTGCGCTCGACGGCGCGGCCCATCACGCCCTCGGCGAACGGCATCGAGAGGTAGTCGTTGAAGCCCACGGCCACGAGGTCGCGATAGAGCGCGACGTCGTTGATGCGGCCCACGCCGATCACGATGCAGCCGCCCGGCACCGCCGTCTTGAGCGCCGCGGCGTCGGCCACCGGATCGGCGGCACCGCCCAGGTCGACGATCAGCAGGTCGAGGTCGCGCGGCCAGTCGCCGATCGCCAGCGCCGCATCGATCGTGCCTTCGCGGATGTTGGCCTTGCCGTGCGTTATGCCGAACAGATCGGCGGAAATCCGCGCCATCGCCGTCGAGTCCGAGACGAATGCCATGGCGCTGATCGCCGACTTTTCCTCGCCGGCGACCGACGCGGGGCGCTGCAGGTTGGCGGTTGCCGACATGCCGGCGACCTCAGTTCGTGGCACCCGGGGCAGCGCCGCTGCCGCCGCCGCCGCCACCACCGCCCGACATGCCGCCGACGATGCCGCTGGTGTCGAGCGCGCGCACTTTGCCCTCGCGGTAGCGGGCGATCGCGGCGGCATTGACCGTGGCGTCGGCCGGGCCGGACGGCCGGCCGACCGCCGCGTCGCGCGGCCGGGCCAGCATCTGGCCCATGTTGTAGGCGTCGGCGCAGCCGAAGCCCGGCATCAGGGCCTCGTTGGGGTTGGCGATGGTGGCCGGGCTGTAGGTCGGGCAGTTGTTGATCCCGAGCAGGTACTCCGAGCGCACGATGACGACGGCGTTGGGGCCGGTCGCCATGGCCGGCTCGACCGAGGTGCCGACCCAGCGGGCGCCCGCCTCCGACAGGCTCTGGCTGACCCGCTGGGCGCGCAGGCGCTGGACCGGGCCGCCGCTGCCGTCCGACACCACAACGAACTCGTCGCGCTGGGCGCGCCGGCCGGCCGCCACCATGGTCCTGAGCTCATTGACCTGCCCCGCGTCGAGACCGCTCGAGCCGGGCGCGAAGTTGACCGCCACCATGGTGTCGGCCCGCACCGGATCGAAGCGGGCATCGACGGCGGCCTGCTGGACGACAGGGCTTTGCGCGCAGGCCGCCAGGCACGCGGCGGCGGCGAGCACGAGGACGCATCGCATGGTCATTCCTACTCCAGAGTGAAGCCGGGGGTCGGGCCTGCCGCCGTGGTCTCACGCCCGACGGCGACGCGACGCGGCGGCGTCGGATGGTTGAAGCGCTGCATGACCAGGCGGTCGGTATCGGTCGGCGGCACGCGGTCGGTGAGCGGCGTGCGCAACTTGCCGCTGGTCGGCTCGACCAGATAGGGCGTGATGACGATCACCAGCTCGGTCTCCGAGCGCTGGTAGGCATCCGACTTGAACAGCGTGCCGAGCACCGGGATGTCGCCGAGCCACGGGAACTTGACGATGTCCTGGATCGAGGTCTGCTGCAAGAGGCCGGCGATGGCGAAGCTCTGGCCGCTGTTGAGCTCGATCGTGGTCGAGGCCCGCCGGGTGCGGATCGCCGGGATGGTGACGACGGCGGTCGAGGGGAGCGGCACGCTGACCGAGCCGGCCGCCGACAGCTCGCTGACCTCGGGCGCCACCTTGAGGTTGATGCGCTCGCCGATGATGGTCGGGGTGAAGGCGAGGCTGACGCCGACCTGCTTGTACTGCACGGTGATGGTGCTGATCAGCGCGCCGCTCTGCGGCACGATCAGCGGAATCTCGCCGCCGGCCAGGAAGCTCGCAGTCTCGCCCGACATGGCGATCAGGTTGGGCTCGGCCAGCACGGTGGCCTGGCTCTGGGTGGCGAGGAAGTCGATCAGCGTGTTGAGGCCGTTGTCGGAGGTCTGGAACTTGAGCGCGCCCGAGGCGGCACCGCCGGTGGCGGAGATGGTGTTGACGGCGAAGCCGCCCAGGATGGCGCCGGTGCCGAACAGGGCGATGCTGTTGATGTTCTGCCAGTTGATGCCGACGCGCTTCAGCGCGTCGCGCTTGACCTCGGCGACCTTGACGCGCAGCTGGACCTGGGTCGGCGCGTCGATCTGGATGTTGCTGATGACCTTGCTGGCGTTGCCGTTGACCTGCTGCAGCGCGAGCCGCCTGGCGTCCTCGGCGACCACCGCCGAGCGCACACTGCCGGTCAGCACGATCGTCTCGCCCTGGTTGTCGAAGATGACGCCATTGCCTGGATGAATCGCGTCGAGCGCGCCCTTGATGCGGCTGAGCGGCGAGGTCACCCGGACGATGGTGTTGAGCAGCACGTGGTCTTGCGCGTCGACGGCATAGAGCACGGTGTCGCCCGGCTTCTTGGCGAAGACATAGACCATGTTGGGCGAGCGCACCTGGACGTCGGCGATGTCGGGGGCGGCGACGAACACCGTGGCGGCGGGGCCCGGCAGCTTGAGCGCCGTGCCCTTGTTGACCTCGAGCGTGAGCGTCGGCGCTTCGGTCGGCACCAGTTGGCTCTGGCCGAACGGACGGCCCGACGCGCCGCCGGCGGGCGGCGCCGGCGGACCGGGCGGACCAGCCATCGGCGGCTGGATCGGCACCGGGGCTGGTGCCGGCGGGGGCGCGGGTGTCGGCGCCTGAGCGAATTGCGGCTGGGTTGGGGCCGCTCCGTGCTGGCCGGCGCCGACATCGGAGGTGAGCGATGCACTCACGATCGGTGCGCGGGGCGGAATGGCGGCCTGCGTCGGCGGCATCAGGTCGACAGCAGGGCTGAGTTCGATCGACTTCGGGTCGATCGGTCGGCCCTCGCCTTGTATGGCCGCCGGAGCGGCCACGGGGGCCGACGCAGTCATAGCGCGCACGGCCTGTTCGGCGCGCTCCGCCTCGCGACGGTTGAGATCGTCGGAGACGTTGTCGGTCGGGGACTGGCGGGACACCGCCTTCTTGGCGGGCGCGGGCGGCGCGACCTTGGGCGCAGGCCTGTCGGGGTCGCTCATCTGGACCTGCGCCAGCAACAGCGAGGGCTGCAACGCGAAGGCAAGCGATGCGGCGAGCGCGAGCGAGGAGCCGACGCGGCGCCAGGCCGGCGGTCTGCACGCAAAGACGAATGACAGGCTCATTGCGGCACGCTCTCTTGAGTGCGGTTGACGGTGGTCGTCCGCGGCGCAGTCGGCTTGGTGGCGTCGGGCCCCGCTGGCGGCGCTGTGCTGGGATCGCTGA
>Ga0209648_10005883_pt1 | contig 10537 bp, 12 predicted proteins | sample GraSoi2013_115cm_FD_185830 | JGI IMG/M metagenome (GOLD analysis project Ga0209648, IMG submission 185830) | Grasslands soil microbial communities from the Angelo Coastal Reserve, California, USA - Sample 9_17_2013_115cm (SPAdes) (version 2) | ecosystem: Environmental > Terrestrial > Soil >...
ACCGCTGGGTCAGCATTCTTCATGGTTGCCTCCGCCACGGCACGCTCTACTCGGAGGCGGTGGCTTGGACCACTCCAGCCACCGCCATTGCCGCTTGACACTTAGAACCGTGGGATGTCTCTCCCGCTTACGCGGGAGAGGGGGAATCACTTTTGAGATTCTCTCCAGTTTTGAGCGGCGGCCGCAGCATGTTGCAGTTCTGCTTTGCTTCGCCCCACCCGGCGCTGCGCGCCGACCTCCCCGCATGGCGGGGAGGTGAATTTCAGCCTCTACAGTTCCAGCGGCCGGTTACGTGTTCGGCGGCTACTTTTCCTGTTGTTGCGTTCGTCAGGGTGGAGTCGATCGTGCCTGATTGTTGGGTGCGGTCGATGGTGAACGTGATTTTGTCTCCGTCTTGCGTTAGCCACACTTTGGATAGGTCTTCGCTGTGCACTTCGACCGTGATCGCTCCAGCTGCGTATGTGCCTGGGCCGCTGAAGTTTTGGACCGTGAAGACCACTCCCCAGATCGAGCCCGTTGAGTCCAGCGTTCCGTAGAACGTGTCCGCCCAGATGTCTCCCGTGCGGCTCTTCTCTCCCGTGCACGCGCTGAGCAGTCCGCCCGAGTCCGGGACGATTCCGGTCATCTGGCCGGGTAGATCGCCAGTGAATGTGAGGCCTTGCGTCCAGACCCCCTGAGCGATCACGGGCGAGGGCGAGGCCACCGTCGTGACGGGGGTCGAGCCGCAGGCGGTGAGTACAACGATGAGGGCGACGATGCCCGCGACGCGGAGCATGTGGTCGAATGGTACCCGTGACGGCCGGCTCGGAACAACTCACCCGGGCCATGCAGTCGCTCGAAGCCGCCTTCCTGCTCGGCCTCGAAGGTGTGACCGAGGTCTGGCTCGTGCGGCACGCCGACTGCTACTTCGAGATGAGCGACCGCACCGATCCGCCCCTGAGCTCGATCGGCCGTGACCAGGCGGCGCGCCTCGCGAAGCGCCTCGAGCGCACGGAGCATGCCGCCGTCTACTCGAGCCCATACCAGCGCGCGATCGAGACCGCGAAGGCGATCGGCTATGACGTGCAGGTAGACGACCGGCTCGTCGAGATGGAGCTGGAGGTAAACGACGACGGGTCGCTCGACCTCAAGGAGCCGTTGCAAGACGTGCTGGGCAGGATGACCGCCGCGATCGACGAGATGATCGAGCGTCATCCCGGCCAGCGGGTCGTCGCGGTGACCCACGGAATGGCGATCATGTCCTACCTGACAGACGTGCTGCACCTCGAGCCGGGCCACCTGCGCATGTATCCGTACTTCACGAGCATCAGCGTCGTGCGTGCGCTGGGCGACCGGCGCATGGTGGGCGCGCTCGGCGACGTGGCGCACCTCGAATGAACGACCAGATCCGCCGGGACCTCGAACCGATCATTCGGGACACGCTTTCCAAGCGTCCCGAGTTCCGATTGAAGTCCATCGAACTGATTCCCGAGGGACATTCCGGCTTCACCTATTTCGTCGACACCGAGGACGCCGAGGGGCCAACGCGCTACGTGCTGCGCCTACCTCCTCCGGGAGCGCGGATCGCCGGGCCGGCGGACGTCTTTCGCCAGGGCAAGATCATGTCCGCCCTCCACAATGCCGGCCTGCCGGTGCCGGCCATTCGCGTCTCGAGCTCCGACCCGACCATCGACGGCCGGCCCTTCATCCTCATGGAAGCTGTTGACGGGACGCGCATCGAGAAGGCAGGTCTCGAGAACAAGGCGATCGACATCGCGACCTCGGCCGTCGACGTGCTCAAGCGCCTTCATGCCCTGCCTCTCGCTAAGACCGGGATCGGCGATGAGGAGTCGGTGGGGTTGCAGTCCGAGATGATGCGCTGGGCGATGCTCATGCAGCGCGCGCCGGAGGAGCTGACCGTGCGCGCCGGCGAGCTGGGCGGTTTGCTTGCCGTGCAGCTACCCGTCGAACGTGCTCCCACCCTCGTCCACGGCGACTATCACTACGGGAATATGCTTTTCCGCGGGCCCGAGGTGGTGGCCGTGCTGGATTGGGAGATCGCGCAGCTCGGCCAGCCGCTCCTCGACCTCGGCTGCCTGTGCATCGTCGCGATCCGCCGCCAGTACCAGGGCGCGCCCAACCCGGGCGGCGCGATCGACGTGACGATCGACGACCTGTACCGGCTGTACGGCGCGGACCCCGAGGAGATGCGCTGGTATGCGGCGATGAGCCTGTACAAGTACGCGTCGATCTTCGGCTACAACCTCATGCTCCACCGCCGCGGCAAGCGGCCCGACCCCATGTACGAAGGGCTGACGACTACCATCACCGGGATGATCGAAGAGGGCATCCAGCTCCTCGATCGGGGGGTTTAGAGATGACCTGGGATTTTTCGACCGAGCCGGAATTCGAGGCCAAGCTCGAGTGGATGCGCGGCTTCATGCGGGACGAGGTCTACCCGCTCGAGGTGTTCGACACCGACGAGGCGGGCTTCATGCGCGCCATCCGTCCACTGCAGGCCGAGGTCAAGCGCCAGAAGCTCTGGGCGACGCACCTTCCGCCCGAGCTCGGCGGCCAGGGCTACGGCCAGGTGAAGCTGGGCCTGATGCACGAGATCGAGGGCGCGTCGGTATGGGGGCCGATCATCTTCGGCAACCAGGCGCCCGACTCCGGCAACTCGGAGGTCCTCGCGCACTTCGGCACCGAGGCTCAGAAGAAGCAGTGGCTGCATCCTCTTTTGGAGGGCCGGATCCGGTCCGCGTTCTCGATGACCGAGCCGGACAATGCCGGCTCCGACCCCACACTGCTCTCCACGCGCGCTGTGCTGGACGGCGATTCGTGGGTCATTAATGGACACAAGTGGTTCACGTCGAACGGGATGGTCGCCGACTTTTTGATCGCGATGGTCGTGACCGACCCGGAGGCGGGGCCTTATGAGCGGGCGTCGATGATCATCGTGCCGGCCGATGCTCCGGGCCTGGTCAAGCTGCGCAACATCCCGACAATGGCCGGGGAGCACGAGCGGTTCGGCTACGGGCACGCGGAGATCCTCTACGAGAACGTGCGGGTGCCGGCTTCGAATCTCATCGGAAAGAGGGGCCAGGGCTTCTTGATAGCGCAGGCTCGGCTTGGCCCCGGGCGCATCCATCACTGCATGCGTTGGCTGGGCCAGGCGCGCCGCGCCTTCGACATGATGTGCGAGCGCGCACTGCAGCGCGAGGCGTTCGGCAAGAAGCTCGCTTCGCACGAGACGGTGCAGAACTGGATCGCGGATTCGGCGGCGGAGATGCAGGCCGCGCGGTTGATGACGCTGCACGCGGCGTGGGTCATCGACACTCAGGGCGTGCCGGCCGCGCGGCGCGACATCTCGTTGATCAAGTTCTTTGGGGCGAAGGTGCTGCATGACGTGATCGATCGCGCCATCCAGATTCACGGCTCGCTGGGTTACTCGGCGGACATTCCCTTAGAGGAGATGTACCGGCACGCGCGGGCGGCGCGCATGTACGACGGTCCCGACGAGGTGCATCGGGTTTCGGTCGCGCGGCAGATCCTGGCGGGGTACCAGGCGCCGCCGGGGATTTGGCCGAGTGAGCACATACCATCGCGGGCCCAGGCAGCGCAGCTGAAGTTCGCCGCGCTGCTGGAAGCCGCGGTCACCGATGCCTGAGGAAGAGAGAAAGTCGACCAGGCTGCCGGCCTACGTGGTGCGGAACCGGGCCGCGTGGACGACCTCCAACGAGCAGTACACGGCCGGCAGCGCGCGAGACTCATGGGCTGCCAAGCGGATCACGTGGGGTGTGTGGAAGGTGCCCGAGGACGAGATCAAGGTGCTGCCGGACGTCCGCGGGCTCGACGTCATCGAGCTTGGATGCGGCACCGCCTACTTCGGGGCGTGGCTCAAGAGGCTCGGTGCGCGGCGCGTGGTGGGTGTCGACGTCACGCCGGCGCAGCTGGCCACGGCGCGGGAGATGAATCTCGAGTTCGGGCTGGGACTGGAGTTCATCGAGGCCAACGCCGAGGACGTTCCGCTGCCCTCTGCTTCGTTCGACCTCGCCTTCTCGGAATATGGCGCGTCGATCTGGTGCGACCCTTACAAGTGGATCCCTGAGGCGGCGCGGCTGCTGCGTCCCGGTGGTGAGCTTCTGTTCATGCGCAACAGCACCCTGGAGATCCTTTGCTCGCCCGACGACGAGGTGGTGGGCGAGAAGCTCATCCGGCCGCAGAAGGGCATGCACCACAACACCTGGGAGGACGACGAGGGCGGGAAGTCGACCGTCTTCCACATCAGCGGGTCCGAGCAGTTCAAGCTGCTGCGCGACACCGGGTTCGAGGTGACGGATTTCCGGGAGATCTTCGCTCCCGCGGATGCGGTGAACCACCCCTATTACAAGTGGACCCCGGTCGAGTGGGCTAAGAAGTGGCCGAACGAGGAGATCTGGCGGGCGCGTTTGCGGGGTCGGGCGCGCAAGCCGGAGGGTTCGGCCCCACCCGGCGCTGCGCGCCGACCTCCCCGGCGAGCGGGGAGGTGAGAAGTTGAGTACAGCAAGTACGGACCTAACCAGTGGGCAGGAGGCGGAGCGCGATGCCCTTGTCGGGCGGTTGTTCAGCTCGACCCTCGGCGCGCTCGAGCTGTTCCACGTCTACCTGGGCGTGCGCCTCGGTCTTTACCGCGCACTCGCCACCTCCGGCCCGATCACCTCGGCCGGACTCGCGGCGGCGGCGGGGATCGACCAGCGCAACGCACGCGAATGGCTGGAGCAGGAGGCCGTCGCCGGCATCTTGTTCGTCGAGCCTAGAGATGGCGGCGAGGAAGGGCGGCGGTACAGCCTGCCCCGCGGCCACGCCGAGGTCCTGGACAATCCCGACAGCGTCAGCTTCATGGGGCCGGTTGGCCACGCGATGGTGGCGATCGGGTCGGCGATGCCCCTGGTATTGGAAGCCTTTCGCACCGGCAAAGGCGTTCCTTATGAGGCCTACGGGGCTGACATGCGAGAGGCGATCTCCAGCCTCAACCGGCCCGCCTTCCTGAATCTCCTGGGCAACTACTGGTTTCCCGCGATCTCGGATGTGGACCAGCGGCTGCGCTCAGAGCCACCCGCGCGTGTGGCGGACGTCGGGTGCGGCACCGGATGGTCGAGCATCGCCATCGCCACCGCTTATCCGCTGGTTCGTGTAGACGGCTTCGATCTCGATTCAGCCTCGATCGAGGACGCGCGACGCAATGCCAAGGCGCGTGGGGTGTCGGACCGGGTGACGTTCGAGGTTCGCGACGCGGCCGACCCTCGGCTGGCCGGTGCGTACGACCTGGTCACCGCGTTCGAAACGGTCCACGACATGTCCAACCCTGTCGGCGCTCTCCGTGCGATGCGCTCACTCGCCAGGGAGGGCGGCGCGGTCGTGGTGATGGACGAAAAGGCCGCTGAGGAGTTCACAGCGCCCGGCGACGAGCTCGAGCGCTTCCTGTATGGCTGGAGCGCTGTGCACTGCCTCCAGGTGGGGATGACGGAATCGCCATCGGCTGCGACCGGAACGGTGATGCGACCGAGCCGGCTGCGCGAGTACGCGCGGGATGCTGGCTTCAGCGAGGTCGAGATCCTGCCGGTCGAGAACGACTCGTGGAGGTTTTACCGGCTGGTCTGAGTCCGGCGGCGGGCCCGGAGGCCGCGGTAGGTGCTTCCGATCGCGAAGGCGAGCGCCACGATCAGGAGGTGCGCCGGCGAGCCGAAGAGGACCTCGAAGGTGTTGGTGCTTCCGCCCTGCGAGACCTTACCCGCGAACGGGCCGAAGCCCGGCCAGATCTCGAAGGAGTAGCTGGCGCCGTGGGCGCCCCCGGCGACGGCGCCGGCGCGGAACGCGAAAAAGAGCGCAAGCCCCAGGAGCTGGATCGCCGCGTAGGCGATGAAGGCCCAGAAGGCGCCGGCCCGCAGGTCGAAGGGGCTGCGGTAGAGCTCGAGGTAGGAATTGGACAGGGCTTTCAGGTCCCCCAGCTGGTGGACCGCTTGTTCGGCGCCCACGTGCTGGGCGGCCTCGGTGAGGTTCGAGCGCAGCTCGTTGAGGACCTGGCGTTTGCGTGCCCTGGGCACGCGGCCGTCCAGTGTCCAGCTGATCTTTTTCACCGCGAGCTCGATGCGCATCCGGTCTTGCTTGGTCAGCGCCTCCTGGTTCATGGCAATGCCTCCTCGGGCTTTGCGGGGACGGGTTTGGAGAGGATGGGCTCGAGTGCGCGGACCAGGCTTTGCCAGGCTCGTTCGATGTGGGCCAGGGCCGCGTAGCCCGTGGTGGAGAGGCGGTAGTACTTGCGGGCGGCGCCGCTCGTGGAGGCGACGAGCCTCGAGGTGACGTGGCCGTCGCGCTCGAGGCGGCCGAGGGCCGGGTAGACGGAGCCGTCCTGGACTTCGGTGAGGCCGAGGTCATGCAGCCGGGTCACCAGCTCGTAACCGTAGGACTCGCGGTCGGCCAGCAGGCGCATGAGCGCGAGGGAGAGGACGCCTTTCAGGAGCTGGCTGTCGTGGACTCCGTCCTCGGGCACGGGGTGAATATAGCACGGTAGCTTGTTATGACAAGTACCTGAGTTAGACGGGGTTTAGCGCTTCGTCGGTGATTTCTTTCACGACCCTCTCCCCGACCCTCTCGCCTGCGGGGAGAGGGGGAATCAAAACAGTGGCGCGGTCGTCAGGAGGATCCAGATCGTGGCGATGGTCACGACTACTGCTCCCCCGTAGAAGATCGCTTGGGCCGGCACGCTTTTTGCGGCCGGTACTCCGAAGTCCACCAGCAGGTAGCGCAGGCGGTGCGCGAAGTGGAAGAAGGAGAGGGCGACCAGGACCAGGATGTAGAGCTTCACGATCGGGTTGCCCAGGACGCTGATCCAGGTGTCGTAGTGCTGGTCCACGACCGGCACGATGCCCAGCGGCCCAAGAATGCCCTGTACGAGGATGTGCACCGGCAGCACCAGCGCCGCCAGGCCACCGCCGTTCGCGAACATGAACCAGAAGAAGAGATGTGAGAACGCGGTCTTGTGTTGTGTCGAGTGGGCGCTCATCTTGCGAACCCGATCAGCACGGCGCCGATGACGACCGTGGCCAGCGCCCACAGGCCAAACATCGTGATGATGATCGCGCGCGGCGGCACCGTCTTGTCGAGCACCTTCACGTGCATGATCACGCCGGCCAGCTTGAGGAACGTGTAGCTGTGATAGGTCGCGAAGAGAAAGCAGACGGCGCTGAACGCGATGAAGGCGGCTGACCTCGGCGGTTGGAAGTTGGCCGCGCCGGCACCCGCGCTCTTGATGTCGTAGAGGAGCCACAGCAGCCACAGCGCCATCGGGAGCGCGGTGAACTCGCGCACGGTGTAGAGGAAGTAGTGGCGGTTGCGGGTCCACCAGTTCGCCGGCATGGTCCAGCGGTAGGCGCGCGGCTCGGCCCTGGCCGCCTGGGCGGGCGCTTTCACTAGTCGCGGTTACCGAACGGAAGCGTGAAGCGCAGCGTGGTGTCGAGCTTGGTCTGCTGGATCGCCTTGGCCGGGTCGACGCCCTTCGGACAGACCACCGAGCATTCGCCGACGAAGCTGCATTCCCAGACACCCTCCGAATCGGCGATCACCGGGAGCCTCTTGGTCAGCCCTTGGTCACGCGAGTCGAGGTTGTATCTGCGCGCGAGGGCGATCGCCGCCGGTCCAAGAAATTCGTTGTTAAGACCGTAGACGGGGCAGGCCGAGTAACAGAGCATGCAGTTGATGCACTGGCTGAACTGCTTGAACTCGTCGATCTGGGCGGTGGTCTGACGATGCTCGCCTGCACCCAGCGGGAGCTCCTGCTTGCGGATGATCCACGGCTGGACCGACTTCAGCTTGTGCATGAAATCTTCCATGTCGATCACGAGGTCGCGGATGATCGGGAAGTTGTTGAGCGGCTGCACGGTCACCGGCTTGGGCCAGTAGTCGCGCAGGAACGCGCTGCAGCTGAGCTTGGGCGTGCCGTTGACCATCATCCCGCAGCTGCCGCAGATGCCCATGCGGCACGACCACCGGTAGCTCAGGCTGCCGTCGACGTGCGCCTTGATGTAGTTGAGCGCGTCGAGCACGACCATGGCCTCGTCGGTGAAGGGGATGTCGTACGACTGCAGGCGCGGGGCGGAATCCTTGTCGGGGTCGAACCGCGTCGCCTTGATGGTGATCGTCTTTTCGGCCATTTCCTGCTTCCCCTAGTAAACGCGTGCCTGTGGCTTGAAGTTCGTGATGCGGACGTCTCGGTATTCAAGGCGCGGCCGTGGGTCCTCGGGCCCGCGGCTGAGAGCGACCGTGTGCTTGAGGTATTTTTCGTCGTTCCTTTCTGGGAAGTCTTTGCGCGCGTGGGCGCCGCGCGACTCTTCTCGCGCCAGCGCGGACGCAACGATGGTCTGCGAGATCTCGAGCATGAAATCCAGTTCCAGCGCGGCGGTGAGCTCCGTGTTGAACGTGCGGCTGGAGTCTTCGACCTTGATGCGCTCGAAGCGCTCGCGCAGGCCACCGAGCTGGTCGGTGAGCTTCTGGAGGCCTTCCTTCGTCCTGAAGACCCCGGCGCCGGCGTCCATGTCGCGCTGCATCTCCTCGCGGATCGTGCCGATCTTTTCGTCGCCGCCCGTCTTCTCGAGGTAGGCCGACTCGACGCGCCGGGCCTCATCCCAGAGCATGGCGTCGACCGGGTTGGCCGTGACCGCTTTCGCGGTGCTCGCGTGCTCGGCCGCGGCTCGTCCGGACGCGGCGCCGAAGACCAGGCACTCGCTGAGCGAGTTGGAGCCAAGGCGGTTGCCTCCGTTGAGGCCGACGTTGGCGCACTCTCCCGCGGCGTAGAGGCCGAGGAGCGGGGTGGCGCCGGAGATGTCCGCGTCGACGCCGCCCATCATGTAGTGCATCACCGGGCGCACCGGGATTGGCTCGTTGACGATGTCGATGCCCACGAACTCGCGGCCGAGCTCGCGCATGAAGGGCAGCTTGCGGTCGATGACCTCCTCGCCGAGATGGCGGACGTCGAGGTTCATGTACTTCCCGTGCGGGCCCTCGAAGCCGCGGCCCGCGTCGAACTCGGTGATCATGGCGCGGGAGATGATGTCGCGCGGGCCGAGCTCCATCTTGTTGGGCACGTAATCCTTGAGGAAGCGGTCTCCATTCTTGTTGGTCAGGTAACCGCCCTCGCCGCGGACCGCCTCGGTGATCAGGATGCCGGTGAAGGGAAGTCCGGTTGGATGAAACTGGACCATCTCCATGTCCTTCAGGCCTACGCCCGCCCGATACGCGAGCGCCATGCCGTCCCCGGTGCAGATGTTGCCGTTGGTCGTGAATGCGTAAATGCGGCCAAGTCCGCCCGTGGCGAGGATCGTGGCCTTCGCGGTGATGGCGTCGAAACGCCCGCTCCGCTGGTCGAACGCGACCACGCCGATGCATCGCTCGTCTTCCACGAGCAGCTTCGTCACGAACACCTCGTCGTGGCGGTGGATCTGCTCGTACTTGAGCGAGGTCTGGAAAACCGTGTGGAGCATGTGAAAGCCGGTCTTGTCGGCGGCAAAGCACGTGCGCCAGGTCGTCATGCCTCCGAAGGGGCGGGCGGAGATCTTTCCATCGGGATCGCGGCTCCAGGGACAACCCCAGTGCTCCATCTGGATCACCTCGATCGGCGCCTCTCTGACAAAGGCCTCGACCACGTCCTGGTCCGCCAGGTAGTCGGAGCCTTTGATGGTGTCGAAGGCATGGGTCTCGTACGAGTCCTCGGGTCGCAGGACCGCCGCGGCTCCGCCTTCGGCGGAAACCGTGTGGCTGCGCATCGGATAGACCTTGGAGACCATCCCTACGGTGATCCGGGGGTTCGCCTCGACGGCCGCGATCGCCGCCCTGATGCCGGCGAGCCCCCCGCCAATCACCAGCACGTCGTAGCTCTCCACTTGCCCGTCAATGTTATTCGGACACGAGAATTGACCTCGTGCGGGGGATTTTCTGGGCGCCGCCGTCGGAGACGTACCCGGGTGGGCTGCCGGACCGGACGGACATCCTGGTCATCGGGGGCGGGGTCGCCGGGACGTCGCTCATACACCACCTGGCGCGGCGGCGGTTTTCTGCGGTGCTCGTGGAATCGCGACACCTGGCATTCGGGGCCTCGGGGCGCAACGCGGGGTTCCTGCTTGCGGGCGTGGCGGACTGCTATGTGGAGGCGGTGCGAATCTTTGGGCGCTCGAAGGCTCGCGAGGTGTGGCAGATCACCGACGAGAACCACGACCGGATGATCGAGGCCGTATCGGGCGTCGATGTGGGCTACCGAAGGCTCGGCAGCGCGACCTTCGCGTCGGGGGACGAGGAGCGCGCGCGCCTCGAGGAGTCGGCGCAGATGCTGCGTGACGATGGGTTCTCCGCGCATTGGGACGGGTCGCGCCTGTTGAATCCGCGCGACGGCGAGGTCGATCCCGCGGCGGTGGTGGGCGCGCTGGCGGGTCGACTTCGGGATGGGGTGATTCGCGAGGGCGTCGAGGTCACGTCCATCGTGCCATCGGGCGAGGAGGTCACGGTGCGTGCCGGTGAGAGCGAGTGCCGC
>Ga0209648_10005884_pt1 | contig 10535 bp, 10 predicted proteins | sample GraSoi2013_115cm_FD_185830 | JGI IMG/M metagenome (GOLD analysis project Ga0209648, IMG submission 185830) | Grasslands soil microbial communities from the Angelo Coastal Reserve, California, USA - Sample 9_17_2013_115cm (SPAdes) (version 2) | ecosystem: Environmental > Terrestrial > Soil >...
GGTCAAAGTCCTGTGGAGCAACGTAGACATGCGTCGTGTCGTACTGCGGGCCGACAGCTACGCCCGCCGTTTTGGCTATCGGGAGACTTTGGGCGAATGTGCTGAAGTATCGCGATTCGCGCGCGAAGCCAATTGTCAGCAAGATAGCAACAGACGTTCCAACAAGGATCTTTTTCAAGCGCATTCTATTTCTCCTAAGCCGCTAATTACCTCATCGCTATGAAACTGGTTCCTGTGTCCAGCCAGCTCTCGAAGAAGATCACCTGCTGTGTACGTCGGTCGTATCTACTTCGTCGGTCATGGCGAGGTGTTCCGCAAAGATGGAACTTGGGTCATAACGCGTCTTGCGTGATGGAGGATTGTAAAGCTGACGGTCGTAGCGCTCACCGACAAGGCATACGGATGCGGCGTGCGAAACGTCGAGCTTCTTCGTCTGAATCCAAGTCCCGAACTGCTCGCCAAGCACCATCCCCAAGAGGCCGAGTAATGCGACGATCGGCGGTGCCGGACTCTTCACTCGGATGAGTCCGTAGAGGACACCGACTCCGAGACCAACGATAAAAGATAAAAACAGCACCTTCATTTCGTTTCCTTCAGCTACGCGTGAATCAGAATGCAAAGCAGTCGCAACCCAGTCCCCATAGGCCAAATTCACCTAGCACTTGAAGGTGCGATCGCGTCCCGCCATCTGGCGATGTCGCGACATGTGAACAGGCAGCGGGGTGAGATACACCAAGAGTGTCGTCCAAGGCCTTCGCGTAACCTCCGTATTGTTTGACGGGAGACCAGGCTGGGCTCACTGGCAGTGCAGGCGGAGCAAGTTTTGAGAATTCTTCACTGGCATAGACGATCTTCCCACCCACGATTGTAAGTACCGATTCGAGATGCTTGATCTCTTCCTCGGGAATGGAGAAATAGTCGCCAGAGAGAACCGCCAAGTCGGCCAGCTGGCCAAGAGCAAGCGCTCCTTTTTTGCCGTCTTCGGTTGAAAACCAGCTGCTCCCCATCGTGTAGAGCTTGAGCGCTTCCTCACGATCCAATCGGTTCTCTTGCGGATAAAGACTGAGACCCCCGACGGTCTTGCCGGTGATAAGCCAGTACAGAGAAAGGTAAGGGTTGTAGCTCGAAACCCGGGTCGCGTCGGTTCCGGCCCCGACCGGGACACCAATCTCCAGCATGCGTCGGATCGGCGGCGTGCGTTTGGCTTGCTGTGAACCGTAACGCTCGACGAAATATTCTCCCTGGAAGGCCATGCGGTTCTGGACGGCGATGCCGCCGCCGAGCGCCTTGACGCGCTCGATGTTGCGGTCGGAAATTGTTTCGCAGTGATCGAAGAACCAATGCAGGCCGTCGAAGGGGATTTCCCGGTTCACTTCTTCATAGACATTCAGTGCCCGCTCGATGGTTTCGTTGTAGGTAGCGTGCAAGCGAAACGGCCAGCGATTCTCCACGAGATGGCGAATCACCGCTTTCAGCTCGCTTTCCATAACGGGGAGCATGTCCGGACGCGGCACGAGAAAGTCTTCGAAGTCGGCGGCGGAGAAAACCAGCATTTCTCCGGCGCCATTGACACGATAGAAGTCATCGCCGTCGCCGGGCTTCGTCATTTTGGTCCAGCTCTGGAAGTCCGATATCTCTTGTTTCGGTTTCTGCGTAAAGAGGTTGTAGGCGAGGCGAATCGACAGCTCGCCATTGCGATGCAGTTCGTTTACTACGCCATAGTCGTCGGGATAGTTCTGAAATCCGCCACCCGCGTCGATCGCGCTGGTGATGCCGAAACGATTGAGCTCGCGGAAGAAGAGCCTGGAAGAGTTGAGCTGATCTTCGCGGGAGAGCTTTGGTCCTTTGGCGAGGGTGGAATAGAGAATGTTGGCGTTGGGGTTGGCGATGAGAAGGCCCGTGGGATTTCCGTGGCGATCACGTTGAACCTCACCTGCCGGGAAATTCGGGGCGCTCTTGTCATAGCCAACTGCACGCAACGCCGCTGCGTTCAATAAGGCTCGGTCATACAAATGCATCACGAACACGGGTGTGTCTGGGGCAACTGCGTTGATCTCATCGAGCGTCGGCATCCGGCGTTCGGCAAACTGGAATTCGGTCCACCCTCCGATCACTCGAACCCACTGAGGCGCGGGAGTTCGTGCAGCTTGTTCTTTCAGCATGCGCAATGCATCGGCAAGCGAAGGGACGCCATCCCAGCGCAATTCCAAGTTGTAGTTGAGCCCGCCCCGGATCGGATGTATGTGTGAATCGTTGAGGCCTGGGATGACGGTTCGCCGGCGCCCGTCAATTACGCGCGTGTGCGGGCCGCGAAGGCGGAGAATCTCGTCATCGTTGCCGACGGCGGCTACCTTTCCGCCCGATATGGCGATCGCTTCTACAAACGAGGGTACCCCGTTCGTGGCGATCTTGTTGTTGTGCAAAATGAGGTCAGCAGACACAGCAGTCTCCGTTTTGGGGTTTTTCCAAATGGATTGAGAAGGGCGGAGGAGGCTCCGCCCGTCAGGCTTTACCTGTGAGCTGCAACGGCAACGGGAACCGCGTACTCAGGGAATTTCGTGGCCGGCGCACCGTGTACCATCGTGTATGCGTACTCGACGCCGATCCCGTACGCTCCGTAGTGGTTCTTCACGATGTCCATCACTGCATCGTAGGTTCCGCGATGGGCCCAATCGCGTTGCCATTCGAGCATGACCGACAGGGACGTGACTGGCTTTGCGCCGGCTTGAATGACGCGCTTCATCGCGTTGTCGTGAGCAAGCTGGCTTACGTCGCCACAGCAATCCTCCACCACGTAGACTTCGTAGCCGTCATGAAGCGCCTGGACCGTCGGAAGCGCAACACAGGTCTCCGTCCAAAGGCCGGCAATGAGAATCTTCTTGCGCCCGCTTTTTTCGATCGCGGCGACAAAGTTCTTGTCGTCCCAGGAGTTCATGGACGAACGCTCGATGGGTTCCTGCCCCGGGAATACGGCTCGCAACTGCGGCCACATATTCCCGCTGAAGGACTTCGTCTCAACTGTTGTCAAAACCACAGGTACATCGAACACCCTTGCGGCTTTTCCGAGCGCCACGGTGTTGTTGATGATTCCCTGGCGGTCGAAATTGCTTGTTCCAAACAGCATTTGGCCCTGATGGTCGATCAGCGCCACAACGCAATTGTCTGGGGTCAAGAGTCCCTTCTCACTCAGTTTTGGACGATTGCCGTTTGATGATTGTTGAGCCATACGATTCAGATTCCCCTTTCAAATGTCGACTTCGAAATTGGCGCTATGTGGGAAAGCAACTGTGTACCCAACGCCGAACATGCGCATCAGAATCGGCAATCCGTCTTGTTTTCAATTGAAAGGGGACGTCAGGTTCAGAATGAAGAATTCTCATTGCTGCTATTCAATGCCACGGATTTGACGATAACGTCGAAGTCGTGACTGAGTTTTGAGTTTTCGCATAGTGTGTGGATGTAGCATGACCGTGCAAGCCCTTGGGTTCGGGCTGTGGAGAAGCGCGTGCTCATCATGTGGAGACTGAGAGGTGAATATGAGCGCTGTTCCTGAAGGAATGACATCGGCGGACGTGATCGTTTGGGGTGAAGGGGGCACGTTCGCACAGCAGATTGCGGCAGGCCGACATCGGCTAAAAGGCGATGAGCCGGATAGCGCTGGAGGCACTGATACCGGGCCATCCCCTTACGACTTTTTGCTCGCCGCTCTGGGTTCCTGCACCTCGATGACGGTCGGGATGTATGCGCGAGAAAAGAATTGGCCGCTAGAACGGGTCACGGTTTGCCTTCGACATTCGAAGGTATACGCTGCAGACTGCTCAGAATGCGAAACGAGGGAAGGCATGCTCGACAGAATCGAGCGGGACGTGCGATTTGAGGGGCCCTTAAGCGCAGAACAGCACTCGCGGCTGCTCGAAATTGCCAACAAGTGCCCGGTGCACCGCACGCTCACTTCAGAAATCAACATTCGAACCAAAATCGTGTGATTCCCGGGCTGGCTCCTCACACCGATTCTGCTGAGTCACGTGCAGGTGCTTTGTCCGTGCGTTTTTGACATCTTACGGAGCCTAAACCGAAGAAAGCTTGCGACAGGGGAGTTTCGAGGTAATGACCTTCGGGTCGCGAATGCCATTCCCAGACTTAATCTGGATTGATTCCGCGCCTGTCAATGGACTCGTCCGTTTTTTCCAGTTCCTTCAGGAACTTGTTGTAGTCGCGCCATACATTTCGCCACTGATCCGCAGCCAGTCTATTTGAACTTGTGCGGGGCTTAGTCGAGCAGAGCGCCACAGTGAGTAGCGCGGCGACAACCTGGTGGTCTTCCATTGTTCTCTCCTCGTAAGAACTGATACGACTCGCTCGACTGTTAAGCACCCAGTTGGTCGGCTAACCCACGGCACGTTCCTCATGAGCCCAAAAACGTTCACGCAGAATTCTCTTGAGGATCTTGCCGGAACCACTTTTCGGTAGTTCGGTATCTGAAAACTCGACGCGGCGGGGAATCTTGTAATTCGCTAAGAATTGCCTGCAATGGCTGGTCAGGTCATTAGCGCTCAGAGCCATTCTGGGCTTCAGCACGACGCAAGCCATCACGAGTTCACCCCACTGGGGCTCAGGAATTCCGAAGACCGCCACTTCGCGAACTGCGGGATGTTTGTAGATGACCGCTTCGACCTCGCCGGAATAGACATTTTCGCCACCTGTGACAATCATGTCTTTCAGGCGGTCAAGGATGTAGAAATAGCCGTCCGAATCCTGACAGCCGATGTCTCCCGTGCGAAACATTCCGTTTCGAAATGCGAGAGCCGTGTCTTGCGGATCGTTCCAGTAGCCCCGCATGACGTTGGGGCCCCGTGCGACCAATTCCCCGTGCTGCCCGACTTCCACTTCCTTTCCCGTTTCGTCCTCGACTCGCAGATCAATTCCTGGACAAGGCCGCCCACAAGATAGGAGTTTGCCTTCGACGTGCTCCTGATCTTGGAGACCTGTGAGGAAGCCGGTCTCGCTGAGTCCATAGCACTGGAGAAGTTTCACGTTCGGCAGAAGCTTTCTCACCCGATTGACAAGTTCCGGCGCCATTGGAGAGCCGCCATAAGCCAGAACCTCGAGGCTGCTCAAGTCATACGGCTTTGCTTCGGGCATCTGCGTCAGCAGGTTCAGCATTGTCGGCACGAGCACCGTGTGAGTTACGCGTTCGCGTTGGACCAACTCACAGAAACCTTGCGGGCTGAACTTTGGAATCGTGACTTGGCGCGCACCGAAAGCCGGTGCTGCGAACATTGCGGGAAAATCGGCGATGTGAAAAATCGGTGCCGCATGCAGATAGACACCGCCTTCTCGGTATCCCATCCAATAGCTGAAATGGTCGAGGTTCGCCAGGATGTTCGCGTGACTCACCATGACGCCCTTCGGCCGGCCCGTCGTGCCACTGGTATAGACGAGAGCGAGAATCGCTTCCGGGTCATAAACAGGATCTGGACAGGGTTCCTTCCGAACGTCGAAGGGCTTTTCATCCAGCACGAGTTGCCACGGAAGCTGCGCGGCAGGTCTCGGGAGCGAGGAATGCCGCACCAGCCCGCGCGGTTTTGCATCAAGCAGAACTCGATCGATTTCGGCGGCGGAGAGCCGCGCGTTTATCGGGACTGCAGTAACGCCGAGCCAACTGCAGGCGTAGACCAACTCGATGTACTCGGGAGAATTCGGCAACAGAAGCGCAAGGCGGTCGCCCGCCGCAAAGCCGTTGGCGACGAGCGCAGCCGCAATGTTCTGGACGCGCTCGTGGAGCGCCTTGAAAGAAACAGCGGCACCGTCGACAACCAGCGCCGTGCGTTGTGTGTAATACCGGAATGCCCGGCCGAGCGAATGAACGTAAATCATCGTGTGCTGTCCAATGAAGGAGCGCCTGGAGCCGCGAAGCGCCAACCAGAGCACTTCACCGATTCAACCTAGTCGCCGCGGCCGCCGGCGAGAGCTGCCTGCGCCTCCTCTTCACCCTTTGCCCGGGTAGCAAGAAGTTCCAGCAGCATGCTGTCGCGTTCACGTTCGAGTTCCTGGATCGAGCGGCCATTGGCCTCCTTGGTCACACCTTCGATGATGGTTTGCTTCACGTTGGGGCTGAACTCCGTGATCGTCCCAAGATCTTTCCACCATGTGGCCAATGGCCCGGAGAACTGCTCCATGAAATGCTGAATTCCGCCTGGACCTCCGCCGAGATGGAACAGGAGATTTGGACCCATCAAGCCCCAACGCAGTCCAGGTCCCCAGCACACTGCGACATCCGAATCGGCGACATCCAATACGCCCTGCTCGATGAGGTAGACGACCTCGCGGTACAGCGCTGCCTGAAGGCGGTTGGCGACGTGGCCGACGACCTCTTTGCGGACATGAATCGGTTTCTTGCCGACCGATTCGTAAAAAGAGATCGCACGTTGGACGGTTTCCGGCGATGTTTTGTCGCCTGCTACTACTTCAACAAGCGGCACCACGTGTGGAGGATTGAAAGGATGGCCGATGACGCAACGTTCGGGATGCTTGCAGGCAGATTGCATCGTGCTCATGGTCAGTCCGGATGAACTCGACGCGATGATCGAATCCGGCGGAGTCGCTGCGTCCATATCCGCGAAGAGTTTGATTTTGAAATCTTTGCGTTCGGGTCCGTTCTCCTGGACCAAGTCGGCATCCGCGAGTGCCTTCTTCAAATCCGTTGTGAACTTCAGATGATCGCGCGATGCGTTGGGTGAGAGTCCTATGACTGTGAGATCCTTCCACGCCTCATCAATGTATCTCCGCAAGTTGGCTTCTGCATTCGGCGCCGGGTCTGTTGCCACGACATTCAATCCACGTGCGAGGTACAGCGCCGCCCAACTCGCGCCAATAACTCCTGTGCCTACAATTGCTACGTTTCGAATCTCCTTGTTCTTTGCCATGCAATCCTCCTTAGAGTTTTTCTAGTTTGAGATAAAATCGTTTGTGTTATTTAGACTTCTACCTGCCTGCAAATGCCGGTTTGATGGCTGCGTCCGCTGCAGGCTTCGCAAGTTCCGCTCCGTGGTGATTCACAATTAGCCGGTCACCCCTCTGCCCTGTAACAAAAGTCCATACCCATTGCAGAAAAACGCTCAAACGGAGGCTCGACGTGGCGAGGAATTGGAGGTGCACGGCGGCCCAAGTGAGCCAGGCCCCGAACCCGCTTATTTGCACCTTGCCGCTCTGCAACACAGCAAAACCCTTGCCGACCACAGCCATGGTGCCCTTATCAAAGTAGCTAAATGGACTAGGAGGGGGATTACCTTCGACGCGGTTGTGAATCAGCTTTCCGGCATAACGCCCTTGCTGCATCGCCACCTGAGCAACCCCTGGCAGAGGTTTGCCATTTTGATCGAGGGATGCTGTATCGCCCACCACGAAAATCTCGGGGTGTCCAGGCACAGTGAGATCTTTCTGAATGCGCACCCTCCCCGCCCGATCTGTTTCGACGCTCAGCCACCTGCCCGCCGGCGAGGGTGCGACGCCTGCAGTCCAGATCACCGTTTTGCTCGGGATCCGCTCGCCCGCGATTACGACACCTTCCGCGTCGATCTGATCGACACCGTGTCCGAGCCGGACTTCGACACCCAACTTCTCGAGTCGTTGCTTCGCAGCTTTGGAGAGATTCTCCGAAAACGGCCCCAAAACCTTGGGAGCCATATCGACGAGCACGATTCTTGCTGAGGTTGGATCGATCCTACGGAAATCTGATTTCAGCGCGGTTCGAACTAGGATAGCGAGAGCTCCGGCCATTTCAACGCCCGTGGGACCGGCACCGACGAGAATGAAAGTCAGCAAGTCCCGATGCCGGGCGGGATCTTCCTCGGCTTCTGCTAATTCGAACGCCTGCAAGATCTTGTTTCGGGCTGCCTCAGCGTCCGCGAGACTCTTCAAACCCGGTGCGTACTCCGCAAATTCATTATGACCGAAGTAGCTGTGACTAGCTCCAGTCGCCAAGATTAGATAGTCATAGGCGATCGGCACGTTCTGCCGGTCGGCATCACTTACGAAAACGCACTTCTGATCCTTATCTGCCCCCGTCACTTCCCCCATGACCACTGTGGTGTTCTTCTGATTCCGAAAAATGCTGCGAATTGGCGTCGCAATCTGACTGGGCGTCAGCACTGAGGTCGCCACCTGGTAAAGCAAAGGCTGAAACAGGTGGTGATTTGCGCGGTCGATCAAAAGAATTTCGGCTGGCGTGTTCTTCAAAGCCTTGGCGGCGGCTAATCCGCCAAATCCCGCGCCGACGATGATGATTCGTGGTTGAGCCATATGTTCCTCGATTTGCTTCAGTCCGCCGCTCGTGATGCGCGTTCCAACGGAGGGATGGTGCCGCTAGCACGCAGGCCTGCGATGTCGTCACTTGCGAATCCAAGTTCCTTCAGCACTTCATCGTTGTGCTCGCCGATTCCCGGAGCGCGCCTGGCAGGTACTTTAGTAACACCGTGCACTTGAATAGGACTGCTGATGGTCGAGGTCAACTTCTCGCCGGCTCCTTCGAGCGGAACGACGATGTCATTCGCTCGCAATTGCGGATCATTAACGACTTCCTGCGGCTCACGCACGGCGCCGAACGTGATCTGAGCGCCGTTGAAGACTTCGTACCAATGAGACATTGGCTGCGAACCAAAAATCTCATCGAGCATTGAGGTCAGTTGCGGGCGGTTCTGCGCCAGCTTCGCAGGATCGGAGAATCGCGGATCTTTTAGGATATCCTCACGACCCAATGCTTTCAGAATCACGGGTACCTTGTCCGGAGTAACTACGAGAACGAACCAGGTGCCATCGGAAGAGCGATACACGTTCAAAGCTGCATTTGCGGGATGCGCTCGATCGTGCAGCCCATAGAAATTCGCACCGCATAGAGCGGCCTGGATGAAGACACTGGCCGACCAGATACCTGCCGCGAGGAGCGATGTCGTGACGTAGGATCCTTTGCCGGTGCGTTCGCGACGATAAAGCGCGGTCGCAATCGCGGCATAGACGCAGACCGCAGTCGCATTGTCACCGCTACCTGCCACCGGCCAGGTCGGCGGCGCTCCAGCATCGCGCGTCATGAATAGCAAACCGCTTCGCGCCCAGTAGGCCGTGAGATCGAATCCCGGAAGAGCGGCGTCCGGACCTTTCTCGCCGAAGCCGGTTAGATCGGCATAGATCAGACGCGGATTCCACTGCGCGACATCGTCATATTCGAGCTTCAATTTCTTGCGCGCGGGATGCGGTGTGTTGACGATGAACACGTCGGCCCACTTGGCTAACCGCTCGAGAACCTGCTGCGCGCTCGCGGCTTTCAGATTGAGCGCAACGCCACGCTTGTTTCGATTCGCCAATTGGAAGGGATAAGGCTCTTCCGAACGCGGCTGCGGAGGGATTTTCTGTCCGATTCTCCACAGCTCTCCGTTGGGCGGCTCGACTTTGATTACATCCGCACCGAAGTCGGACAGGATCGTCGCCGCGCTGGGACCCGCGATGAAGCTCGCGAGGTCCACGACTTTCAGCCCTGAGAATATGTTTTCGTCTGCCATGAGTTTTCCTTCTTTCCCTTTCTGACTAGGAATTTCAAAACGAGGTTGAAGCCCGCCGTGCGCTAGCGTCCCTGGAACTTTGGAGAGCGCTTCGCAAGGAAGGCAGATGTTCCTTCTTTCTTGTCTTCGGTCCCGGCGCAAATCGCGAACAGCGAAGCTTCCAGGAGGAAGCCCTGCGCGAGGCTCGTGTCTAATCCTTTGTTTACCGCCTCGATGGAGTACTTCACGCCGACTGGGGCGTTGGAGATGATCTGGTTGAGTAGGACTTCAACGCGCGCGATCAGGTTGGCGCTCGGAACGACTTCATTCACCAGGCCAATGCGATAGGCTTCTTGCGCGTCGATGATTTCGCCTGAAAGAATAAGCTGCAATGCGCGGCCCTTGCCGATCAATCTGGGAAGACGCTGCGTTCCGCCATAGCCCGGCATCACTCCGATCTTCACTTCGGGCTGACCGAATCTCGCAGTTTCAGCAGCGATGCGAATCGTGCTGGCCATCGACAATTCACAGCCACCACCGAGCGCAAAACCGTTCACAGCAGCGATGACCGGCTTGCCGAGGTTTTCAATAAGGTCGGTAAGCGCTTGGCCGGACCGCGTTTTCTCTTCCGCCGTGAGCGGAGTATCGTTGGCCATTTCGCTGATGTCCGCGCCGGCCGCAAACGACTTATCCCCCGCTCCCGTGAAAACGACTCCACGCACCTCGGAATCGTTACGGGCGTCCTCGAACGCGCATCGCAGTTCGGAAATGGTTTTCGCGTTCAGAGCGTTAAGCACTTTGGGCCGGTTGATGGTTACATAGGCAATCGGACCCTTCTTCTCGTACAGAACGTTCTCAAGTTTCAAAGCAGAAGCCGGCGAACTCATGATTCTCTCCTCGTAATTGATGAGACTGATCGGAGCCAGACTAGGAACTCGCAGGAAGCTCCGCGTACGCGATTCCAGACAAATTTCCCTGGGCGATGAGCAGATTTTTCTTGTT
>Ga0209648_10005886_pt1 | contig 10532 bp, 10 predicted proteins | sample GraSoi2013_115cm_FD_185830 | JGI IMG/M metagenome (GOLD analysis project Ga0209648, IMG submission 185830) | Grasslands soil microbial communities from the Angelo Coastal Reserve, California, USA - Sample 9_17_2013_115cm (SPAdes) (version 2) | ecosystem: Environmental > Terrestrial > Soil >...
CAGCCCCAGTGCGCCACCGCCTTCGAGCGCCACGCCAATTCTTGGACGTGTGCCTGGCGCGCGTTTCACGTCGGCCACAGCCGGATTGCCGGGCATTTGCGCCGAGGCTGCAGGCGGCTTGGTGTCCTCCTGTGCGCGCAGCAAAGCGGGCAGCAGGAGCATCACGAGAATGGATAGCGTACGGCGCATGCAGAGCCTCCTCAGCCACGGATCGAGATCACAGGTCACGTGCTTATTCTATGCGCTTCGTTCAGGGTTAGGATTGTGACGAGAAGGCGGATCGCGATTCAGACACCCTTATTTTCTTGGATTATGTTTCCGCCATCGGCGATCAGGGCTTGGGCGGTGATGTACGAGGCTTTCGACGACGCGAGGAACAAGCGTGCAGGAATCCCTGCGCCGCATCATACCTCAGGCAGGACATTCGCATATGGCACGGGACGGCCAGGCGGACAGGTGCCGATTTGGTCTCTAATTGCGGCGAATCGGTTGCTGCTGAGCGTTTTGCGGTTAAGGTTTGATTGAGGAAACCTAGCTTCCTGGCTGTTTTCCCGCGACGACGTTTTGAAGTGCAGCGCGTGGCGGCATCATGGCCCAACTGTCGCGATTTCAAACTCTTGGTGGACAGAATCATGACGCAAACGACTCCCCCGACGAATCAGTATCAATTCGCCCATGCCATCCCGACAAGCGCGACGCCGTGGAAGCGGATCTTTCGAATCATTCGCTGGACGACCTACGCGCTGGGCGTCGTTACGCTCGTTCTGCTGCTCCACAAGGTCCCGCCGCCCCCGGTGGAGACGAGTCCACAGGCGGCTGCGCGCGCCGAGGAAAAATTTGAGCAGGCGGAGAAGGCTGTCGCCAGCGGGCGACCCGCAACGCTGCGCATGGATGAAACGGAGCTGAATTCCTACCTTGCCACTCACCTCGATCTTGCAGGAGATGGCACGCCAAAGGCGGCTCCCACCCGAGGCGCGCAAGCTGCTCCCCATGGCGCAAACCCAACGCCACAGGATGTCGAGCAGATGCGTTCGAACGTGCGGGACGTCAAGGTCCAATTGATTGAAGACCGCGTGAAAGCTTACGTCGTCTTCGATGTCCACGGAAAGGACATGACCCTGCAACTCGAAGGCCGCCTGGGCACGCAGAACGGGTATCTGCGGTTCGATCCCGTCAGCGGCCAGATCGGCTCTCTTCCCATCCCTCAGTCGACTTTGCAGTCGGCCATGCAGCGGCTCATGGATTCGCCTGAAAATCGCGAAAAGCTGAAACTGCCCTCCGACATCTCGGACTTGCGCATTGAGAACGGCGAAGTCGTAGCCAGCTATAAATAAGCGTACGCGACGCGGAGTGAGCGCATCCCGCGCGTCCACTCGTCATCCGCGGCACGTCTCCTCCTCGAAGTCAGTTACAAAGTGAGTTCTCAATTCGCGGGCCGACTTGATTTGGGTTTTCACTTTTCGCAAAGCTGAAATGGCATTCCCCACCAGCTTCGGTATAATTCCTTCCGGTTGTCGGTGGTTCAACTCGAACGGAGCTTTTCGCCCTTCCGGCGAAGAGGGAACTCATGCAGCCAGGTCGTCGCCATCTGCTCACCCCCATTTTTTTTACCGTCCTCATGTTTTTGCTGATGCTTTCTTCAGCGGCCGCACACGCGGTGCTTCTGGAATCGAGTCCCGCGCTCAAGGCAGCGGTGCCGGGACCTGACGTCCCAATCAAGCTCCGCTTCAATGTTCGCATTGATGCTGCCCGCTCGCGGCTTACCCTTGTTGGGCCTGACGGCTCGGCGCAAGCCCTCGAAGTCAGCAAGGAGACTCCTGCGGATATCCTCACGGCGCAAGCCAGGGATCTAGCGGCCGGCGAGTACCGCCTCCGCTGGCAAGTTCTCGCTTCCGATGGGCACATTACCAGGGGCGAAATCCCTTTTAGTGTCACGCGGTCCTGATCAGCACACATGGCCCGGCTGCTTCAAATCTTTGGGTTCCTCTCGGTGTTGTTCCGCGGCGCGACGCTGACGTTTCAGTCGCTCGTAGTCGGCGGAGTTGTTTTTCTGATTTTCGTGCTGCGCCGCGCCAACGTTGAAGCGGATGCGTTGAAACCGGCGTGCTTGCGTTGGATTCGGCGCGCGGCCGTTGCGCTCGCGGCGATGCAGATCGCTTACGTTATGGCGAACTCCCTCATCTTGATGCAATCCGCCGGCATCAGCCTCGCTGAGGTGAGCGGCGCAAGCTTTGTCCTGGCTGGCGCGCTCGGCATCCTGTCGGCGTTCACGATTCTCGCCCTTGCCGGCCCCCGGCATTCGAATGGCTACGCCGATCTGCTTCTTCCCGCAGCCGCCATCATCGCTTCCTCGGTCATCACCAGCCACGCGATGGCTCGCCTGGAATATCGCCTGCCGCTGGTTGCTTTCACCGCCTTGCATCAGGGGGCTACCGCAGCGTGGCTCGGCGGCCTGCCGTATTTGCTCATCGCCATACGGCGGACATCGAGTCCTGACTTCGCGCGCCAACTGAGCGCCAGGTTTTCGCAACTCGCTCTGCTGAGCGTTGCCGTTCTGGCCTCCGCAGGTTTGGCGCTCAGTTTCGCCTATGTTGGCTCTTTTGACGCGCTCTACGGCACTTCGTACGGCGCGATGGTCGCCACGAAAGTCCTTCTCTTCGGACTTCTCCTGCTTCTCGGCGCGCTCAATTTTCAACTCGTGCGGCGCGGACCCGCGAGCGCCATTCTTGCCAGCCTCAAACGCTTCGGCGAAGCGGAAATCGGCATCGGCGTCACCGTCATTCTCACGGCTGCTTCGTTGACATCACTTCCTCCGGCCGTCGATCTCGCGCGCGACCGCGTCTCCGGGACGGAAATTTTCGCGCGCATGGCCCCGCGTCCCCCGCGCTTCGCCAGCCCGGCCATGCAAGAGCTTCCCGAAGATATATACGCAGCGCAGAAAAAAGCATTCGAATCCGGCTCGCTCTCGACCGAATCCTACGTCCCAGGCCAAGCCGGAACGCGCCCAAACACTCCGGCCGAGAAGGCTTGGTCAGAATACAATCATCACTGGGCCGGTATCATCGTTCTGGCAATCGGACTTCTGGCGCTCGTCGCGCAAGCCGGGAATCTTTCTTGGGCGCGCAATTGGCCGCTCATCTTTCTGGGACTTTCCGTCTTCCTCTTCTTGAGAAGTGACCCCGAGGTTTGGCCCCTTGGCCCCAACGGCTTCTGGGTGACCCTTGCGGACCCTGAAGTCCTGCTGCATCGTTTCTTTGTCCTCTTGGTGATCGTCCTCGCCGTGTTCGAATGGCGCGTGCAAACGGGCCGCGTCGCTCCCGGCAGCGCCCGCCTGATTTTTCCAGTACTAGTGGCCGTTTCCGGCGCGCTACTCCTCACTCATTCTCATAGCCTCGGCAACATCAAGGAGGAAGTGCTCGCGGAGCTGAGTCACATCCCGCTTGCGATTCTCGCCGTCACGGCAGGCTGGTCGCGATGGTTGGAGCTCCGCCTACCCGGTGAAAATCAAATGCGAAACGTCGCAGCCCGTCTGTGGCCGCTGTGTTTCACTTTGATCGGCGTCCTCCTGCTCAACTACCGCGAAATGTGATCGAGGTGTACCTTTAGGGCTTGGCTGTGACAGTTCTTGGGAGCTACTTTATGAAAACAAATCGGTTCCTGTTGTCAGTATTCACGATCGCGGCCTCTTTCTTATCTTTCGCTGTTCCGCGGACGACGCACGCTTCGCCATTCCCTAAGCCGGCAGAGGCGAAGACCCGCGTCGCCATCATTGGTCTGGACCACGACCACGTCTGGGGGCTGCTCAAAGACCTTGCCGCCGAGCCCGACGCGGAGCTGGTCGGCATTGCCGATGCGCACGCTGAACTTGTCAACCGAGCGAAGTCTCGAGCTCCCGCCAACGTAAAGTTTTATTCCGATTATCTCCAGATGCTTGATGACGCCAAGCCGGATGCCGTGATTGTCACCACAGAGAATGACCTGCACCTGGCAGTCCTGCGCGAGTGCGCGAAGCGGCATATTCACTACTCCACCGAAAAACCGATGGCCACGAATGCCGCCGACGCGCGCGAGATGGAACGGCTGGCAAACCAGTCGGGCATCAAGCTGATGGTCAATTACTGGAACGCCTGGGTGGCGCCGACGCACGATCTGTTTCACCGCGTGCTGGAAGGGCAAGTGGGGCCGGTACAAAGAATCATCGTTCAGTACGGTCACAGAGGTCCAAAGGAAATCGGCGTCTCGGAATATTTTGCTAAGTGGCTGTACGATTCCCGGAAGAACGGCGGCGGGGCCATCATGGATTTCGGATGCTATGGAGCGGAATGGGCGCTGTGGCTCAAGGGCCGCCCGGCGCGAGTTCTTGCCACGGCGCAAAAACTCAAGGTCGAACAGCACAACGATGTGGACGACGATTCCACCATCGTCCTCGATTACCCCGACGCTACCGCGGTCATCGAGGCTTCCTGGAATTGGCCCTATAGCATGGGGCAGGTGCAGGTATTCGGTCCCAAGGGCAGCCTGCTCGCTACTCGCGACGAATTATTCTTCCGCGCTGCAAATGAAAGCGGAACAAAGGCCGGGCTGGAAGGCCAGCGCGTCACGCTCAATCCCGTCCCGCGAGAGACGAGCAATCCAATTTCCTATTTTATTGACTGCATTCGCCACGACAAACCGATCGAAGATCCGGTTTCAGCGAAGCTGAATGTCCAGGTGCTGGAGATTCTGGATGCCGCCCGCGAGTCCGTTCGAACCGGGCGCCTGCAAGAACTGCGCTGATGGCCACGCGGCTTACCGCCGAGCCGTAAAGAGACCGCTCCGCAGGTCTTATCTCGCACTGTTCCCGGGTTTTCCCCCGAGGTCGAGGAAAACTCAGAGCGAATTCGCCGAAAGGATTGGCTCCGGGGCCTGGACTCGAACCAGGATAGCCAGCTCCAAAGGCTGGTGTCCTACCAATTAGACGACCCCGGAACCGATACTAGCAGTGTAGCAGAGCCCCGCAAATGCCCCCAAGGGCCGGCGGTCGGCTCGTCCAGTGCCGGTATTGATAGTGATTGTTTCTTGAGAAAATCAGCCGTGTAACCGACCATCTCGCGATGTGCGCGCGAAGAGAGTTTCTGCTAAATTGATAATGTTGTTTCCATCGCGGGAGAGGTGTCCGAGCGGTTTAAGGAGCACGCTTGGAAAGCGTGTGTAGGAGAAATCCTACCGTGGGTTCGAATCCCACCCTCTCCGCCAGAAAGCCGTTTTCCTAGGGTCGATGATCCTTCGCACCGGCGAACAGGTCCGTCGCGTGTTCCTCATCATCGCCGGATTTACCTTGTTGCTGGCAGGTGTCATCATGCTGGTCACGCCGGGACCCGGCTTGCTCACGATTTTTATCGGACTGGGTTTGCTTGCGGCAGAATTTGTGTGGGCGCGCCGGTTGATGGACCGCATCAGACACGAAAGCGGACGCTTCGTTGACCGTTTTACGGTCACAAAGAAATCTTGACCTCTTTACGGTCACTAAGAAATAAAAGCTCCGTGCCGGGACAAAGAATTTAGGGAATGAAAGAAAGCCGGGGTGACACCGGGAAAGGAACATCGCAACGAGTACTGGACGCAGAAGCGAAAAAAAACATGAGAGCAGAATGGCGCGGGGAATGGGCTCTGGTGACGGGAGCGAGCGCGGGGATCGGCGTGGCGCTGGCGCGTGAACTGGCCGCCGGCGGAACGCATCTGGTCTTGACGGCCCGGCGCAAGGAACGCTTGGTGGACCTTTCGAATGAGCTAAGCACGAAGCATGGAGTAAAAACGGAAGTGTTTGTGGCGGATTTGGCGCAGCCGGGCGCCCCGGAGCAGATTTTTGGCTTCACCAAGGAAAAAGGAATCGAAATCGATCTGCTCATCAACAACGCCGGCTTCGGTCGCTACGGTGACTTTCCTTCGATTGAGAAGCAACCTTTGCTCGACATGGTTCAGGTGAACTGCGCGGCCGTGGTGCACTTGACGCGGCTGTATTTGCCGGAGATGGTCGCGCGGCGCCGCGGCGATGTGCTCATCCTCGCCTCCACCGCCTCTTTTCAGGCCGTTCCCTACATTTCAACTTACGCGGCCACGAAAGCTTTTGACCTGCTCTTCGCGGAAGGACTTGCTGAAGAGATGAGGCCTTACGGAATTCGCGTTTGCGCGCTCTGCCCAGGCTCAACGGAGTCGGAATTTCATGTCGTGGCTGGACAGGATAAATTCATTCGAAAGGCCCAGACCGCGGAAAAAGTAGCGCGCACTGGGCTGAAGGCGCTCGCAGCTGGAAAAAGCTACGTAATTTCCGGCCTCGGAAATTACTTGGGCACACACGGCGAACGCTTGGTCCCCCGCCGCTTCGTCACGCGGGTTGCGGCAGGAATGTTCAAGCCGACGAAAAAATAGCCAAGCAACTTCTGATTCTTTCCCGACACATGGGAGCCTCGAACCGCGTCTAACCTGTTGTGAAACCAAGAGCTTCCAAGCTTGATGGCCAAGAGAACCGCTCCGAGCGGGAACTTTTTTATACGATGCCGGGAAGTGATAGATAAGACCGGGCAGAACGTCTTACCAGGAGAGATGAGGATCGCCGAACAAGAGAGAGACGACGTTCTGTTGCGGCGGGCCGCCAAGGGTGATGAGGAGGCATTCACGCTCCTGTACCGGCGGCACCAGGCGGCGATGTACCGCTTCGCGCTGCGCATGACCGGGAACGCTTGGGCCGCCGAAGAGATTGTGCAGGACGTTTTCATGATCTTGATGCGTGAGCCAAAGAAATACGACGCCGAGCGCGGAACCCTCGGGGCATTCCTTTATGGCATAGCGCGAAACCGGGTGATGAAACACCTGGAACGCTTGCCGCGGGAAGTATCGCTTGAGGAGAAGAACGGAAACGGAACCGGAGCGCAGATTGTCTTGCAGGATACATCCACGCCGGCGACGTGGGCGGAAAAGCGCGAGCGGAGCGAGCAAGTGAGGACCGCGGTGCTGGATTTGCCCCCGGAGTTTCGCGAAGCGGTGGTTTTGTGCGAGCTGGAAGAGATGAGTTACGAGGAGGCCGCGAGAATGGCCGGCTGTCCCATCGGAACGATTCGCTCGCGGCTGCATCGCGGGCGGGCTCTGCTGATGGCCAAGCTCGAGATACTGCGGGATCTGCCGCGGCGCGCGAGCGCGGCGCGGTGAACGAGGTTATGCATCGCAAGGAAAGTACGAAATGACGTGCGAAGAATTTGAAGCGGTTGGATTGAGCGCGGAGCGCGACGCTTCGCGCGATGAAGTCCAGCGCGCGGCGGCGCGGGAGCATGTGAGCGCCTGTCCGCGCTGCGCAGCCCTGCAGGATTCCTGGCAAGCGGCTCGCGTTGAGCTGAGGGCCTTCGCCGAGGACACCGCGGCGGCCCAGGCCCCGGCCCGCGTGGAGATGCGGTTGCGCCAAGAGTTCCGCACGCAACATGGCACATTGAAGATGCGGCGAGCGGCCGTAGTTGCGGCCTGGGCGCTGGCCACAGCAGCGGTTCTGGTCGGCGCGCTGAGCTGGAGAAATTGGCGGAAGAGCCAGCAAGAAGAAGCAACGATGCATCTGGCATCTCCACCGAGTGCAGTCCATCTTCCTGCGAATGATGGCAGTGGCGTGAAGAACCATGAGGCGCCAGTGCAGGGTGCAAGTGGATCTCAGCGGCCGGACGCGGCGGAAACTGTGGAACATGAAACGCTTCTGGCGAACAACGAAATGAACGATTTCACGCTGCTGCCGGGAGTTTTGCCGGCAGATACCGATGAGGCTGCGATTTTGCGCGTGCGCATGCAACGCGGCGCCTTGGGCGCGCTGGGCTTGCCGGTCAATGAAGAGCGCGCCAGCGAATGGATACAGGTGGATCTGCTCGTTGGAGATGACGGATTGCCGCAAGCGGTGCGGCTGCCGCAATAGCGCTGGGACGATCAAAAAACCGCGCGAGCCGCGTTGCGGAGAGGGATGGAGCGATGGGAACAACAGCGTTTTTGGAAAAAACAACACGCGCGGTTCGCTCCGAATGGCAAGAGCAACAAGCTTGGTTTGCGGCATGGATCGCGCGGCTGAAAGCGGGCGTTGCGGAAATCGCCGCGACAAAGAGTTCGCAACAGTTCGGGAGAGAAGAGGAGAAGGAATGATGAATCGCACATTAGGCATGAGCTTGATCCTCTGTGGAGCGCTGGGATTGAGCGCTGGATTGGCAGGAGCGCAGCAGGCGCCACCGCCGCCTCCGCCGCATGCGGAAATGATGCAGGGCGAGGCGGGCGTAGGCTGGATGGCCGGGCCCATCGGCGAGCGCATCGAACTGCTGGGCTTTGAAGGGATGCACGGCGGAAAAGTTGTGACCGGTGCGCCGTTCAGCGCGGTCGCTGTTTCCGAAACGACGCAGACGCTTGCGGATGGCAACCGCATCTCGCGGAAGACCCAGACGAATCTTTTTCGCGACAGCCAGGGCCGCTTTCGCAAAGAAGTGACGCTTCCGGCAATCGGCCCGCTGGCAACCTCCGGAGAGCCGAAATCGTTTGTGTTCATCAATGATCCCGTGGCGAATGCGAATTTCATCCTGCATCCCGACACCAAGACCGCCGAGCAGATGGGGAAGCGATTTGGCGAAATGAAAGGCGCGATGAAAGATGCGATCAAGGGCAAGATGGAACACTGGAAGCAGCGCGAGATTACGGATAGTAACCTGAAGCAAGAGGATTTGGGTACGCAGACGATCGCTGGAGTGAGCGCGCAAGGAACGCGGTTCACGCGCACGATTCCCGCGGGACAGATTGGAAATGAAAAACCAATCACGATTGTTCACGAGAGCTGGTATTCCAACGATCTGCAAATCATGGTCATGAGCAAGCGGAGCGACCCGCGATTTGGCGAAACCACCTACACGCTGACGAGCATGCAGCGGTCGGAGCCGGCTGCGTCGCTCTTCACGGTGCCGCCGGACTACACGGTGACCGAAGGCAGACCCGGCCGCCACGGTAATGTGATATTCAAGCAGGGGCCACCACCTCCGCCGGAGAATTGATTTTCAACATCGTTCTTGGTAACCGCGAAGCGGTCAACACGATCTTCTCTCCTGAAGACGACACGCCCTTTCCGCGGATGCCCCCATCGCCGCGGGAGGGGCGGAGTCGTTTTTGGAGAGAGAAAGCAAAGAAGCAAGGAAGTAACGAGGTAAAGAAGTGGGCCGCAGATGGGGAGCGGTGATTCATGATTGCGCCCGGTCCAAAAGTTCGACGACGTGGAGGATTTCGTGGCCGGTACGGTGGAGGGCGGCGCCGGCGCGAAGTTGCAACAGGCAACCAGGATTGGCTGTGACGATTGTCTGGGCGCCAGTGGATTGGGCGTGGCGCATTTTTTCGGCGAGCAATTGTAATGACGTTTCCGTCTGCGTGACGTTGTAGATTCCGGCGGAGCCGCAGCAGATTTCCGAGCCAGGCAATTCCACAAACTCGAGATTGGGAATCGCGCGCAGAAGCGCGCGCGGAGCTTCGCGGATTTTTTGCCCGTGGAGCAGATGACAGGAATCCTGGTAGGTGACGCGAAGTGGAAGAGGCTTCAATTTAGCTGCGAGGCCAAGAGCGGCAAGAAATTCGGTGACGTCGCGAGTTTTCTGGGCGAAGGCGCGCGCCTTCGCGTGCTCTTCCTCGCTGGGAGAAAAGAGACGATCGTATTCCTTGAGCGTGGCGCCGCAGCCGGCGGCGTTGGTGATGATGGCGTCGAAATTCTCGCGAAGGAAGACTGACAGATTGTTGCGGGCGAGGCCGCGCGCGACGTCGCGGACGCCCGCATGCGCGGCCAGAGCGCCGCAGCAAAGTTGCCCGCCGGGCACGACGACTTCGCAACCATTGGCGGTGAGGACGCGGACGGTGGCTTCGTTCAGCTGAGAAAACGTGACGTTGGCAACGCATCCGGCAAAGAAAGCGACGCGAGCGCGGCGCGGACCGGCGGCGGGGAACGTCCGACCGAAGCGGCTGAAAAAAAAGTCGTCGTCGATGCGCGGGAGCAAACGTTCGCGTTCCGCGATCCCCAGGAGTTTCAGGACGCCGATGCCGCGGGCAATGGCCTGCAAGCCGGAACGCTGATACAGACGAAGCAGACGGGCGGCGTCCGCGAGGTGAAGCGGACTGGGGAGCAGAATGCGGAAAACGAAATCGCGCGTGACGCGGGCAATCCAAGAGCGGGGATATTCGCGTTCGATGCGCGCGCGGGCGTGCTCGACGAGTTTGCCGTACTCGACGCCGGAGGGGCAGGCGGTCTCGCAGGCGCGGCAGTCCAGGCATTTGTCGATGTGATCCACAAAGGAGCCGGTGACGGGCAGCTCGCCTTGCTCGACATGTATCATCTGGCGGATGCGGCCGCGCGGGGAATCCGCCTCCAGATTCCAGAGGCGATAGGTGGGGCAGGCGTTGAGGCATAGGCCGCAGTGGATGCAGCGGGCGTAGTCCTCGTAGACGGGGTTGAGGCCGGGGATGGGCGGCGGGGACATGGCTGGGCTCGGCGCGAAGGAACGATGATA
>Ga0209648_10005887_pt1 | contig 10532 bp, 7 predicted proteins | sample GraSoi2013_115cm_FD_185830 | JGI IMG/M metagenome (GOLD analysis project Ga0209648, IMG submission 185830) | Grasslands soil microbial communities from the Angelo Coastal Reserve, California, USA - Sample 9_17_2013_115cm (SPAdes) (version 2) | ecosystem: Environmental > Terrestrial > Soil >...
TCCTGACGATCGGCCGGAGGTCGCGCCGGCGCCCGCGGACGGAACGCCCAAATTCATGCCGGGCCAGTACGTCAAGTCCCGCACCGAGGTCCCTGACACGGGCATCGCTCGCCGTTTGTACGACTTGAGCGGCGGCCGCATCAACCTGGGACCAAGCGCCGCCGAGCTGCGTCACCTTCGCCTCCTCAACATGGCCAGGACGCCTGCGTCCGACCCGCCCGTTCACCTTGCCGTCGCTTCCGCCAAGGGCGGCGTCGGCAAGTCCACGATGGCCCTGCTGATCGCCAGCAAGATGGGTCTGCTCCGGAACGATCGGATCATCGCCGTCGAATGCAATCCGCATCACGGCACCTTTCGGAGCCGCGTACCCACACACCACGACCGTTCGATCAAAGACCTCATCGATTTTCTCGACAGCCCCGAGATCGACCGGGATCAGGACCTGACGCTGCCGATGTTGCATCGGTTCACGACTCATGTCCCCGAATCGCGTCTGGAAGTGATGACCGCACCAACCGATCCGCGTATTCGCAAAGCGTTGGGCGCCAGCGACTACAACAGGGTGTTCAGCGTGCTCGAACGCTACTTCGACATCATCATCCTTGACCTGGGCACCGGACTCCTCGACGACACGACCAAATTCATCCTCGAGCGTGTTTGCGACCAGCTCGTCGTGGTCGCGCCGGCCGAGCTCGATGGCGCCGAGCTGGGAGCGTTCACACTCGAATTCGTGGCCGACAGCCGCGGCGTGGAGTGGGTGCGCGAGCGGGCGGTGGTGGTCATCAACCGCGTGGTCAGAGACACGCAGGTCGACGTGAACGGGATGGAGGGTTACTTCCGCCACTGGGTGCGCGCGTGCCTTCGAGTCAGTCAGGATCCGCACCTCAAGAGCGGCGGTATCTTCGATTGGAGGCTGATATCGCGCGCGGCTGACGAAGAAATACTTGCCCTGACGGGTGAGGTCGCCACCGGATTCTCGCTGGGCCGATCGGCGCCCGGAGCGGCTGAGCCGGCTTAACTCGTGCGTCTGTACCAGCATTTCTCGGGGCAGAATCTGGACCGTCTTGCGGCGCTGAGCGATGGGATCTTCGCCGTCGCAATGACCTTGCTGGTGCTCAACATCGTCATCCCGACCGTTGGCATACCAACGCATTCGCAGCAGCCGATTTGGGCTCCGGGGGCCCTGGCGTCCGAGGCCACGGTCTGGAATGCACTCGTGCCATTGGGCCCGCATCTGCTCACTTACCTGATGAGCTTTTTGACGCTGGGCATTTTCTGGGCCGGCCAGCAGACTCAGCTCAACTTCTTTGCGCGGAGCGACCACCGGCTCACGTGGATCCATCTCGTGTTCCTGCTGGCAGTCGTGTTCATGCCGTTCTCGACCGCGCTGCTCGCCGAGTTCATCACCTACCGGCTGCCGATGCTGATCTACTGGGTCAATCTGTTCTCGCTCGGGCTCTTGTTGTTCATCAGCCTCGAGTACGCGTCGCGGGCGGGACTTCTAGCCCCCGAGGCGACCAAAGAAGTGGGGGCGGCAAGCAAGCGCAGGATCGTCGTCTATCAAATTCTCTACGCCTGCGCCGCCCTTCTCTGCGTGTTCAACACGTATCTCGCCATCGCCGTTTTGGTCCTGCTACAGCTGAACTCGGTCATCGTGCCTCGGATCGGCCCCCTGAATCGCTTCTAACGACGCAGTCCTAAGGTTTGCGGGCGCGGATATAGGCGCTGCCGACCTTGCCGTCGACTCCGGGCATCTCTTCTTTGGCGTGCACGTTGAAGTCGGGATCCCGGAACCCTGCCTCGACGAGCATCGCGCGGTACTCCTCGATGGGGATCGTTCCCGAGAGACAGCCTGCCCACGAGTCCAGCTGACTCTTGATCGTCGCGTCGAGCGGCTCCAGCTCCACCATGTCAGCGACGGCGAAAAGCCCACCGGGCCGGAGGACCCGGAACGCTTCTTTGATCGCCGCGGCTTTGTCCTCGGCCAGGTTGATCACGCAGTTCGAGATCACGACGTCGACCGATGAATCTGGCAGCGGGATATTCTCGATGGTGCCTTTGAGGAAGGTGGCGTTGCCGACGCCGGCCTTGTCGCGGTTCGCATTCGCGAGCGCCAGCATCTCGTCTGTCATGTCGACGCCGTAGGCGTGGCCGCCGGGAGCGACGCGCCTGGCTGAAATCAAGACGTCGAGGCCGGCACCTGATCCAAGGTCGAGCACGATCTGGCCCGGCTCGAGCTGGGCGAGCATCGTCGGGTTGCCACATCCGAGGCTTACTGCTTCCGTCAAGCCGACCGATTCGAGGTCGTCAGCCGCGTAGGAGCCGCTGCACCCGCAATCCGGTCCGTCGGCCTGACAGCAACCGGAGTCTGCGTTCAAGGTTCCAATCGGAGTCAACGCTATCTGCTTGGCGACGTTTGCATACCTGGACCTGACCGCTTCTCGAACGTCACTCATTGTCGGGCCTCCCATCGATGGTTATCGATGGGTGGGATCCTAGCATGTCCCATCGATAAATGTCTATGGATGCCGTACGATGTGCGCATGGCGATGAAAGTCTTGCCGGTAGTCCGAGAGCGCGGCGTGTGTTGCGGGCTGCCCGACGTCGACGAGAGGTGGGCCGAGGAAACCGCAACGCTGATGAAGGCTCTCGCGGACCCTACCCGGCTGACGATGATGGCTTCGCTGTGGAAAGCGAAGACGCCTATCTGCATATGCGACTTCACCGCGAGTCTCGACCTCACGCAGCCGACGATCTCGCACCACATGGGCAAGCTCAAAGAAGCGGGCCTCGTCGAATCGGAGAAACGTGGGATCTGGACTTATTACCGGTTGGCGACGACCCTCGAGCCGACTACGCGACAGCTGCTGAGCCGGCTCATCTCGTAGGGTCCGGAGCCGGGACCAGCTCGCCGACGAGCTTCTTGATGCGGACGTCGATCTCGTCCCGAATTCGGCGCACCGTGTCCAGATCCTGGCCGGCCGGATCGTCCAGCTCCCAGTCTTCATATCGTTTGCCCGGATAGATCGGGCATGCGTCACCGCAACCCATGGTTATGACCACGTCGGCGGCATGGACGTAATCGTCCGTCAGCGGCTTCGGAAACTCGCGGCTGATGTCCAGGCCGATCTCGCCCATGGCCTCGACCACGCGAGGATTCAATACGCTCGCAGGCTCGCTGCCGGCCGATCGGATGCGTACGCGACCTGAGGCGTGCCGCTCGAGCAGCGCCGCCGCCATCTGGCTCCGACCCGCGTTGTGCACGCACACGAAGAGAACCTCGGGGACCTCCGCCTTCATCGGCTCCAGATTACGGCGTTGAATAAACGCCTGACCACGACACCGCTACTCACGCGAGGTTAGAGGACGAAATAGACAGTAGCTCCCTCACCGACGGCGCCCTCGGCCCATGTCCTCCCGCCATGACGATTGACGATCCGGCGCACGGTCGCCAAACCGATTCCCGCTCCAGGAAACTCGCTCTGGCTGTGCAGCCTTTGGAAAGCGCCGAACAGCTTGTGCGCGTAGATCATGTCGAACCCGACTCCGTTGTCGCGGACGAAGAGCCGAGTATCGCCGTCGACGATCTCGGTCCCGATTTCGATCCTGGCAATTGGCTCCTTGCTGGTGAACTTGAACGCGTTGCTGATCAGGTTGGTGAGCAGGATTCGGGCCAGCCTTGGATCAGCCGACGCGGTCATGCCGGAGGCGATTTTCACCTCCACCTTTCGGCTGGGATTTGCGGCTCGCATCTCCTCCACCACTTCTTCAGCCATCGCGCTGATGTCGCACGGCTCACGATGAATCTCCCCGCTGGTCAGACGGAACAGCGTCTGTAGGCCGTCGAAGACCGACGCCATGCGCTCGCTCGCCAGCCGCATTCGCTGCAAGTAGTCCTTGGCACGCGGGTCGAGCACATCAGCGTATTCATCGAGCAGCGTGCGATTCAGTCCGTTGAACGAAAGCAGCGGCGCACGAAGGTCATGCGACACCGAATAACTGAAGGCCTCCAGCTCGCGGTTGATGGCGGTCAGGGCGGTCGTCCGCTCTTGCACGAGGCGCTCGAGCTGCGTCCGGTACCGGCGCAGCTCCTGCTGCGCCTTGTACAGCTCGACGAAGACCGTCACTTTGGCACGCATGATCGCGGGCACCACGGGCGCGAAAACGAAGTCCACCGCGCCCAGGTCGTATCCGCGTCCCATGTCGGTCTCGACACGGTCGAGCGCGGTGACGAAGATGATCGGCGTCAATTCCGAGCGTGGGCGCTGGCGGATGAGCTGGGCGGCTTCGAAACCGTCCATTCCCGGCATCCGAACATCGAGCAGGATGACCGCGAAGTCTTGCTTGAGCAGCTGCCGCAGGGCATCGGGACCAGACGCGGCTTCGACCACGTTCTGGCCAAGCGGCGCCAGGATCGCTTTCATCGCGAAGCGTTTGGTCGCGTCGTCGTCGACGAGAAGGATGTCGACTTTTGTTTCTGTAGACGCCGGCCGGGTGCTCGTCAGGCGCTGTGCCATCACCGAACCTTCCTGAACCCGCTCACGACGTTGTGAACGCCGTTCAGTGGCTTAGCCAGGACCGCAGCATGGCCACCAGATGAGAGCTGACGACAGGCTTGGCGATGTAGTCCGATGCCCCAGCTTCTATGCATTTCTCTCGGTCTCCTTTCATCGCCTTGGCGGTTAGCGCGATGATCGGCCGGTCCCTGAATGAATCGACTGCGCGCATCCTCGCCATAGTTGCGTAGCCGTCCATCTCCGGCATCATCACGTCGACCAACGCGATGTCAATGTCGGCGGTCTGGCTGAGGGTCTCGAGCGCCTCGCCGCCGCTGTTCACCGATGTGACCTCCATCCCCTGGCGCTCCAACACGGCAGTCAGGGCAAAGGTGTTCCGAATGTCGTCATCGACGACCAGGATCTTCTTGCCGGCCAGCCTCATCTCGCGCGGGACGCTGCCGCCATCCGCGAGCGGTCGATCGATGACGGCGATGGTCTGCTTGCGGGCGGCGTGTGCCGCGGTCGGCCCGAACTTCAGCGCCGGCGACCTGGTGCTCGACTCGGCCGAACCGTTGGACGAAGCGTCGGCCGGTGTGCCTGACCACGCCACCACGGGGCTCGCAATGGGGAGGTAGAGCGTGAAGGTGCTGCCAACCCCGGGCTGGCTCTCGAGCGTGATCTCGCCCGCGAGCAGTCGCGTCAGCTCCCGGCAGATGGAAAGGCCGAGCCCAGTTCCGCCGTACTTGCGGCTGGTGGTGCCGTCACCCTGCGCGAAGGCCTCGAATATCGTCTGCTGCTGAGCCGTTGGGATGCCTATACCGGTGTCGGTGACGCTCATCGCGATCACCGAGCCGGCGCGGTTGAGCGCTTCATGTCCAGGGCTCCAGCCGGAGGTCGCGAGCTTGGCACGAAACTCGACTCGGCCTTTCTCCGTGAACTTGAACGCGTTGCTGAGAAGGTTGTTCAGCACCTGCTGCAGGCGCTGGGGGTCGGTGGGGATTGTCTCCGGCAGACCCGGCTCGAGGTCGATCGTGAAACCCAGCTTCGTCGCTTCGGCCACATGGCGGAACGTGCGCTCGAGCAGCGGCGGCAGCTCGGACAGCGGCCAGTCCGTGATCTCCAGAGCGACGGTACCCGACTCGATCTTGGTCAGGTCGAGGATGTCGTTGATGAGTTTCAGAAGGTCGGTCCCGGACGAGCGGATGATTGCCGCGTACTCGGTCTGCTTGGGCAGCAGGTTTCCGTCTGGGTTGTCGGCGAGCTCCTGGGCCAGGATCAGAAGGCTGTTGAGCGGCGTGCGCAGCTCGTGCGACATGTTGGCAAGGAACTCCGACTTGTAGCGCGACGTGATCTCGAGCTGCTCGGCCTTCTCTTCAACCAGGTTCTTGGCCACCTCGACCTCGCTGCGCTTCTGCTCAATCTCGGAGTTCTGCTGCGCAAGCTGCCTCGCCTTCTCGGCCAGCTCATCATTCGTGCGCTGCAGCTGGTCCTGCTGGCTCTGCAGCTCGTTGGCCAGAGATTGCGACTGCTTCAGCAGCTCTTCGGTCCGGGTGTTGGCGTCGATGTTGTTGAGGACGATTCCGATGCTCTCCATGAGCTGGTCGAGAAAGTCCTGGTGCGTCTGGCTGAAACGCTGGAACGAAGCCAGCTCGATGACCGCCCGCACCTCGCCTTCGAAGAGAACCGGCAGCACGACGATGTTGCGCGGGCTCGCTTCACCGAGACCCGATGTGATACGGACGTAGTCCGTCGGGACGTCGGTGACGAGGATCCTCTTCTTCTCGAGCGCGCATTGGCCCACCAGACCCTCGCCAATCCGGAACTCCGTCGGCCGGTTCTTGCGGCTCTTGTACGCGTAGCCGGCCTGAAAAACGAGGTGAGCCTCGTTGCCGTTGGGGGCGATCATCCCGTAGAAGACGCCTTGCTCCGCATTCACCAATGGAGCGAGCTCGGACAGGATCATCTTCGAGACCGTCATCGGGTCGCGCTGGCCCTGCAGCATTCGGGCGAATCGCGCGAGGTTGGTCTTCAACCAGTCCTGCTCGGTGTTCTTCTGGGTGGTCTCCTTCAGGTTGCGGATCATCTCGTTGATGTTGTCCTTGAGGACCGCGACCTCTCCGCTCGCCTCGACGCCGATCGACCGCGTGAGGTCGCCCTTGGTCACAGCGGTGGCGACGTCCGCGATGGCGCGCACCTGGGTGGTCAGCGTGGCTGACAGCTGATTCACGTTGTCGGTGAGGTTGCGCCACGTGCCGGCCGCGCCCGGCACTCGGGCCTGGCCGCCGAGCCGGCCCTCCACGCCCACCTCTCGGGCAACGCTCGTGACCTGCTCAGCGAAGGTAGCTAGCGTGTCGGTCATGCTGTTGATCGTCTCCGCCAGCGCGGCGATCTCGCCCTTCGCCTCGAGGGTGAGCTTGCCCCTCAGGTCGCCGTTGGCGACCGCGGTCACGACGCGCGCGATGCCTCGCACCTGGTCGGTGAGGTTGCTGGCCATCGTGTTGACGTTGTCGGTGAGGTCCTTCCAGGTCCCACCGACGCCCTTGACCTCGGCCTGGCCGCCGAGCTTGCCGTCGGTGCCCACCTCGCGGGCGACACGCGTGACCTCGGACGCGAATGCGTTGAGCTGGTCGACCATCGTGTTGATGGTGTTTTTCTGGACCAGAAACTCTCCGAGCGCATCGACGGTGATCTTCTTGGAGAGGTCGCCCATGGCGACTGCGGTCGTGACGTCGGCGATGTTGCGGGTCCGGTCCGTAAGGTTCATGTTCATCGTGTTGACGTTGTCGGTGAGGTCTTTCCAGATGCCGCCGACGCCCTTCACGTCGGCCTGGCCGCCGAGCTTGCCCTCGGTCCCCACCTCGTACGCAACGCGCGTGACCTCGCCGGCGAGGGCATTGAGCTGGTCGACCATCGTGTTGACGGTGTTCTTGAGCTCGAGGATCTCCCCGCGAACGTCAACGGTGATCTTCTTGGAGAGGTCGCCGTTGGCGACCGCGGTCGTGACCTCGGCGATGTTGCGCACCTGGCTCGTCAGGTTGCCGGCCATGGAGTTGACGTTGTCTGTGAGGTTTTTCCAGATACCGCCCACGCCCTTGACCTGAGCCTGGCCGCCGAGCTTGCCTTCGGTGCCGACCTCATGCGCAACTCGCGTGACCTCCGACGCGAGGGCGTTGAGCTGGTCGACCATCGTGTTGATGGTGTTCTTGAGCTCGAGAATCTCACCCTGGACGTCGACAGTGATCTTCTTGGAGAGGTCGCCGTTGGCGACGGCGGTGGTCACCTCGGCAATGTTCCGAACCTGGCTCGTGAGGTTGCCGGCCATCGAGTTGACGTTGTCGGTCAGGTCCTGCCACGTGCCGCCGACGCCTTTGACCTGAGCCTGGCCGCCGAGCTTGCCCTCCGTGCCCACCTCGCGGGCGACGCGGGTCACTTCGGACGCGAACGCGTTGAGCTGGTCGACCATCGTGTTGATGGTGTTTTTGAGCTCGAGGATCTCGCCCTGGACGTCGACCGTGATCTTCTTGGAGAGGTCGCCGTTGGCGACGGCGGTGGTGACGTCGGCGATGTTGCGAATCTGGTTGGTGAGCTGACCGGCCATCAGGTTGACGTTGTCGGTGAGGTCCTTCCAGGTCCCGGCCACGCCCTTCACGTCGGCCTGGCCGCCGAGCTTCCCCTCGGTGCCGACCTCGCGCGCGACGCGCGTCACCTCGGAGGCGAACGCGTTGAGCTGGTCGACCATCGTGTTGATGGTGTCCTTGAGCTCGAGGATCTCGCCCTGGCCCTCGACGGTGATCTTTCGCGAAAGGTCTCCGTTGGCGACCGCTGTCGTCACCTCGGCGATGTTGCGGACCTGGCTGGTCAGGTTGCCGGCCATGTTGTTGACGTTGTCGGTGAGGTCCTTCCATACGCCGGCGACTCCCGGCACCTGTGCTTGGCCGCCGAGCTTGCCCTCTGTGCCCACCTCACGCGCGACGCGGGTCACCTCGGAGCTGAACGCACGCAGCTGGTTGACCATCGTGTTCACGATCCGCGCCGTCTCCAGGAACTGACCTTGCAGCCGGCGGCCGTCGATGTCGGTCGACATCGTCTGCGAGAGGTCGCCTTTGGCGACGGCGTTGATGACGCGGGCCATCTCGCTGTTGGGGCGCACCACGTCCTCGATCAGGTCGTTGATCGAGTCGAGGGTGGCAGCCCACGCCCCACCGGCGTCGCCGATCGACGCGTGCTTGACCTGACCCTCTTTGCCAACGTGCTTGCTGAGCCGCCGCAGCTCGCGCTCGAGGCGCTGGTTGGACTCGATGATGTCGTTGATGGCGGCCGCCACCTTGCCGGCCTGGCCGGTCGAGGTCTGCGGCATGCGCACTGAGAAGTCACCGCGCTTGACCGCAGTGAGGACGCGCAGCATGACCCTGTGATCAGTGCTCTCAGGGGCTAGGGCTTTGCCGGCCATGGTGATTGTTCTCCTCTTCCTTTCTCTCTCGATTACGCCGTAGGTACCCAGAACTCGACCTTCGCTCCCTGACCCGGCTCGCTGGCGATGCGGCACCAGCCGCCCATCAGCTGGGCGCGCTCCTTCATTGCGAGCAGCCCAAGATGACCGGGGACGTGCATGCACTCGTCGACGACAAAACCGGTGCCATCGTCGGCCACCTCTACGACGACTCCTCCGTCACGTGCTGAGGCCGCGACCCGGATACGGGTCGCATGTGAGTGCTTCTCGACGTTGGCGAGCGCCTCGGCGACGTTCTTGAAGACGATCGACTCCACCTCGTTTGGCAGATCGTCGGGGAATTGCAGGTCGAGGTCAGGTTCGATGCCTGAGTGCACCCGGAGGGTTTCCAGGCGGTCGCCGATCGCCTCTTTGAGCCCGACGCCGAGATCCAGGGCTTCAGGGCTGACAGTGATCAACAGGCGCCGCAGTGAGTCCTCGACTTTCTTGATCGTCGCCGCCAACTGGTCGAGCTGGGCGTTGTTTCGGCTGTCGGAGCTGCCGTTGCGGATGCGCTGTAGCTGCAGCTCGGCCGCGGTGAGCAGCTGCAACGAATCGTCATGCAGGGCGCTCGCGAACCTGCGCCTGGCCTCGTCACCGCCCGAGGCGACATTGGCCAGGAGCTGCCGCCGGGCAGCCATCGCCTCCTCCAACCGCTCGACGGCAACGTCGAGCTCCTCCTCGGCCTCGCGGTATTGCCAGACGAGACCGGTGGCCATAGCCGCAACCCGAAGCACCCAGGCGTCGTCCGTGGTAAAGCCGCGCCTCGAGTCGTAAGCCGCGAGAGCGCCAATCCGCCGATCGCCGGCCGGCCACGAGACCGCAATCGAGTTGCGCATCCCGCGCAAGCCGTTCTCGCGCCAGAGCTCGTCCAGCTCGGCGCACGTGCCGTTGCGGAGCTCGAGCTCGTCGTGGAACACGATTCGCTCCGCGACGGCCTCGCCGTCGCGGGTCACGGGGATCCTGAGACTGCGGACCGGTGATTGGGCTGGGAATCCAAAGGGTTCCCGCTGGACCGCAAGAGCTCCATGCGGTGAAAGGCGCCAGAAGGCGACGCGCCGTGCGCCCACCAGCCCGGCGACCGTCTCGGCAAGGTGGCCGAAGAACGCCGGCAGCTCCATCTCGGCCTCGAGGTAGGAGGACACGGCGCTGAGAGCAATTGAGGCTGCTGTCTGCGCTTTCTCCAGCCGGTGCACGGCGCGCACCCGCTGCTGTGGCCTCAGGCGGCCCGCCTCACGCAACCTTCCTGCCTCACGCAACTTGGACTCACCCGTAGGCCGGCGGCCGGCCGGCAGGGTGGCTACCTCCACGTCGCCCCTCCTAAGAGTCTTGTCCGGCCTAAATCAAAGCGCTCCGGGGGTGGTGAAGTCGCCGTACAACTGAGGTAGTCAAGGGGCCCGCAAATCGAGCCCCTCAGCCTTCAGGAATCGCTCACGCGCGTGCCCGACCGCGGCCGAACAGCCTCAGGATGAAGAGCAAGACCAGGGCACCGAAGAAGGCGATGATGATGGTGCCGACCAGGCCGACGCTGCCCTGGATGAACA
>Ga0209648_10005888_pt1 | contig 10531 bp, 13 predicted proteins | sample GraSoi2013_115cm_FD_185830 | JGI IMG/M metagenome (GOLD analysis project Ga0209648, IMG submission 185830) | Grasslands soil microbial communities from the Angelo Coastal Reserve, California, USA - Sample 9_17_2013_115cm (SPAdes) (version 2) | ecosystem: Environmental > Terrestrial > Soil >...
TTCCGCCGTGCTCTTGATTAGCTGCGCAGACTCAAGCGTGTCAACCATGGTGCTGTCGAATGCAGCCGAGGCAAAGGAGATACAAACCCAATCGAAGCTGATCTTCAAGCGCTATGAAAGCCGCTATTTCCTTTCGCAGGTATGGACCGAAGGATCCAGTCGCGGAAGGGAACTCTTGAAATCGCAGGCCGAAAAAGAGATCGCGCAGTCTGCGCGCCTCGAGACGACTGGTCAAGTTTCGCTGGTAGCTCGCCTGATCCCCGTCAGGCCGTGACAGCCTCCCAACCCCGATGGCAAGCCAGCGGACCGGAAGCCGGAGCCCTCAGCTCCGGCTTCCCTTTTTGTCTCTTGACCGCATTTGCCGGTGCCAGATAAACCATGCTTGTCAGCTTCGCCCATCCTTGCATAGACTCCTTCCGAAGTGTGCAATCCAACGAGAATGAACTAGCGACATGACCGAGGAAGATCTTCAGCCCGGCGGAGATCGCTTTCCACCGACGCGCCGGTCGGTGATCGAGGCCGTGCGCAGCATCGACGTCGAAGAACGCGAGCGGGCGTTGCAGGGGCTGTGCGCTGCCTACTGGAAGCCCGTGTATAAATACGTGCGCTGGCGTTGGAACCGTCCGGCCGAGGCGGCCCAGGACCTCACGCAGGGCTTTTTTGCGGAATTGCTGGAGCGGGAGCTGCTCGAAACTTTTGATCCGAAGAAAAGCCGGTTACGAACCTATTTGCGCGTTTGTGTGGACAGCTTTGTCATGAATGAAGACAAAGCCGGACGCCGGCAAAAGCGCGGCGGAAGCATCCCGCACGTCGCGCTCGATTTCGCTGCCGCGGAAGACGAATTCGGCGCCATGGTGATGGATCCCGCTTCCATTCCCTCCCCTGAATCGCTCGAAGAGTTCTTTGAAAAGGAGTGGGTGCGAAGCCTTTTCACGCTGGCAGTGGAGGACTTGCGCGAATTGTGCGAGCAACGCGAGCGCACGCGCACCTTTCGTCTTTTCGAGGCCTACGATCTCGAGGGCAACGATAAGATTTCTTACGAGCAACTTTCGAAGGACTACGGCCTCCCCGTGACCGACGTGACCAATGCTCTGGCATGGGCCCGCCGCGAGTTTCGAAAGATCGCCCTCGACCGGCTCCGCGAACTCTGCGGCAGCGAAGAGGAATTTCATCGTGAAGCGCGCGCCTCCTTTGGCTGGGACGCGAAATGAAATTTCTCTCGGACAGCGCTCTCGAAAGATTGCGTGAAGGCACGGAAACGCCCGATCTCGCCGGCACGCGTTATCGCCTTCTGGATCGCATCGCGCGCGGCGGCATGGGCGTTGTGTATGCCGCCGAAGACGAGAATCTCCAGCGGCGCGTGGCGCTGAAAGTTCTCGATGTGCCCGGAAGTGAAGGTGATCTCGCCAACCGCCTTATCCGCGAAGCCCGCGTGCTGGCAGCCCTCGAGCATCCCGGCATCGTGCCCGTTCACGATGTGGGAACGCTCGCTGATGGCCGCGTTTTCTACACCATGAAATTCGTCGAAGGCCGGCGCCTCGACAAGCACATCGAGTCCGTCATTTCGATCCCGGATCGCTTGCGCCTTTTCCTGCGCATTTGTGACGCCGTCGCATTCGCGCACGCGCGTGGCGTGCTGCACCGCGATTTGAAACCCGCGAATGTCATGGTAGGTCCGTTCGGCGAAGTCCTGGTAATGGACTGGGGACTCGCCAAAATTCTGCGCGCAGAAGTTTCGCCCGGGGCCCGCGTTGCCGATCCCGAAGCGACAATTTTCGAGAAGCCAACCCAACCCGCTGCCGCCGCAAATGCCACCGAAATCTCTGTTGTAACCGGACACGGCACGGTGATGGGTACGCCCGGATACATGTCGCCGGAGCAAGCCCGCGGCGACGTCGATCGCTTGGATGCGCGCAGCGACATTTATTCGCTCGGTGCACTGCTGCAATTCTTGCTCACGGGAAAACCGGAAGGCACAACCGCACCTGACAAATCGCTGGCCGCCATTTGCGCCAAGTCGACGGCGGCCGCTCCGGCAGAGCGCTATCCCAGCGTTCTAGAAATGGCATTGGACATTTCCCGCTATCTGGACGGGCTCGCGGTCGGCGCCCACCTGGAGAGCATTTTTGAGAAGGCCGGGCGCTTCTACCGCCGGTATAACGTTGCTATCTTATTGATAGCAGCCTATTTGTTCATGCGGATTATCCTTCTTCTGGTCTCTCGTCGCTGACCGCTAAAGGAATTTCTTCTTGCGTTGTAAAGAAGCTTAGAGGGCGAGACGATTTCGAACCAACAAAGGAGTTCTACATGAACAAAGTCTTGCTGGGTGTATTTCTTGGTGCGGTTCTCGGGGTATTCGACGGGTTGACAGCCCTCTTTACGCCGGATCCCGCGATTCGGGCAGGTATTGTTGGAATCATTGTCGGATCGACCGGAAAAGGCCTGGCGGCTGGATTGATCTGTGGCCTTTTCGCAAGAAAAGTGAGATCGATAGCGGGCGGTATCGCGCTCGGCCTTTTCCTTGGATTTCTCTTTGCCCTCTTTGTTGCTCTTGGAGTGCATAACTACTATGTTCGGATCATTATTCCCGGAAGTATCGTGGGATTGATCGTGGGGTACGCCACGCAGAAGTACGGAGCGGCTCCGACAACAACTCCTGCGACGCGCTAGAGCCAGATTTAGGAGAACACAAAAACCAGGGGGAAACCATGTCTCGAGTCATCCATTTTGAAATACCGGCGGCCGATCCCGAGCGCGCCTCCAAGTTCTATCAGAAAGTTTTCGGGTGGAAGTTCGACAAGTGGGCTGGGCCCATGGAGTACTGGATGGTGACCACGGGTGCGGACGGAACGCCGGGGATCAACGGCGGCCTGATGAGGAACACCAATGTTAAGACCACCACCAACACGGTTGGTGTGGAGTCAGTCGACACAGCGATCAAGGCGGCCACAGGCGCCGGAGGAAAACTCGTGATGCCGAAGACTCCGATTCCAGGCGTCGGTTACTTTGCCTACTGCGAGGATACGGAAGGAAATCTTTTCGGCGTGATGCAGGCCGACCAGAGTGCAAAGTAGAAGCGCAGCAAATGCAATCGCGCTTTCATCGGAGTCCGCAATGAGCCTCACGAAACCGATGCTGGGACTCGCGGTTGGCGGAGTCCTGGGTCTCCTCGACGGCTTGAGCGGATTTTTCGAGCCGTCACTTGCGGCGGTCATGACCAGTGTGATCACCTTCTCGTTGCTGAAGGGATTGCTGGCGGGAGTAGCCACTGGATATGTTTCGCAGCGAGTCGATTCCATGCTGCTGGGCATTCTGGCGGGAACCGGGATCGCTGCATTGTTAAGTCTGCTCGTAATTCTAAAGGCGGGAATGGCGCTGTTTTGGGACATCTTGCTGCCGGGAATGCTGCTCGGCGCCATCGTGGGATTCGCAACGCAAAGGTTCGGGCGTACGAAGCAATCGGCGATCCCAACCCAATGAATTCTTTGGTTTAAGTAGTTGAGTTTTGAGAACGGTTCAAACGAAGCTTGAAAGGAGAACGATCGATGAAAGGCTTGGCGAAAATTCTGAGCATGCTTCTGTTGAGTGCGGGAATCATTCCGGTAACCGCGAATGCGCGGCCCGGCGGCGGGAACGAGGCGTTCGAGAAACTGAAGGTTCTGGTGGGACACTGGGAGACCGACAAATCAAGCATGAACAAGGCCTCGCTGGACCTGGAGCTGACATCCGGCGGCACGGCGGTCCTCGAGAAGTTCCACATGGTCGAGAACGGCAAGCCCGTGGAAATGACCACGCTGTACTACCTCGATGGCGACCAGGTGAAGCTGACGCACTATTGTATGGCTGGCAACCAGCCGACCATGAAGGGGTCGTACGCGCCGGAAGCGAAGACGATTACGTTTGATCTGGTCAGCATTTCGAATCTAAAAAGCGCCGATGACGGTCACATGCATCACGCGGTGTACACGTTCATCGACAACGATCATTTCAAGACTACCTGGACGTTCCGCAAAGATCAGAAGGACGCGTTCACCGAAGAGGTAGCCTACGTCCGTACGAGGTAAAATACTTCCCGAAATGGCAGAGAAAGGCGCCCTGGTCCCGGCCGGGCGCCTTTCCTTTATATATCGCATGTAGAATAGCGAGCATCCAATGATAGGAGCGATGCCATGAGCTTTGCGCCATTTGCCGGACAAAAGTACTTGAATCTCGAAACGTTCAAGAAAAATGGCACGGGCGTGAAAACGCCGGTCTGGTTTGCCGCGAATCCATCGGTGAGTCTCGATTCGAACGAAGCCAAACTATACGTCTATACCATCGGGGTTTCCGGAAAGGTCAAACGCATTCGCAACAACCCGCGCGTAAGGATCGCGCCATGCGACATGCGTGGCAAAGTACTCGGCGAATGGGTGGAAGCCCGCGCTGAAATTGTCACCGGCGAAGAGGACGCTCGCGGAACGGAGTTGCTCAAGAAAAAATATTTCCCCTGGAAGCAATTGCTGGATTTTTTCGCGAAGTTCCGCAACCGCGATCACACCGTATTCGAGCTTCGTCCTGTGTAAAAGAAGTCCTACCGGGGCCAGAGCCATCCAAATGTGCCGGCGGTTAGCAAACTATAGACGAGACCATCAAACGCTTCTTTGAAGACCATGCTCCAGGGCTGGCCCTTCCAAATGCCGTTGACCAAGGGCCCAAGGCCGAAAGCAAGGAACGCAGCGGTTCCGGCGACGCGAAAAACTGCCAGATATTGTGCCCCGGGCATAACCGTGCGTCCCGTAAGATAAGCAACAAAAAAACCGACGAGCAGGCAATAGGCGAACCACATTCCCAGGAACTTCGGCATTGCGACCGGGCCGCTGGGATACACAGTTAGAAACCCAACCGGTCCTTGCTTGAATTTTTCCTGCATAGCTGGCGAATTCATCTCCTTGTGGGAGCAATAAGGGAAATGATACAGACCCGGCGTCAAACCGGCCGGGCGCAAGGTGGCAAGAACTTTGTCCTCTTCAGGAAGCTGCCGGTAATCGCTAGTGTGATACTTCAGCACCATATGGATGACGGAACTGGCCACGAACACGATGACCGCCGAGAGCAGGATGGGGAGCAAGAGAGCGGTGAGAGAAACCATGCGTTGCCTCCTTGTACGAAAACAGGAATGCGGGAATTACGCGTGAAGCTATCGCCGAATGGGGCCGCGGTCAAGCGTTTATCTCCGCGCGCAGGCTGTTCGGGCCGGCGAGTATAAACCTGGGCCTCGCTTAGTCCACCTTAGCTGGCAGAGTGGCGCGCGTGTAAGAAAGGTGCGCAGAGTCAGGCACCTTTTGGTAGGCGATCCGATGATTTTTCTTCACGCCGATGTTCCCAGTTATGGTTAGAATAGGAACGCCAGCCTATTCAGTGGGAGGTCGAATCGTTCCCAGGCGATTCAAGGTTTCAAACACGCCTTCCTGGGAGTCTAAAATGAAAATGCAAAGCGCACTACGCAGGGCTGCTTTTTGTCTTGCCTTGTCCTGGCTGATTATCCCTTTCTCGGCCCACGCTCAAAACCAGGTTTTGGGGGAGCTGCAATTGGTCGGAAAGACCAAGGCGGATAAGACATCCGGTGTTTGGATCGATGGCCAGTACGTCGGCTATGTCAATGAGTTAAAGTCCGACAACAAAATCCTGCTTCTCCCCGGTGAACACGAAATTGCCGTGCGTCAGTCCGGATACACGGATTTCCGGCAGAAAGTCGTCGTGGAACCACGCAAGAAAATCGTCCTGCAAGTTGTCATGGTGAAAGATCCGCGGACTCGCCTTCCTCAAGTTACTTCTCAGATTAAACTTCAAGTCACGCCGGAGAGAGCCGCCGTTTTTGTGGACGACGCTTTCGCCGGAACGGTTGGCGAATTCAGCGGCGCAGGACACGGGATGCTCGTCAGCGCCGGGAAACACCGCATCAGGATTGCCCTTCCCGGATATCAGGCTTTCGATACAGAGGTCAGCTTGCTGCCGCAGCAAAAAATCACCATCAAGACGGACTTGCTTCAAGGAAGCATCGCGCAGGCCGGAGACTCCATTAAGAAAAACTAGCGGCAACCTAAAACCGCATTCTTCCGTCGAACTCAGGCCAATCGGTATCGCGCCCTAGGTGCGCGCCGTTACGGCAGCCTGGTCGGAAGAGGCGAGAGACCTGAGCGAATCGTTGTAAGGCGCGCGGGCGACTCCGCGCTCGGTGAAGATCGCGGTGATGTAGCGCGCGGGAGTGACGTCAAACGCAGGGTGGGCCGCGTGAACGTCAGGCGCGATGCGGACACCCTGGAGATGGGTGACTTCAGCGGCAGACCGCTCTTCGATGGGAATGTGCTCACCATCGGGAATAGACAAATCAAAAGTTGAGACAGGGGCGGCGATATAGAAAGGGACATGATTCTCTTTCGCGAGGACAGCGATCTGGTACGTTCCGATTTTGTTGGCCGTGTCTCCGTTGGCGGCGATGCGATCCGCGCCGGTGACGATGGCGCCGACCTTTCCTGACTTCAAAAAGTGGCCGACCATATTATCGGTGATGAGCGTGAGCGGAATCCCGCCTTTGTGCAGTTCCCACGCGGTGAGCCGCGCGCCTTGCAGATAGGGCCGCGTTTCGGGAACGAGAACGTGAATCTTCCTGCCCTGCTCGAACGCCACGCGAATCACTCCCAGCGCAGAGCCAATGCCGGCCGTTGCGAGCGCTCCCGCATTGCATTGGGTCATGACCTGGCCTTCGCGCGGCATGAATTCCGCGCCGAAGCGGCCAATGGCTTCGTCGGTCGCTTTTTTTTCGTGATGGACTTGCTTCGCTTCGTCCACCATTCCCTGCCGGATTTTGCCCAACTCTGAAGTCGCAGCTGTCAATTCCGCAAAGCGGCGCTTCATTCGTTCCAGCGCCCAGAAGAGATCCACCGCGGTAGGCCGCGTTTTCGCAAGCGCGTCGCAGATTTCCGTGAATTCAGCACGAAGAGCTTCCACTGATTCTGCGCGCGAATGCAAAACGCCGAGAGCCGCGCCCATCGCGGCCGCCACGCCAATCGCCGGAGCTCCACGAATGACCATCTCGCGAATCGCCTTGGCGACTTCCCGGTAATCCGTGTAGGTATACGAAACTTCCTCGGCGGGAAGCCGGCGCTGGTCCAGCATGACCACGCCGCGATCCGTCCATGCAATGGGTTGCGCTACGTACATGCGTTCAATGTCCTGACCAAATCCAATTGTAACCAAGCCTGCGAAGGAAGACGAATCCGGTCATGCGCCATTCAGCGGCCCGTAGGCATGTGCGTGAATCCGCGCGTGGCGATGATGGAAGTTACAGCAATCATGGAATTATAGCCGAGGTGAAGAAGAAAACTCGCAAACACCGTGCCGGTCCAGGCGCGGACAAAGGTGAAAATAACCCCAACGAGAACAAGCAAGCTGACCAACCCCCAGTTCCCTCCAAGCTGAGGGGCGTGCATGAGTCCAAAGAGGAAACCGGTCAGCAAGATACTGAAGGCAACGCCGGCGCGAATGGCGCGGGGAGATTCCACGCCGAAAAACTTCGCTAAAGCAGCGAAAATGCGCGCCAACACTGGATACAAGTAACCTCGAAAAATAGTCTCTTCCACAAGTGGCGCGACGAATACGGCCATAGCCATCAGAAGGATGGCGCCGTCGCGGCTTTTGAACAATTCCTGTATCGGGGCGTGCTCCACATCCTTGACGCGCGAGCTGGCAATCACAACGAAGATGGACAAGCCGCAGCCGCAAAGAAAATACATCCAGGGGCTGCCTTTGCCTCCGCCGGGATCGGAATTGAGTTTTTTCCATCCGAGGGAGCGCCAGAAGGGCGAGTCCCGCAGGACCGCGAGTGTCACATACAAAAACAAGATGATCAGCGCGAACCAAAGAACATTTGTGCCCACGATGAGCCTGGGATCGGACTCCATGAGATGCCTGAGTTGCTTCTGCGAGAGGTGCCCGTTCGCCGAAAAATAAGCCAGGACAACGATGGCGATTGTGAGTTGACTGGCAATGGCAAAAAGGACAAAGACCAGAAGGTGCGGCCAGGACCAGGAGATGCGCAAGTCTTCCGGCAAATTCAACGACGGCGTGGAGGCGGCGGGAGAAACGGCGATATAGGAAAGTGGGTCGCCGCCAAGCGGCTGAGCGGTGAGCGGCTGAGCGCCCGGTTCCTCGGTCGCTGATTCCTCTGTATGGTCAGACGAAAACGAGGCGTGAAGATTTTCTTCCGGAGGCTTCAGTGGATTTTCGTCGAAGAGGCTCATCGTGCTCCAGAGCGGCGCTTGTTATGTTTCTTGGGCCACCCGGCGGCCAGCGCGGCAGCAACAAGCGGCAAGAGCAGCTCGTGGTGGCCGGTGATGGCGTAGCCATGGGACACAGGTCCGCTACGGCCCTGGGCGGAGGCGGTGGGACGCTTCACTACATTCTGCAACGGACGATAGTGCTGGATAAAGTCGAAGTTCGCAGTAGTAATCGGGCGCAGCGGGACGCCGAGATTGCGAACCACGGATACGGCTTTCAGAAAAATCTCGGGCAGAAGAACCGCGGATCCCCAGTTGAGATAAACGCCGCCGGGATGCATCTGCTGAACGAGTGCGCAGAACAAACGAAAGTCGCGATACGTAGCGTCGCCAAGCGCAGCGCCGTCCGCGGCGGGATGCATGTGCGGGATGTCCGTGCCGATGGCGAGATGAATGGTCACGGGGATTTGATGCTCGTAGGCGCCTGCGAGGAGGCTGGAATTTGCGTGCTTTACGTCGATGATTCCACTGGAGAGAAATTGTCCCGCCGCCTCGCCGTAGCCGATGCGAATGCGCTGCGAAAGTTTGGCGATTTCATTGAGATATTTTCCTGTTTCTTCGGCCATTCCGAATCGGCCTTCGCCGATTCCGGCTTCCACATCCTCGGAAGTGTTGCCGGCGAGCGCGATTTCAAAATCGTGGATCAGCGCCGCGCCGTTCATGGCGATTCCGGAGACGAAGCCGCGTTTCATCAGATCGATCAAGACGGGGCCAAGGCCGACCTTGATGACGTGGCCGCCGATACCCCACAGAATCGCTTTGTGCTGCTTCCGCGCAATGTGAATCGCGCTGAGGAGATTGCGAAGATCTTGCGCCGCAAGAATGTTGGGCAGTGAATCCAGGAATTTTGTAAGCGATGCATTCGCGCCAGTCGGTTTCGCAAAATCTCGCACGCCCACTTTGCTCTTGCGAGATGCGAGCGGATACGTCCGCACTGCGCCAAGCGTGACCGGCTGCGTGGAATAGATGCTCATGGTAAGGGGTACACTCTACGGTCAGACGGCGATGCTTGCAAGCAGCAGACGCATCGGCCTAGCGCGATTGTTTGATCCCGGCCAGCGCAGTTCAGCACAGGAACCGGCCGACGGGAATGACACCGCCCAGGGAAACGATGAGAGGAATGTCAGCCAGACAGGAGATGGCGATTCCGCCCAATCGCCACAGACGATCCGTCCGTCCGTTTCCTACAATCCAATGCGAAGGAGAAATGGGACCAGGCAGGATCACAATGGCCATAATGGACCATTCGATCCACCGCACGGGAACGTAGACTGCCAGGTAAGCGATGACGTTCTCAGGAAGACCAGGCGCAAGGGATGTGATCAGGGCGCTGCTGAGCAAGTAGATCAGAATGCCGAAGAACAATCCAAGGGAGAGGCGAATAGCACCGTAGATGATGGCGCGGCCAAGAGTGGGGGAATTCTGTGGCCTGAAAGCGCGCAAGCCGAAATAGCACCAGACCGAGTAAGCGAAGAATTTGCCGCCAAAATAGAAAATAGCTCCCATCGTTTGCGCGCTCACGCGAAAGAAATGTTCCTATTTCCCGTTGCCATTTGCCCCAGCGGTTTGGACAGAGAGTACACGGGCGAGGACCTGGCCGGTATAGGATTTTTTGGTGCGGGCAACGAGTTCGGGCGGGCCTTGCGCGACGATGCGGCCGCCGCCTTCGCCTCCCTCGGGGCCGAGGTCGATAATCCAGTCGGCTTGCTTGATGACGTCGAGATGGTGCTCGATGATGAGCACGGTGTTGCCGAGATCGACGAGCCGTTGCAAAACGTCGAGGAGTTTTCTTACATCGTCAAAATGCAATCCGGTCGTGGGTTCGTCGAGAATATAAAGCGTACGGCCGGTCTGGCGCTTGGAAAGTTCGCGCGCGAGTTTGATGCGCTGGGCTTCGCCGCCGGAAAGAGTGGTGGCGGACTGGCCGAGAGTGACGTAGCCGAGGCCGACTTCGACGAGGGTCGAAAGTTTTTGCTGAATTTGCGGAATATTTTCGAGAAGTTTTAGCGCGTCGGCCGAAGGCAAATTCAAAACATCGCTAATCGAATGGCCTTTGTAGCGCACCGCGAGCGTTTCTGAATTGTAGCGGCGGCCCCTGCAAACTTCGCACATCACATAAACGTCGGGAAGAAAATTCATTTCGATGCGGCGGAGGCCATCTCCCTGGCAGGTTTCGCAGCGCCCGCCTTTCACGTTGAAGCTGAAGCGGCCGGCGC
>Ga0209648_10005892_pt1 | contig 10529 bp, 4 predicted proteins | sample GraSoi2013_115cm_FD_185830 | JGI IMG/M metagenome (GOLD analysis project Ga0209648, IMG submission 185830) | Grasslands soil microbial communities from the Angelo Coastal Reserve, California, USA - Sample 9_17_2013_115cm (SPAdes) (version 2) | ecosystem: Environmental > Terrestrial > Soil >...
GAGTGTTTACGGTCTGCCCCAAGTTCATCGGTTGACCCCAACAGGTGTCCAGGCTATCTCGATGCGTGACCCAGAGGTCGTACTCGCCGAGTCCGCCCAGCCGAGTGGAGGCGAAGTAGAGGCTCAGGCCGTCTTTGGATATGGCAGGATGTGTGTCGTTACGGTCCGGGTCGGTCGAGTTGACGAAGGGAGAACAAACTGTACCGTCGGTCAGTACGATGTTGTTGAGATTTACCGGTGGCGACCAAGGGCCGTAATTCTGTCCACGGGAGGATGGCACGATCATGAGTGCCGCAAACAGGGCCAGTATGACGGCCAGCGGCGTGCTACTTTTCAAGGAGTGATTTTTCATGTTGTTTCCCGTTGTTTTCATCTGAGTCTCCCGATCTTCCGTTCATTTCTTGCAATCTGCACAAGTGAACTGACCTTCGCGCAACCGGCGGAACGAAGCAATCCCGCAGTCATCTCCAATTTGACCTTTGCATCTCCCGAGGTATCTCTCTGAGAAGAGAGCGTTTGGACGCCAAGGGGAAGGAAACGCTTCTCGCTTCTCGGTCACTACTTACAGTGATAGACTCGTCGCAGCGCTGAAGGCCTTGAATGTCTACTCCCCCTGGGTTTGCCCCATCGGCCCGCTTTGGGCCTTTTGTTGTTGATTTCCGCGCGGGAGAACTCCTCAAGAACGGCCGACGAATCCGGTTGCAGGACCAGCCTCTTCAGGTCCTCGCTCTGCTCTTGGAGCATCCCGGCGAAACACTTACGCGTGAGGAACTTCACCAAAAACTTTGGCCCAACGACACCTTTGTTGACTTCGATCACGGTCTCAACAACGCCATCAACCGGCTGCGCGAGACTCTTTGCGATTCTGCAGAGAACCCGCGGTATATTGAGACTCTGCCACGTCGTGGCTACCGATTTATTTCGGCCATTGAGGGCACCCATCAGGCACCAGCAATGGTTTCCGTAGCTGCGGGCGCCGCTCCGCTTGTCCCCGGGCACGAACAACGCGACCAGCGAGGCGCGGCACCCACAGAACGAGTAAAAGGAAAAGGCGTCCTTCGCCCAGCCGCTTTCAGCGCATTCGCCCTCGTGGCCGCGGCCACTCTCGTTTATTTGCTAAATGTGGGAGACATCCGACAAAAACTCTTTGTGAACGCCTCTTCACCAAAGATTCAGTCTCTCGCGGTGCTGCCGCTCGCGAATCTTACGGGCGACCCTGGACAGGAATACTTTGCCGACGGCATGACGGATGCGCTGATCACCGACCTGGCGCAGATCGGCGCGCTGCGGGTAATCTCACGGCAGTCGGTGATACAGTACCGCGGGTCGAAGAAGCCGCTGCCACAGATCGCGCACGAGCTCCACGTGGACGCGGTGGTGGAGGGAGTGGTGCTCCGTTCGGGAGAGCGGGTGCGCATTGACGCGCAATTGATTGAGGCGGCCAGTGACCGACATCTATGGGCTCGCAGTTACGAGTTAGAGGGCGAGGTGGCGAAAGCCATTGGGCGGGAAATCGAGGTCAAGCTCACGCCACAGGAGCAAGCGCGGCTGGCCCGCTCGCGTCCGGTGAATCCCGCCGCTTACGACAATTATTTGCGCGCGAAGTATCTCTTCCTCCTCGACAAGCCCCACAACGAGAACGCTATCGCCCTACTGGAGCGCGCCGTCGCCCTTGATCCCGATTTCGCACTGGCGTACGCCGCGTTGTCCAGGGCCTACCGAATCAAGGGCGCGGTGTTTGTCCCTCGGGAGAGCGCGTGGGAGGAAAAAGCCCTGGCGGCAGTGGATAAGGCTCTTTCTCTGGATCCGGACCTGGCCGAGGCTCACCTAGCCAAAGGATTTGTTCTGTGGTCGCATTCGGATCACTTCCCGCACGAGGCGAGCATCCGCGAAATGCAGCGCGCGCTGGTGCTGAATCCAAATCTGGACGAGGCCCATCACCAGCTCGCCAACGTCTATAACCACATCGGGCTTCTCGACAAAGCCTCCGCAGAGCTGCAGAAGGCCGTGGCCCTGGATCCGAATAATACCGGCGCGCGATATCGGGTGGGAATCAATCTTCTGTATCAGTGCAAGTACCAGGAGGCGCTCGGCGTCTTGGGCGATTCGCAAGAGTTTCACCCCACTGGCTGGGGTGCGCAAACTGCCTGGGCGCTCCTGCACAAATATCTGGACGATGAGGGCGGCAGTCTGGCCGCAATACAAGCCATTCTCGCGGCGGGAGCCGGCGAGCCGGCGCGGGCCGAAGAAAGAATCCAAAGCGCGATTGCCAGGGGGAAAAATTACCAGCATTTTCATCACGCTGCGTACTACATCGCTTCCGCGTACGCCCTGATGAAAAAGCCCGAAGCGGCAGTGAAGTGGCTGCAAGTGGCAGCCGAAGATGGTTTTCCGTGCTATCCGCTGTTTGAGAAAGACTCGAGACTCGATCCGGTGCGCGGCAACCCGCGATTCATCGAGTTCATGGCCCGGATGAAGTTGCAGTGGGAGCATTACCGGGCAACATTGTGAAGCAGCATCCACGAGATGAAAACAATGATGCCGAGGCGAGCGAGGTACTTCGTGGCCGTGGGGCTGCTCGCAGCTCTTGCGGTGACGCAAGATATGCACGGACAGACCACCGGGCGCATCGCTGGCGGGGTCACGGACTCCTCGGAGGCTGCGATCGCCGGTGCCGAAGTGACGGCCGTAAGAAAAGCTACAAGGGAGGTCTGGAAAGTCACCACGGATCGCGGAGGACACTACTCTTTTCTACTGCTTCCACCCGGAGAGTACAACATCACAGTTGGAGCAAAGGGGTTCAAGACCTCTTTGTTGCGGGACGTCTCCGTTACCATCACTGAGACCACGGCCCTGGATGTCGAGCTGACTGTGGGCGAGGTATTCGAATCAGTGAGCGTCAACTCTGCGACGCCCCTGGTTCAAACCGACGGCCCGCAATTGGGACGAGTCGTCGATTCTCGCGCGATCTCCGAGCTACCGCTGGCCTCCCGCAATTTCACCCAGATTCTGACTCTCTCACCGGGGATAGCCAGCTATCTGCCTGACAGCACTGCTGTCGGCCGCAATACTCAAGCCATTTCCGTCAACGGCGCGCGCGTCACGCAAAACTACTTTCAGGTAAACGGCATTGATGCAACCACGATGGGCACTAACGGCGCGTTGAATGGTGCAGTTCCAGCTCCGGAAACAATTGAGGAATTCAAAGTGCAGACTTCACTCTATGACGCCACTTACGGCCGGAGCGGCGGCGCCATCATCCAGGTTGTGACTAAGACCGGCGGCAATGAAATTCATGGAGACGTTTACGAATATTTCCGGAATGAAGCGCTCAACGCGAACAATCCATTCTTGAACTCCGCTGGCCTCGCGCGCCCTTTGCTGCGGCGAAATGTTTTCGGAGGCGTTTTCGGTGGTCCGATTCGGAAAAACCGAGCGTTCTTCTTTGTTTCTTACCAGGGCTCGCGTGAGCGAAATGCCGCCTCCCTCATTAACAGCATTTCTTCCAATGTCTTCGTTGCCCAGGGATTGACCGACGATCGGTCGGCTGCGACTCTCGAGTCAAAATTTGGCGTTCCTGCAATAGATCCTGCATCGTTGGCGCTGCTCAACGCCAAGCTCCCCAGCGGCCAGTTCGTGATTCCAACGCCCCGTGCAAATGGGTTCTTCTCGGGTTCTTCGCCGTCCACCTTCCAAGAAGATCAATTCAACACGAATGCAGATTTTCGCGTTTCGAACAGCAACTCTCTCGCCGTAAAGTTCTTTTTCGCCAACACATCTCAGTTCTTGGTGTTGCCCAGCTTTCGGGGCACAGGATCAAACGTCCCCGGTTATGGAACCGACCAGACCTTTAACAATCGCGTCGTCGCCCTTCAGGACACTCACTTCTTTAGTCCGACACTCACGAATGAGCTGCGGCTCGGCTATGCGTTTAATAGCAACGATACTGTTCCTCAAGAGCCCATTACAGATGCCGAAATCCGTGTCTCAAGACCGAATGCTAGCGAACTGCCTGGGTTGCCCCTGATCCGAATCGCTCCTGCAGCGGGAGGAGTCGTTGTCGGGACTCCGACAAACATCAACCCGGCGAAGCCTTTCGTGACTACGCTGGCCGATTCACTCACGCTCTTACGAGGAAATCAAACGCTCCGCGCCGGGCTCGAGATTCGATACAACGGAGTCAGTATTTCACCGCAGAATTTCACGCGAGGCCAAATTGATTTTGTGGATTTCCACAGTTTCTTAACGGGCACGACTCAGGTCAGCACGTTTGGCAATGGCCTCAACGATCGCAGCCAGCGCGCCTGGGATTACAACTTTTTCGCGCTGAATGACTGGAAGGTGTCCTCGCAACTCACGTTGAATCTGGGCTTGCGATACGAACTCGATCTGCCCATCTACGACACCCAGGGCCGGCTATCCACATTCGATCCGGCTCTATACGTGCCGCGCCAGCAGGTTCAGAACGGCAGCCCGGTTGGACCGCCCATCGGCGGATTTGTGCAGGCTGGAAATGTGATATCCAGCCTCGACCTGCCCAGCGTCCCGAATGTCAGCAAGTATGTCGTGCGCAGCATCGATCCAAACAATATTGCGCCGCGTATCGGTCTTGCTTATTCCCCTCTTCGTTCGAAGCGACTGGCAGTCCGGGGTGGATACGGACTCTATTATTCGCGCGTGACTTTTGCTTATGCGTCGGCGAGTGCGCAACTGCCTCCCATGTTCGTCCTGGGAGTTCAAAACGGCGCTTCCTTTGACCTCCCCTTTTTCCAGGTTCCCTCGCGGGATCAGTTTCCAACCTTTGTGCCGGGGGTGCCATTAGCAGGTCCCGCTTTCGATCGGGGGCTGCGCACACCCTATGTTCACCAATACAATCTGAGCGTGCAGTATGAGCTTCGGAAGGATTTGTTGCTGGAAACAGCGTACGTGGGCGCAAGGGGTAGGAGACTTCTTCGCCAAGTCGCGATCAATCAAGCCGAGTTGGCGACTCCGCAGAACCCGATCACGAATGCAGTCACGGGCACTGTGATCACGACGAACACGCCGTTAAACGCGCCCTCGCGGGCGCCGCTGCAAGGCGTATCAATTAATGGATTTAGCCTAAACGAGAGCACAGCAAATTCGTCTTACGATTCGCTGCAAATGAGCCTGACTGAGCGGCTGTCTCATGGATTGCAGTTCCTTGCTGCGTACACTTACGCTAAGTCCATCGACAATGCCTCGGGATCCGGCGGCGGTGCGGGGATCGCCGGCGTTGTGAACACCGGCGCAGTAAATGATAGCAGTCTAATTCTCGGGAATCAGAACGATCCGCGCGCGAATCGCGGCCTATCCGACTTCGACCGCAAGCATCGGTTTGTGTGGAGTTACCTATGGGATCTGCCGAAACCAGGCTTTGCGTCCCGCTCGAGATTCTATCGATTGGTGGCGTGGAACTGGGAAACCTCTGGAATCCTTACGGCTATGTCGGGCTTGCCGATAGATGTCGTTGACACCGGAGCAGGAGACCTTTACGGGCTTGCAAAGGGCACAAATCCGCTGGCGCGTCCCAGCCTTGTAGCGGGAATGAGTTGCCAGGACGCCCTTCGCAACATCCCCGATGGATACTTCTTCAATCCCGGAGTTTTTGCTCGTCCCTTAGTCGCCGCTGGTCAACCTATCCCCAGCTCGAGTGGAACCGCGACGGCCTCGGTCGCAGGGACGGACATCGGGAACGTTGACCGAGACTGTCTGCGCGGGCCGCGACAAGTGAATTTGGATTTTTCCATCGCAAAACTCGTTCCTCTTGCCGAGTCGCGCGGTTTCGAATTTCGCGCTGAGTTCTTCAATTTGTTCAATCACCCAAACTTCGCAAATCCGATCAGCAATCTGAACGCCCTCTTTGCCTCGCGTGGCAGCATTGACCCCACGACCGGGCAGGTCCTCAATGCTGGCAACTTCGGCCGCATCATCTCCACGAGCAACAATCCACGGATTATTCAATTTAGTTTGAAGCTCAACTTTTGAATGTGATGTATGCTCGGGCACCATGCCTCTTTGAAATGGGCAGAGCAACGCTCGTCAGGTGCGTCACAGCCTCTTCTCATAGCTTGTCACAGTAGCGGCCGGTAGTATTTGGCGGGGTCTGTGGGGCTTGTTGAGGTTCCCCGTGAGCTTTCGTAGGCATTGTCAAGCAGGGGGTCGCCGTTTCGATCCCGGCCACGTCCACCAATCCTCAGGTTCAAAGCTGTGGCAATTCGTCCAAGTTTGGCGTTTCCCTCCCACCAGTGTTTTTCTAATACAGAACCTCTCGCAGGAGCGAGATTTAATTCACAAGAAGGGGTTAAACCAGTGTTCCTTGAAGCACTTCGCGGAGGAGTTCCTGCTTTTGCGTGGTGAGCTTTTTGCCTTGCGCGGTGAGGTAGAACACGTCGATGGCCTTGTGGCCTTCCGTGTCGATCAGCGCGACTTCGATGTTGCATGCCAGGCGCGCCAGCGCCGAACCGATGTCGTAGAGCAATCCCGGATGGTCCTGGGTAACGATTTCGAGCAGCGTGCTGTGTGCCGATGACGCATCGTCGAAGTTGATGCGCGTTTCGACGGTGACTTTCGGCGTGCGGCCGCGGCTGGCGCTCTCGCGGCTTTTCAACAGCGGCTCGAGCGGCGCCTTTCCGTTCACGACGTCCGCGAGGCTCTTGCGAAAGCGCTCGGCCTCGCTGGGATTCAACTCCAGTGTGCGGTGCAAATCCGCGAAGTGGAAGGTATCCAAAACGACGCCGGCGGCGTTCGCGAAGGCATCGGCCTTGTTAATGTTCATGCCCCAGCCGGCCAGCACGCCCGAAATCGTAGCGAAGAGCGCCGGGCGGTCTGCCGTGAGCAGCGTCAGGGAGAACCCATGGCGCGTGGCTAGTAGTTCCGTCTGCACGGGATCCGTGCCCAGCTTCCGGTAAAGCGCAAAGTGCGCCGCAATCTCCGCCGCCGAATGCACCGCGAGATACCGCCGCGGGAAACCTTCAAGGAAGCGCTCAATGGCCTCGGTGCTCGCCTCTCCTGCCAAGGCCTTGACCCTTCCGAGCAACGAAACCTCATCGTGGGCGTGCAAGCGATCGCGGTCCACGGTGCGGCTGAAGTGGTTGGAAGTGGCCACGAATAGCTGCCACAGCATTTCCGCCTTCCACGGCGTCAGCGCTTCCGGGTTGACGGAGTGAATGTCTGCATAGGTCAGCAGACACAGTCTTTGCAGCTTTTCCAGCGTGGTGACCGACTGCGCAAAAGCCGAAACGGTGGCAGGATCAAAGATGTCTCTCCGCTGCACGGTGGCGGACATGTCCAGATGGTGTTCGATGAGGAAGCGGACTTCTTCTTTCTCTTCCGGCGAAATTTTCAATCGCTGGGCGGCGCTATCGAGCGCCGCGAGGCTGCCCGTGACGTGATTCTCCACCGCCATTCCCTTGCCTACGTCGTGCAGCAGCAGCGACAGGATGAGCAAATCCCGCCGCTCGGCGGTCTTCCAGAGCGGCGCGAAATGCGCCCCTCGCTCATCCGGCGGCTCCGCCAGTTCCTGCAGGTGCTCGATGGTGCGCAACGAGTGTTCGTCGACCGTGTAGCGATGATAGAAATCGCGCACCACCAGCGAGTCGATCATTCCGAATTCCGGCAGGATTTCCACGAGCAGCCCCAGCCGCTGCATCGAGCGCAAAGCCACGCCCGGGTAGTCCGAGCCCAGAATCTCGCGCAGCATGGCCCAAGAAATCTCCGTGTTCTTCGGAGGAAGTTCCGGGTGCGTCAGGATATAGCCGATGCAACGCTCCGCTTCACGGCTCAGCGGCGTCCCGGTGCGAGCTGCTTCCGCGAACAGCGAGTAAGTAACTGCGCGGTCCGACAGCACCGGCTGGTCAACCACTTCCAGCATGCCGTCGCGCACCATGAAAAACCTGTCATTGCCAGGCTCGAACTTGGCGGCGCGTGCCGCATTGAACAGGCGCTGCCGCAGCGTTAACGACACCGGAGATTTCTGCTCGAGATGACGCAAGAGTTGGCGGTTCAGCGTGCGTGCGTGCCGAAAATACTGGCGCATCCATTCGGCAGGAGTTCGCGTCACTCCGTCACCCACACCCAGCGCGCGCGCCGCTGCCGCCGCCTGCAGTTCATAGGTCAGCGTGTTATCGTTCCGGCCGTTGCTGTAGTGCAGAAAACATCGGATGGCGCTGAGAAAATCCACTGCCGCCGCGGAAAGCTCTTCCTCTGCGGCGGTGATATTTCGAATCCCCTTTTTTTCCTCGACGATCTCCCGCAGCCAAATCGTCGCCTGGTAATCCCGCAGGCCGCCTGGCGACTCTTTCACGTTGGGTTCGAGGTGAAAAATCGTATTTCCGTAGCGCGTCAATCGTTCTCTGGTAAGCCTGTGAATCTGCGCCAGCAGGAAGGGCCGCGCCTGCTTTTCCGATGCGGGCAGCACTTTCGTGTCCAGCTTCTCGAAGAGCGCCGCATCGCCCGCCAGGAACCGGCGATCCAGCAATGCCAGGTGGAACTCCGCATTGTCTTCTTCGATCCGCCGGCATTCTTCCAGCGTCCGCCCTGCCGAGCTGACGCGAAATCCGATGTCCCACAAGGTCCGCGAAAATTCGGAGATGAGCGGCCGCGATTCCTGCTCTACTTTCTCGTTTCCCAGCAAAAATAGAATGTCGAGATCGGAGTAGGGAAACAGCATGCGCCGCCCGTATCCGCCCAGCGCCAGCAGGCAAAGCCCTTGCGGCTCGCGGTTGTGGACGCGCAGTACTTCTCCAAATATTTGCTGGACGTTGCTGTCCGCCAATTCGCACTGCGCGCGCAGTGTTTCTCGCGCACTGGTACCCGCCTCAAATTGTTGCCGGATTCGTTGCCGTTGGGCGTCGGCCTGCGGGCCGAGCACCGAGAGGGGCGTAGGAGAATCTTGCATGTTCTTTGCGGGAGGGATGCCCGGATTGAGACTGGGGCGTGGAGCGGTTGTCACCTTGATCGCCCTGCAATCAGCAAGCTGGCTGCCGGGCGGCTAAGAGTGAATGGTTAGAGCGCATTCTCACCGCGCTCCTCGTTGCGAATCCGGATTGCTTCCTCAACCCTTGATAGGAATATCTTACCGTCACCAATCTTTCCTGTCTTGGCTGTCTTCATAATTGTGTCTACAGCGCGGTTCACCAGCGCGTCCGGCAGCACCATCTCCAATTTTATTTTTGGCAGCAGGTCCACAGTGTACTCCCGGCCGCGATACACTTCGGTGTGGCCCTTCTGGCGGCCGTGCCCGCGCGCTTCCGTCACCGTCATCCCCTCGATGCCGATTTCGCGCAGCGCATCTTTCACCGATTCGAACCGCGAGGGCTGAATGATTGCCTCGATTTTCATCATGGGTGTTTCCGCTCCGCCCCCTGCCTGACGCTGCCTTGCCGGCTTTCGCTAGGTCTCAAGGTTGTAAGCCTCTTCGCCGTGTTGAGTAATGTCCAGTCCTGCGATCTCGTGGTCTTCTGGCACGCGGATTCCCGTAAGCAAATCCACGATCTTGAGCAGCACCAGCGTTCCCACTAACGCAAAGACCCAGGCGATCAAAATGCCCACGAGCTGGTTGCCGACCTGGCCCCAATTCCCGTCCAGTCCGCCGACGGCCTTGCCCGCTCCAAAGATGGGGTTGATCGCATGTTGAGCGAATACGCCGGTAAGTAGCGCTCCGATCGTTCCGCCCGCGCCGTGTACGCCGAAGGCATCCAGCGCGTCATCATACCCGAAGATAGCCTTCACCTTGATAACCATCAAATAGCACACCACGCCCGCAATCAAACCAATCGCCAGCGCCGGCATCGGCGCCACAAACCCCGCTGCTGGAGTAATCGCCACGAGTCCTGCCACCGCGCCCGATATCGCCCCCAGCGCGCTGGCGCGGCCGTTCTTGATCCATTCCGCAGCGCTCCAGCTCAGCGCCGCCGCTGCTGCCGCGAAATGTGTCGCCACAAACGCGCTCGAAGCCAGCGAATTCGATGCCAGCGCGCTTCCCGCGTTAAATCCAAACCATCCTACCCACAGCAGGCATGCGCCGATGAAACTCAGCACCAGGCTGTGCGGCGGCATCGGCTGCTTTGGATATCCGGTACGCTTGCCGAGATACAGCGCGCACACCAGCGCGGAAACACCCGAAGAAATGTGCACCACGGTACCGCCCGCAAAATCCAGCGTCGGAAATTTCCCTCCCTGCGACGCGTTCAGCAGCCCGCCCTTGCCCCACACCATGTGCGCCAGCGGCGCGTAGACCACCAGGAACCACAGCGCCAGGAAGAGCACCGTGCCGCTGAATTTCATGCGCTCCGCGGTTGCGCCGGTAATCAAAGCGGGCGTGATGATGGCGAACATCAACTGGTAGACCATGAAGGTCATTTGCGGAATCGTCCCCGCGTAATCCGGGTTGGGCTCCGCGCCCACCCCGCGCAGAAACGCATGCTCGAAGCTCCCGATAAAATGGCCATCGCCTCCAAAGCACAGGCTGTAGCCTACCAGCGCCCACATCACCGTGATCAGCGCCATCA
>Ga0209648_10005894_pt1 | contig 10527 bp, 10 predicted proteins | sample GraSoi2013_115cm_FD_185830 | JGI IMG/M metagenome (GOLD analysis project Ga0209648, IMG submission 185830) | Grasslands soil microbial communities from the Angelo Coastal Reserve, California, USA - Sample 9_17_2013_115cm (SPAdes) (version 2) | ecosystem: Environmental > Terrestrial > Soil >...
GTTGCAGCAGCGGCGGCCTCAGCATGTCGGATGCGCTGACCTGCGGGGCCGGCGCCGGCGCCGCCACCGGCGGCAGCGTCCCGCCGCCGGCGGATTCTTTTTCGATTGACTGCATCAGGGATTCGGCTTCCGCGGTGCGGCCTTGCGATTCAAGCCAGCGCGGCGACTCGGGGAGATTCTTGCGTAAGTACCAGACGATCAGCGAGCCGACGCCGGCAATGACGAACATCGGGCGCCATCCCCAGGCCGGGATGATCAGATAGCCGAGCAACGCGGTCGCCGGGAAGCCCGCCACCACCAGGAACGCCATCATCGACAGCCAACGCCCGCGCGTCTTCGGCGGAACGAATTCGGTCAGCGTCGAATAGCCGACCACGATTTCGGCGCCGAGGCCGAGGCCCTGCACGAAGCGGCAGGCGATGAGCTGATTCATATCCTGCGCGAAGGCCGCCGCCAGCGACGCCAACCCGAAAATCAGCAGATTGACCTGATAGGTGAACCGCCGCCCGAACTTGTCGCCGACAAATCCGGTAATCAGCGCGCCCAATGTCATGCCGACAAAGGTCAGCGAAATGAATTGCAGATTTTGCGGAACGGTCGAGAATTTGGTCTGGACCGCTGACGCCAGCACGCCCCCGGCGACATAGAGATCGTATCCGTCGAAAAACATGCCGGCGCCGACCAGCCAGAAAATCCGGTAGTGAAACGATGAGATCGGGAGCCGGTCGAGACGTGCGCCGGCGTTTACCGCGTGAGCCATATTCAAGTTCCCCCCTCGGCAACGAATGCCTGGCCGGTCTTGAGGTGCCGGCTGCCCGCGATGGTAATCAAGACGGCGGGCGAAAGCTACCAGCCTCGCACGGCGGTGGTAATTCGTTGACCATAGCGGTGCTAATTCGTTGACGCTGGTCAGGTTTATGCAAACATTCCAGCCTGGGGTTTTGGGGGGTTCGATGCGTTTCTGTCTAGCGATTGTGGTGGGATGCGCCTTGTCGTCCGGCGCGCAAGCAGCCGATCTTCCGGCTTATCCGGTCAGGGCGCCGATCTACGCGGCGCCGGCGGCTTTTGCTGCGGTTTACGATTGGACCGGCTTCTACATCGGCGGCAATGCCGGCGGTGGCTGGCACGACAACCGATCGGTGAGCTTTATCCCGAACGGTGTCCTGTTGGCGCCCATCCTTGGCGGGCCGCCTCCGCAGTCTTTCCGCACCTCCGCCGCGCTGGGCGGCGCGCAGTACGGCTTCAACTGGCAATTCCACCCGAATTGGGTCGCCGGCATCGAAACCGATTTTGATTTCTCCGACATCAAGGGCAGCGGATCGGCGAATTTCCTCGGCGCCGGCGGTCTCGCGCCCCAGCTCTACAGTGCGACGGCCTCCGAACAAGTCGAGTGGTTTGGCACGCTTCGGGGGCGTCTCGGCTTTGCGCCGGTCAGCAACTTGCTGCTCTACGGCACCGGCGGATTCGCCTATGGCAACGTCAAGCAGAGCGCCAGCATTTCTAACATCGGGGGGACCACCGTCGGAGTAGGCGCGGCCACCTGCGCCGGATTCGCGATCTGCTATTCCGGCACATCCACCCGCACCGCGACCGGCTGGACCGCGGGTGGCGGCGCCGAATATGGGCTATCGCGAAACTGGACGATCCGGGCGGAGTATCTGTACATCGATCTCGGCCGCAACAACTTTCCCGTAGCCGGCAACCTGGACTCGTTCACCGCGCGTTTCGACCCGACCACTTTCCACGTCGTGCGCGGCGGCTTCAACTTCCGCTTCTGATCGCGCGCCAGGGTGAACGGCAAAAGCCCCGGCCGGCCGCCGGGGCTTTTGTTTGTGTGGGCGTGCTCGGCGCGAGCGCCCTTTGCGATCTCGAAATTGGGCGAAAGGACGAGGTCTTCCGCGCTGTCACTATTGGAGTGCTTCGCGCAAAGCGCGCTCGGTTGTCCGAAGCAGCAACGGAATGGGGGTGTAGCTGCTGTGCAGAAGATGAATCGCTCCATGCAACGTCGCGGCCCCGATCATCTGCTCCCCCTCTATGCCAACCAAGACCGACGGCCCCCAAAAAGCTTCCAGGATCAAATCCCCAAAATTCGTCTCAATCGGAAGCACACCAAGATTCGACATAATCATTTCGTTGGCACACATTTGTAGTTCGAATTGTGAGATCGCCTTCACATCGGGGCCGCTCGAGATAAGCTGTCCGAAGGCTGCGAAGGTAGCGGCGACGCCGTTTTTCGTCCGTGCCGGGGCCAGGTCGCGCGTTACGCCGCGCGCGACATCCCAAAATTGGGCATCTCTCCGCGGGCCGTGTTCGGTGATCGGAAAGACAATAGACAAGAGACACTCATCATTCAGGCCCAGCAGCTTTCGGTTGTCGACAGGAGATATGACGCGAACCGGCTCCTCCATCCACTCACTCGAAATCTGCCTACCGGCAAGGCTAACGGATGCCACGAGTGCTCCGTGAACCGTGGTTCGTTCCTGACGCGCTCGGTTGCGAAGCTCGCCGGAAATCTCCGCCGACAAGCGCAAGCTTTGGACAGAGGGAGCTGACCGGCTTCTGTCGGGCAACCGTCCCGGTCTAACGGACCTGGGAGTCGGTGGGTTCGTTCCACTCCTACTGGAGCGGCGCCGGGCGCTTCGCAGAGATCTTCCTGCGAAGGGGTAAGTTGAAGCTTTTCCAGCGATCCTCCTGAAAGGGCCCTGAGCAGGTCGCGAACGATAAATGTGAGGGACAGACCATCCGCAATCGAATGATGCGCCGAAACTATGACTGTGCTCCTGTTCTCTTCGTGCATCAGTGCCACCCGCACCAATGGGCCACCTTTCAAGGGAAGCGCGGTCGCCAACTCCCGCGACACTTCCTGCTCCCAATTTTCCGATACACTGCCATGAACAACGCGAAGCGGAATGCCGGGTTCGTTCAGACGACGGAAATACGGCGCACCGACTTGATCCTCGGCGATGCAAACTTGCAGCAATGGATGGCGCTGTTGTACGGCGGTGAACGCTACTTGCCACGACGCTACCTTTGTGAAGCCGCCGATTTGCGCGGCCACGACAAAGTGCTTGGGACTGGTTTGGTTGCTCAGCCAGAAATAATGCTCGCTCGGTCCGAGAACGCGAAGCGCATTTTCAGGAGATTTTTTTAACATCTCATTCTCCACTCGGCCATGCCGGGAGCGGCCTGTGCGGATCAACGATACGGCGCTCCCGGTGTCCCGGGCCAGCGCGCCTTCAACCGGCCCGCAAATGGCGCGCGCACCAGCTCGCGCCACATCGGTTCTAGCGTTTGCCGATGATCTTCAATGCGGGCGAAAATGGGCACGGTTGAGCCGGCCTCCCCGGCTGGTGAGCGAGTTACGCTCGCTTCGACGATCACAACGTGGCGAATGCGAAGGAGCGCCTTGTCACGCATTCTTCACGGCGCGGAAATCGACCTCGCCCCTCGTTCAAATCGCCCGCTCAAAGCGGCGGAAGCCCGCGGCGCCGGTGAGCGCTTCGAATTCACGGTCGCGTTTCTCTTCGGCAAAGGCGAAGCCGGCTTTGGCATAGCAGCGCTCGGCCGCTTCGTTGCCGATCAGAAACGAGATCGACGCCCGCTGATATCCCGCGGCCTTTCCGGCCGCGAGCGCGCGGCCGATCAAGGCCTGCACCAGCCCGCGTCCGCGACAAGCGGGCAGCGAGGCGACATGCTCGACGAGCCAGTCGCCGCCGCCACCCTGTACCCAGCAGTGTTGCGTATACGCGCCGCGAAGGAATATCGCGGACAGTTCGGAGCCATCGAGACCGCTGTCGCCTGCGACCTCCTCGATCGCCGATCGCGCGGCGGCACCTGTCCCTGCCGCAGGCAACGCACAAAGCGCGGCGGCGGGACTTCCCTCGACCTCGGCGATCAGGAATTGCGAGGTGTGCCACCAGCTGACCGTGCGTGCGACCGCAATGCGCGCCACGAACGAAAGACATTGCGGCTCGGGCCGGTTCAGCGCGATGTCGAACCAGCCGCGCGGCCGATGGCCGCGCTGCGCGGCGAGGATGGTCCGGGCGATGAAGTCGGCATCTTCTGGAAGCGCGCGACGGATCGTGGGACCCATTGCGGCGCGCCTTTCGATCGATTCACGCGTTCTTCAGCGCGACGCGGAATTCGGCTTCGGTCTTCGACTTTACCTCGTCGAGCGTGACGCCGTCGGCGAGCTCGATCAGCGCCATGCCGTCCTTGCCGTGCTTGTCGATGGTGAAGACCGCGAGATCGGTCACCACCATGTCGACCACCTTCTCGCCGGTCAGCGGCAGGTTGCATTTCTTCAGCAGCTTTGGGCCGTCCTTGGCGGAATGCTCCATCACCACCACGACGCGCTTGACGCCGGCGACCAGGTCCATCGCGCCGCCCATGCCCTTGACCATCTTGCCGGGGATCATCCAGTTGGCGAGATCGCCGTTCTGGGCCACCTGCATCGCGCCGAGGATCGACAGGTCGATATGCCCGCCGCGCACCATGCCGAAGGAATCGGCTGACGAGAAATAGCTGGTGGTCGGCAATTCGCTCACCGTCTGCTTGCCGGCGTTGATGAGGTCGGCGTCTTCCTCGCCCTCGTAAGGAAACGGCCCCATGCCCAGCATGCCGTTCTCGCTCTGCAGGTTAACGTCGATGCCGTCGGGAATGTAGTTCGACACCAGCGTCGGAATGCCGATGCCGAGGTTGACGTAATAGCCGTCGCGCAATTCCTTCGCGGCGCGCGCTGCCATCTGTTCGCGGGTCCAGGCCATCAGACTTCTACTCCCGTTGCGGCCGCAGGCGCTCCGGGGCGCTTGCGGGTATTGCGGAACTCGATGCGCTTGTTGCCGGTGCCGACCTCGACGATGCGTTTGACGAAAATGCCGGGCGTATGGATGTGGTCCGGATTGATTTCGCCGGCGGCAACGAGATGCTCGACCTCGGCCACGGTGATCTTCGCCGCCGTCGCCATCATCGGATTGAAATTTCGCGCGGTCTTGCGGTAGACGAGGTTGCCCGCGGTATCGCCCTTCCAGGCATGCACGATGGCGAGGTCGGCAAACAGCCCGCGCTCCATGATGTATCTCTCGCCGTCGAATTCCTTCACTTCCTTGCCTTCGGCGATCAGGGTGCCGACGCCGGTCTTGGTATAGAACGCCGGAATGCCGGCGCCGCCAGCGCGGATGCGCTCGGCCAGCGTGCCCTGCGGATTGAATTCGAGTTCCAGTTCGCCCGCGAGGTATTGCTGCGCGAACAGCTTGTTCTCGCCGACATAGGACGAGATCATCTTCTTGATCTGGTGGGTCTCGAGCAGGCGGCTGAGCCCGATGCCGTCGACGCCGGCATTGTTGGAGATCACCGTCAGATTCTTCACCCCGGAATCGCGGATCGCATCCGACAAGGTTTCCGCGATCCCGCACAGCCCAAAACCGCCGGACATGATCATCATGCCGTCCCTCAAGATGCCGTCGAGTGCAGATTTGGCGTCCGGGTAGACCTTATTCATGGAGATGCGACCTGGTGGGAGGGAGGCGCTGATGCCAGCGTTATGGTGGATTATTAGGCGAATTTTTCGCAATGCGTCAATGATGGGGCTTTTATACCCGCCCAAGTGGTTTGGAACGCCGCTGCGCCTTGAAAGCGTCAAGAAAACCCATCAAGTTGCGCGGGTTGGCATGGGGCCTCATCCGAGCCGGCTTTTGCCGGCTTGGGCAGCGATATCTGCCGAGCGCGGGGTAAGCCGTGCCTTCGGCCGATGAGCCGTCTGCTCCATTTCAACGGCGACCCGACATCAACCCGGCATCTGTTTAGCCAGACTTGGATATGTCACTGACCATGGCCCGAGGAATGAAGCGCCTGGGGATGCCGATTGCGGCCTTGCTTGGGCTCGCGCTGATCGGCCTGATCGCGACCTCCTGGTTCATCAACCGGGACGCACTTCGCGCGGCGGTAGAGGCGCAGATCCGCACCGTGACCGGCCTCGATCTGGTGGTCAACGGCAACATCGAGGTTTCGGTGTTTCCCGCAAGCTACGTCTCGTTTCACGACGTCGGGCTGAAGGGCGGGGCGACCGCCGACCCGGCGCTCGGCGTCGATGTGCTGACCGCGAATTTGCGATTGCTGCCGCTGTTGCTGCAGCGCTTCGAGATCGCCGACGTGATGATGCTGCGGCCAAAAATCCGCGTCGTCCGCGAAGCCGATGGCGCGAGCAACTGGACGCCGTTCATCGACACCATCGCGCGCACCATGAAGCCCGGCGCCGAGAACCAGGTGTCGTTCTCGGAAATCAGGATTCAGGACGGCGTGCTCACTTACGAAGATGCCGCCAATCATGCCTCCGAGACGCTCGGCGACATCGACCTTTCCCTGGCATGGCCCTCAATCTCGCGTTCCTTTGCCGCGACCGGACAATTCGACTGGCGCGGCGAGCGCATCGACGGCTCGATCAGTATCGGCGACTTCCTTGCGGCCCTTTCCGGCGACCGCTCCGGGCTGAAGGCGCGGCTGGCCAGCGCGCCCTTAAAACTGGCGTTCGACGGCACCGTCGCCAATCGCACCAGCATGATGATGGAAGGCACGCTGACCGTCGACAGCGTCTCGCTGCGCAACGCCCTGCGCTGGACCGGCCAGCCGCCGCCGGGCGCCGGCGGGTTCGGCCGTTTCGCGCTGAGGGCGCGCGCCAATGTGATCGGCGCCTCGATCGCGCTGACCAATGTCAATGTCGAGCTCGACGGCAACGTCGCCGAAGGCGTGATGACCTACGCCAACAACGGCCGCCAGACGCTGCAGGCAACCCTGGCCGCCGGCGCGCTGGACTTCACCCCCTACATCTCGACCTTCCGCCTGCTCGCCAGCGGCGCGCGCGACTGGAACCGGCAGCTGTTCGATTTGAACGCGCTGTCCACGACCGACCTCGATATGCGCCTGTCGGCGGCAGGGGTGACGGTGGGCTCATCGAAGCTCGGCCGCACCGCGTTCGGCGCCAATTTGCGCGGCGGCGCGCTGGCGCTCTCCGTCGGCGAGGCGCAGATGTATGGCGGCATCGCCAACGGCTCGTTCGGGATCGCGCGCTCCGACGCGGTCGCCGACGTGAAAGCCCAGTTCCAGTTCACCGACGTCGATCTGCAAGCCTGCGCCAGCGAATTGTTCGGCATCACAAAGCTGTCCGGCCGCGGCAACCTCAACGTCTCGCTGGTGGCCTCGGGCTCGAGCCCGTTCGGGCTGGCGCAGTCGCTCGACGGCACCGTCAGCCTGACCGGTCATGACGGCGCGATTGCCGGCTTCAACGTCGAGCAGCTGCTGAAGCGGCTGGAGCGCCGGCCGCTGTCCGGCGGCGGAAACTTCCGCTCCGGCACGACGCCCTATGACAACCTGACCATCGCGCTGAAATTCGCAGAAGGGGTCGCGACGGCCGAGGATATCCGCGTCGAAGGACCGGCGGCGCGGATCACCATGACCGGCACCGCTTCGATCCCGGCGCGCGAATACGACATGAAGGGCGTTGCCAGCCTGACCTCGGCGAATGCCGCGCCGAGCTTCGATCTGCCGTTCGTGGTGCAGGGCCCCTGGGACGATCCGCTGATCTTTCCCGATCCGGAAAGCCTGATCCGGCGCTCGCCGGCCTCCGCCCCGCTGCTCGACGCGGTAAAAGATCGCAAGACCCGCGACGCGGTCCGCTCGGTGCTGGAGCGCTTTGGCGGCGGACGAAAACCCGAAGCCGCGGTGCCCGATGCCGTTGCGCCCGCGAGCGGACCCGCTGCTGCCGATGCGGCGAAGCCGAACTGAGTGCGGCGGGTTTCCTGCGGATCAGCAAAAGCGAATCCACCATTCGGGTTACGCCGGAGCATCCGCGCCGATTCAACTCAAAGCAATCATGCTTTAGAGCAGCTCAATTCTTTCGATGAACGGGCTCAGGCGATTTCCTGAGTTCTCTCCACTCGTTCGCTTCCGCCAGCCAGTATTCGGCTTCTGCCAGCCAGTGCTCCGCTTCCTTTTTGGCAAGCGTAGCGCGCTCACGCGACATGATTTCCAATTGCTCGAATTGCTCTACTGGAGTCATGAGCGTCACCAATGGTTGGCGCAGTCTAACCGGCGCGTTATCAGTGCCAACTGACGATGTCGTAATGCGGCGTGACACATTCGTGAGTGCGTTTCCCAACGTTGCCGATTGTTTCCCGATGTTATCTTTCACGCCGGACGACTTCGTTCCCTAAAACCGAATTTAGTGGCGCCGGCGGGTTACCGGCCTAGCGTCAGTTTCAGATTCGGGGGGTGGCCCAGTGAAGGAGCTTCCATGTCGAACACCACGACAAAATTCGCTATCGCGTTGTTCCTGGTCCTGGCCACGCCTGCCGCTTCATTGGCGCGAGGCGGAGGCGGTCCGGCCGCCGCGGGAAATTCAGGCTCGGCCGCAGCGGGTACGGCAGGTGGCCGGGCAAGCGGTGCCGCAATCGGCGCGGCGACCAGTGTGCTGGTCGACCCGAGCGGGATCGGAAACGCTTCCAAGGTAGCCGCGCCCCCGCCGCCGCACATCAGCGTGCCGGCCATTCCGCAGTTCAAGTAAGGGCAACAAAGCCGCCCTGCGCGCCAGCCACGGCCCGATGGCTGCAGGTCGCAACCTGACCCGTCAGCTAAACAAAACCCCAAAGCCCGGCGAGCTCAGTGATTTGCCGGGCCGACAAGACGGCGGTGATCAATTCACCCTGCGGAGCGGTGTGAATTTCATACAAAGGCAGCTGGGTCATGAGTTTCGACGTGAATAGCCCTATGCATTCGCCAAGAGTGCCTTCAGCAACGAGGTCGGGAATTTCGCCGGCGAGATGTTCGTCATTGGACGAAGGCCATTTCCTGAGAACGGCAGGAGCATCAAATTGATCTGAGCCTTGCGCAATACCTCTTCGCGCTCTCTGCCCTTAGGCAACTTTTGGACTTCGCGCTTGAGGGCTTCCGCTTGCTCTCGCCAGTTCTCTTCGAGGCCAGGTTTGCCACCCATGTTACGCTCCCCATGCTTCGCTGGTGGGAGCCCGACCGGGTCTCTCTGTCACCGATGAATGCCCCGGACCGTGCGGTGATGCCCAAGCCTAAATCCGCTCACGGCCGCGTGTCGATATGAATCGAGACAATCTTTGCGGTTCCGCCAACGCAGCATCTCAACCTTGAAATGTTCTCCGCGGAATGACACGCGCCAATCTCACGGGCAGCGGCCGTTTCTTTTTCGGAAAACCAGTCGGAAAGAACTTCATCGTCGTGCAGAGAAGAGGCCGCCAAATCAGGCGGCCTTGCTGCTGCTGCGGTTGTCGGCTTGCCGTTCAAGGTACTTCGCGGCCTTCCGTTGGCGGCCTTACTCGTCGATCTCGCGCAGCTTCCGTTCCAGTTCCGCGACCAATTCCTTGATGCGCGTCATGGTCACGTCGTCGCCCGCCTGCCGCGCCAGCGCGCGGTACTTCATGACCTTCATTTCGAGTTCCACCCGTTCGTTCTTGTGGGCCATGAAGCGCGCGTCCCGACCTTTAAAGTAGGACGGCGCACCAGACCCGGTCCCGCAACTGAATTCATCGGCGCGGCAATAACCCGGTGAAGGGGACCTGCCCGCAGCGCGCGACACTTCCTATTGCGGCTTCGCCATCAAGGGGATGGATATAGTATTTATAGAAACAATATGTTTCGATTGTTTCTATTTCAACCCGGCAAAACCAGCTCCATTATCATTTAGGCAGGGGTCGCTGGCGCTTTCGACCGTTCGAAGCAGAACCAGGAGGCCACACATGACCGGGTTGAAAACGATATTTGCCGCCATGGCGCTCGCAGCTATTTTCTCGACCCCTGGCGATGTTCAAAGAGTTGGGAAAGTGAACTCCCCCGCCTTGAGCGCGACTGAAGTGTCGCGCCAGCCGCCGCAGAGCGCCCGTCTTGCCCTCGTGATCGGCAATTCCAGCTACCCTTACGCCGATGCGCCTCTGGCGCAAACCGCCAACGACGCACGCGCATTGGCGAGCACCCTTCGTCAAGACGGTTTCGACGTTGACTTTGTTCAGGAAGCCACCGGCGAGGACATGGCACGCGCGATCGCGCGTCTCAAAGCGAAAGTACGGCCCGATTCGACTGTCCTGGTTTACTTCGCAGGCTTCGGTGTGCAGTCCGGCGGAGAAAGCTACGTGATCCCGGTCGACGCGAAGATCTGGTACGAAGACGATGTTCGACGCGAGGGTGTCGGCATCGATCGACTACTTTCCGAACTGAAGAACTCCGGCGCGCACATCCGTCTCGCCGTCATTGACGCTTCGCGCCGCAATCCTTACGAGAGGCGTTTCAGGAGTTACTCGCATGGTCTTGCGCCCGTCGAGGCAGGTGAAAACGCGCTGATCCTGACCTCGATGCCGCCGGGCCAGGTGGTCGATGACCAGGACGGATCGCGCAGTCTCCTGATCTCGGCACTTCTTGACGAGATGAATTCTTCGACAGCTTCGCTCGAGCAGATTTTTAATGGCACCCAGGACACGGTAGCGCGCAAAACGCAAAACCGGCAGATTCCCA
>Ga0209648_10005895_pt1 | contig 10527 bp, 12 predicted proteins | sample GraSoi2013_115cm_FD_185830 | JGI IMG/M metagenome (GOLD analysis project Ga0209648, IMG submission 185830) | Grasslands soil microbial communities from the Angelo Coastal Reserve, California, USA - Sample 9_17_2013_115cm (SPAdes) (version 2) | ecosystem: Environmental > Terrestrial > Soil >...
GAGGGCGTCGACATGCACGAAGGCGCCGTCGGCATAGAGCAGCGGCGTCGCGCCGGCACAGAGCACAAGATCGACGATCTCGCCGATATAGATCGTGTGCGTGCCGGCCGCGACCCGGGTCACCAGTCGGCAGTCGAACGACACCGGGCAGCCCTTCAGCACCGGTGCGCCGGTCGACAGCATCGACCATTCGCCCATGTCGTGGAAACGCTCATCGCCTTCCACGTCGTCCATGCCGGCGAAGCGCTCGGCGATCTTGCGGTGCTCGGGCGAGAGGATGTTGACGCAGAAGAAACCGGCCTCGCCGATCGGGTCGTGGGCGCTCGCCGTCTTGTTGACGCACACCAGGATCTGGGGCGGCTCGGCCGAAACCGAGCAGACCGCCGTGGCGGTCAAGCCGCCGCGCAGCTCGCGATGGCGGGTGGTGATCAGGGTAACGCTCGCCGCAAGGTGGCGCATGCCCTTCTTGAAGGCAGCCGCATCGATACTCATGGACCCGACTCTAGGGCAGCCCGGCCCTCGGCCGCTACCGGAAACGGCCGGCTAACCGCATGGCCGGCCAGCGGAAACACCGGAAAAGCCCCAAAAATCGCGGTCTGCCGGCTGAAACAAAACCTTCATCAGAGTGTCGTTCTTTGCGGTTGCCCGGTCGACGCCGGCCGTTACCGTCGGGCCTGCATGGCTCCTCCCGACACCGGCCTCGCTCCCGATACCGCCCCCGGCCTCGCCCCCGATACCACGCCCGATGTCGCGTTGCGGCACATCGTGGCGGCGTGCCACGCCGACCTGCTGAAATATCGCGCCGTCGTGCTGGCCAGCCGCCGGCCGATCGGCATCCACCAGACTCGGGTGGCGCTGCGCCGGCTGCGCGCGGCCTTCGGCCTGTTCAAGAGTGCCGTCGACGGGCCGGTCGTGCGGGCGCTTTCGGCCGAGGCCAAGTGGCTGGCCGGCGAATGCGCGCCGGCGCGCGACCTCCATGTCTTTCTCAACGAGACCGTGGACGACGTGTCGCCGGTCGTCCGGCGGATCGGCAATCGCCTGGCCAAGGCCCATCTGGAGCGCGCCCGCACGGCCCTGTCCGGCGCCCGCTTCGAGGGATTCCATCGCCAGCTCGACGCCTTCGTCGCCCTGTCGCCGGCCAGCACCGACAAGCGCCTCGACGAATTCGCCCGCACCGTGCTCGACACGCGCCACGACAAGGTCGTGAAACGTGGCCGCAAGCTCGGCTCGCTCGACGAAAGGCGCCTGCACCGGCTGCGCATCGCCATCAAGAAGCTGCGCTATGCCGCCGACTTCCTGCGGCCGGCCTTTGCGTCGCCTCTGGCCAGGCCCTATATCGAGGCGACGGCGCGCCTGCAGGGTGCGCTCGGCGCCCTGAACGATCGCGCGGTGGCGGCCCACGTGCTGGCCGATCTCGCGACAGCGGCCCGTCCCAGCGAGGACGCAGGCCCCCCGCTCAAGGCCCTTGCCAAGCAGGTGGCGTCCGGCAACAAACGACGCCGCCGCAAGCTCGAGCGGGCCTGGGAGGACTTCAGGAAGGCCGGGTGCTTCTGGTGACGGCATAGCCGTCACCCCGGTCGGGATGACGGTAGGGAGTAGGGACTAGTCATGAGCGACACGCAAAACGCCGCCGAACAGCGCATTCCGGTCACCGTGCTGACCGGCTTCTTGGGCAGCGGCAAGACCACGCTGCTGAACAAGCTGTTGCGCCGGCCGGAGCTGGCCGACACCGCGGTGATCATCAACGAGTTCGGCGAGATCGGGCTCGACCATCTGCTGGTCGAGAAGTCCGACGACGAGGGCATGGTGACCCTGAACTCCGGCTGCCTGTGCTGCACGGTGCGCGGCGACCTGGTGCGCACCATGAGCGAGCTGTTCCTCAAGCGCGCCAAGGGCGAGGTCACCAACTTCAAGCGCATGGTGGTCGAGACGACGGGCCTCGCCGACCCCGCGCCCATCCTGCACACGCTGATGACCGATCCGTTGCTGGCGTCGCGCTACCGCCTCGACGGCGTGGTGACCACGGTCGACGGCGTGAACGGCGGCAGCACGCTCGACAACCACGAGGAGGCGGTGAAACAGGCCGCCGTTGCCGACCGCCTGCTGCTCACCAAGAGCGACATCGCCGACGCAGGCCCGCTCGGCGAGCTCAAGAGCCGCCTGCACCAGCTCAATCCCGGCGCGCCGTTCCATGAGATCTCGGCGGGCGAGATCGATCCCAACGAGGTCCTGAACGCCGGCCTCTATAATCCCGAGACCAAGAACGCCGACGTCAAACGCTGGCTGCACGAGGAAGCGTACGAACACACGCACGGCGGCGGCCATGATCACCATCATCACGGCCAAGATCATGAGCATAGGCACGGGCACGATCATGGGCACGGCCACGGCGAGCAAGACCCGCACGACGTCAACCGCCACGACGACCGCATCAAATCCTTCTGCATGACCTTCGACGAGCCGATGAGCTGGTCGACGGTGGCCGCGGCATTCGACGCGCTCGTCACCTATCGCGGTCCCGATCTTTTGCGCATGAAGGGCATCCTGAACGTCAAGGACACCGACAAGCCCGTCGTCATCCACGGCGTGCAGCACGTCTTCCATCCGCCGGCCACGCTCGACGCCTGGCCTGAAGGCGACGACCGCAAGAGCCGCGTCGTGTTCATCACCCGCGACATCGCCGAGAGCACCATCCGCAAGGTCTTCGCCTCGTTCTTCGACGCCGAGAAGAAGGGCTGGGGCCAGGACGCGCCGAAGCCACAGTAGTCATTGCTGGAGCGCGCCACTCCGTGGCGCTTCTTGTCATACGGAGCGCGGACCTCCTCAGGTCGGGGATTATCCCGACCGAGTCCGCTCATGAGCATGATGCGGACCTGGAGGTCCGCGCTCCATGAGCGCCACGAAGTGACGCGCTCCCAGCAATGGGCCGCGCTGCGGTCTTTCCTTCCGCCGAAGACACGTTGTGGACGACCGCAAAAAATGATGGGGTGCGGTACGCTCGGCAGAGATCGAGCGGGAGGAAAACGATATGCCGGGACAAACCCTTTTCGACAAGATCTGGGATCGCCACGTCATCGCCGATCTCGGCGATGGCTACGCGCTCCTGCACATCAGCCGCCATCTCATGCATGACGGCGGCGGCCGCGGTTTGCAGGCTATCAAGGACGCAGGCTACCGCGTGCGCAATCCCGACCTCACCTTCGCCACCTTCGATCATGTCATCTCGACCGAGCCCGGCCGCACGCACGAGACGCTGAAGCCCTATGCGGCACGGCTCTATCACATGCGCGACGAGGCCAAGCGCTGGGGCATCAAGCTGTTCGATCTCGGCGAGCCGGGCCAGGGCATCGTCCATGTCATGGGACCGGAGCAGGGCGTCACCCTGCCGGGCACCCTGCTGGTGTGCGGCGACAGCCACACCTGCACCCATGGCGGCATGGGCGCCATCGCCTTCGGGGTCGGCGCCACCGAGGTGATCCATGTGCTGGCGACGCAATCGCTGGTGCAACCCAAGCCCAAGCGCATGCGCGTCACCTTCGACGGCAAGCGCGCGCCCGGCGTCACGCCCAAGGACATGATCCTGCATCTCATCGGCCAGATCGGCGCCGCGGGCGGCACGGGCTACGCCGTCGAATATGCCGGCCGCGCGATCCGCGACATGGAGGTCGAAGGTCGGCTCACGGTGTGCAATCTCTCGATCGAGCTCGGCGCCAAGATCGGCATGGTGGCGCCCGACGATGTCACCTTCAAATTCCTCGCCGGCCGGCCCTTTGCGCCGAAAGGGGCGCAATGGGACCAGGCGGTCGACGACTGGCGCACCCTGGCGAGCGACCCTGACGCAAAATTCGACGTCGAAGTGAGGGTCGACGTGAACAAGATCGTGCCGCAGATCACCTGGGGCACCAGCCCCGAACATGTCATCCCCGTCACCGACAGGATTCCCGATCCGGCCGCGACCGCCGACCCGGACAAGCAGAAGGCGTGGCAGGCGGCCCTCGATTACATGGGCCTCAAGGCCGGCGCCCCCATCCAGGAGACGCGCATCGACTGGGTCTTCATCGGTTCCTGCACCAACAGCCGGATGTCGGATTTGCGCGACGCCGCCCAGATCGCCAAGGGCCGCAAGGTGGCGGGCCACGTGCGCGCCTGGGTCGTGCCCGGCTCGGAGAACGTCAAGCGCATGGCGGAAGCCGAGGGACTCGACCGCGTCTTTCTCGACGCCGGCTTCGAATGGCGCGAGCCCGGCTGCTCGATGTGCCTGGCGGTGAACGGCGACACGATCGCGCCCGGCGAGCGCAGCGTGTCGACCTCCAACCGCAACTTCGTCGGCCGCCAGGGGCCGGGCGGGCGCACCCATCTCGCCAGCCCCGCGATGGCCGCGGCCGCCGCCATCGCTGGCCGCATCGCCGATGTTCGTGCTCTTGATCGGCGCACGATCTGAGACGGAGGAAACGACCATGGAAGCCTTCACCGTTCTCGATGCCAAGGCGGCGCCGCTGATGCGGCAGAACGTCAACACCGACATCATCATCCCGATCCACCGCTTGCGCGACGTGGCGCAGGCCGATCTCGGCCCCTACGCCTTCGAGCCGTGGCGCTACCTGCCCGACGGCAGCGAGAATCCCGACTTCTTCATGCACCAGCCGGCCTATCGCGGGGCTGAGATCGTGGTCGCCGACAACAACTTCGCCTGCGGCTCGAGTCGCGAGGGCGCGGTGTGGGCAATGATGGGCATGGGCGTGCGCTGCGTCATCGCGCCCTCCTTCGGGCCGATCTTCTTCAACAACTGCTTCCAGAACGGCGTGCTGCCGATCCAGCTCCCGCGCGCCGACGTTTTGGCCATCGCCGATGAGCTCGAGGCGGCGACGCGGCCGGGCAGCAACAGCGAGCCGCGCCTCAGCATCGACTTGCACAACCGCACGGTCGTGACGCCGAGCGGCCGCAAGATCGAGTTCCAGGTCGACGGCATCCGCCGCGACGCCCTGCTCAAGGGCCTGAACGAGGTGGCGCTGACCTTGACGCGCGAGGAAGAGATCGCCGCCCACCAGGCCAAGGCGCGCGCCAACACGCCGTGGCTGTATCCGAGTTCAACGAACTAAGGATCATGCCGGACCGCGGGCCTCCAGGCCCGCCTCATGAGTCATGAGCGGGCCTGGACGCTGCCCTGCGCCTGTGATGGCGCGGCAGGCGATGCCGTGGCATGACTCCCGCCGAACCACGCTGATAACGACGTGGAGACCAGGGAGAAGCATCATGCGCTGGCTGGCAAGACTCAGTCTGTTGATCGGAGCCGCGGCCCTCTGGACCGCGCCCGCCGCGGCGCAATCCTGGCCGGCCAAACCGGTTAAGATCGTCGTGCCCTTCGGGCCGGGCGGACCGGCCGACGTTTATGCCCGGATCCTGGGCCAGGAACTGACCGAGGCGCTGAAGCAGCAATTCATCATCGACAACCGCGCCGGCGCGGGCGCGGTGATCGGCACCGACATCGTCGCCAAGGCAGCCCCCGACGGCTACACGCTCCTGATGATGTCGAACACGCACACCACCAACGAGACGCTGCTCGACAACAAGCCCTATGTGCTGATGCGCGACCTTATAGCGGTGGCGCCGGTCAATTCGTCCGACCTGGTGATGGTGGTGCATCCTTCGGTGCCGGCCAAGACGCTGCAGGAATTCATTGCCCTCGCCAAGGCAGAGCCCGGCAAGCTCAGCTACGCCTCGTCGGGCCCCGGCACGCCCTACCACATGGCCGGCGAGCTGTTCAAAGCCATGAGCGGCACCGACATCCTGCACGTGCCTCACAAGAACAGCAGCGACGCGCGCAACGACGTGATGGGCGGCCACGTCCAGATGATGTTCGACGCCGTCACCGCGATGAAGGGTAGTATCGATGCCGGCCAGGTCCGTGCACTGGCGACGACGGGCGAGAAGCGCTCGACCGTGCTGCCCGACGTGCCGACCGTGAGCGAGTCCGGCGTGCCGGGCTATGAGGCGACGATCTGGCTCGGCATCATGGCGCCCAAGGGCACGCCCCAGGAGATCGTCGACCGGCTGAATGCCGAGATCGCCAGGATCATCGCCAAGCCTTCGATCCGCGAAGCCTGGGCCAAGCAGGGCGCCGTTCCCATGACCCTGTCGCCGGGTGAGTTCGATGCCTTCCTGCGGCGCGACACCGACAAGTGGGCCAAGCTGATCCAGCAGGCCGGCATCAAAGTGCAATGAGCGTGCGATGACGGACACGAAAACCGTCAGAGTCTTGAGCGGCGGCGCGGCCCAAGGTTTGGTCGAAGCGCTGCGGCCAACGTTCGAGGCCACGAGCGGCGCCACGATCGATGGCATGTTCGGCGCGGTCGGCGCCATGCGGGCTCGCCTGCTGGCCGGTGAGCCGGCCGACGTCATGATCCTGAGCCGCGGCCTGATCGACGGGCTGGCGCGCGACGGCCAGGTCCTCGCGCTCTCGGCGAAGGATATCGGCGCCGTCCAGACCGCCGTTGCCGTGCGCAGCGGCGATCCCCTGCCTGCAGTCGGCAGCGCAGCCGAGCTGCGCACGGCTTTGCTTACCGCCGACGCCATCCATTTCCCCGATCCCGATCAATCGACCGCCGGCATCCATTTCGCCAAAGTGCTGAAGGATCTCGGCATTTGGGACGAGGTGGCCGACCGGCGGCGGCCGGCGCCCAACGGCGCCGCCGCCATGCGCGAACTGGCGACCGCCAAGGGCAGCCGTCCCATCGGCTGCACCCAGGCCACCGAAATCCTCGCCACACCGGGCATCGCCCTCGTGGCGCCCCTGCCGCCGGGATGCGACCTGGCGACGGTCTATAGCTGCGCCATCACCGCGAAGAGCCGGGCGCCAGCCGAGGCGTCAGAACTCATTGCCTCGCTGACGGGCGAAGCAGCACGCGACTCCCGCCGTCGGCTAGGATTCGTCTGAGCCGCACAGATCAGATCACAGCGCGCATTGGATTGACGATCGTCAATCCAGCAAAGTCCTTTTCATTGTCGGTGACGATCACACAATCATTCGCCTCGGCCGTGGCGGCGATCATCATGTCGATGGAGCTGCGCGGCCGGCCCTTTGCCGTTCCTTCGACCATCAGGCGCGCCCATGCCAGCGCGGCTCGGTCATCGAACGGCAGGATGCGGCCGGCAAACAGAGCCGATGGACCGCTACGGCCCGAAAACCAGGCCTCCAGCTCGCGGCGCTTCTTCCCGGCAGGACGCTCCAGCACTCCACGCCTGATTTCGCCTAGGGTCACCGCGGAGGTGAACAGGTCGTCGTCGGCCTGCGCCATCATCCAGGCGGCCAGAGCCGGCGATGGTGCGGGCTTAATGGTGTTGCTGATGATGTTGGTATCGAGAAGGTAATGGGTCACAAATCGACCTTGCGGCCCGGCGTGACTTCACGCTTGAACTCGATCTCCGAACCCACCAGCGGCGAACGTCGCAGTGCGGCGAATATGCCGCCTCTTTTCGGCGCTCCTTTCGACAGTGTCTTGCTGACGCTCGCACGCAGCCGCTTCGCCTCAGGGCCATTCTCGGCAAGGCGCTTGGCCAGCGAGCGGATCAGCGTGCGGTCGGTATCGAGGCCAAGGACCTCGAAGCGCGCCAAGCCTCGCCGGCCGATGCGCTTGCGATAGTTCTTGAGCGCGCGCTCCTGTGCGGTCTCGCTCACGGTTCGGGTTTCCCTTTCTATATCCAGTATATATCCAGGAGAAGCCGAGACGCAAGGTTCCTCAATTCGGCGGCACCGTCTCGAAGCATTTGAGGCCTTTGGAGCTCGTATCCCACGCCGGCCGGCTTCGGGTGAAGATGGCGATCTGGGGCCTGAACTGCGAGGTGTCGTCGAGCGAGCCGGCATAGAGGTTGATCTGGCCGGGCATGACCTCGGCCCGGCCGAACACGCCGCTCTGGCAGGTCGGACAGGCGTAGCGCGTCGCCGTCCGGCCGCTGCCGCCCGTCAGGCTATGGGCCCGCGTCGCGCCTTCCAGTGTCACGGCGCTCTCCGGAAAGCAGATAAAGCCGATATGGCCCGCGCCGCTCAGGCGCTGGCAGTTGCGGCAATGGCAAAAGCCCTGCAGCACAGGGTCGCCCTCGGCCCTATAGCGCAACGCGCCGCACACGCATCCGCCTGTCAATATCATCACCACCCTCCGGGCTTGCCCATCCTGGGGGTACGGCGTCAAACTCAGCCGTTCCTACCCACACGATGAGAAAAGACATGGCCGTCGTCGAGACCGAACGTCACGGACAGGTGCTTGTGGTCCGCATGAACCGACCCGAGCGGCTGAATGCCCTTAGTCATGAAATGCGCAGCGAGCTCGCCAAGGCCTGGACCGAGTTCCGCCACAGCAAGGAGCTCGAGGTCGCCATCTTCACCGGTACCGGCCGCGGCTTTTGCGCCGGCGAGGACATGAAGGAATCGCTCCAGCGCGGCGCCCCCGGCAGCCAGCGGCCCGATCTCGAGGATCCGTTCATGACGGGTGCGCTCGAGAAGCCCGTCATCGCCGCGGTCAACGGCTTTGCCATGGGCGGCGGCTTCATGCTGGTCGAGCGCACCGACCTCAGGGTGGCGGTGCGCGAGGCGGTGTTCGAGGTCTCCGAGGCCAAGCGCTGGCTGCTCGGCGGCTACAATCACGGTCACGTCGCCAACCTGCCCTATCCCGTCGCCATGGAGATGGCGCTGGGCTTCCGCTTCACCGCCCAGCGCTTCTACGAGGTGGGCTTCCTCAACCGCCTGGTCGACGCCGCCGAGCTGATGCCGGAGGCTCTCAAGATGGCCGAGCACCTGCTCACTTTGCCGCCCGCCTCGCGGGTCAACACGGTGCACATGATGCGCCAGATGCGGCCGGCGCCAGGACCCGACATGCAGCGCCTGGCCGCCGCCCTGCACGAGCACGGCGCCAAGAGCGACCTCATGGAATCGCGCGCGGCCTTCGCCGAGAAGCGCAAACCCGACTTCAAGGGCTGGAACGACCCCGAGGACCGCCACCGGCTGCCGACCCTCGATTCGGTGAGGTGACCGACGCACGCTACAGCAACAGCTCCGCGAGCGAGCGCGGCGAGTGGACGGCAACCCCGGCCACGCTGCGGCCATAGAACCGACCGAAATGCGTGCGGTCGCCGGTGACGAGCGCTTCGCATCCCATGCGCGCCGCGGCGGCAAGGACGGGCCGGTCTTTTTCCGGCAACGCGGCGGCGGCCGCCATTGTCGTCGGATCGGCATATGTCGACGCAACTTCGATCCGATCGAGCAGCACTTTCAGCGCCGGCAATCCGTGGGAGGCTTTGGTCGCAAGATTGCGGCGGGCTTCCTCGGCGACATAGGCGTCGGCACACAGGGCGTGGCCTTCGGCGATCAGAAGGTCGAGCAGGCGGTGCACGAAGCCTTCGGACTTCGCCGCTGAAAACAAGATATTGGCGTCGAGGAAGATCCGCACCTCAGCGGGTTCTGCGCGCCGGCCGCTTGCGACGCAGGATTTCGCCGAGCTCCGCTTCGGCAGCGTCGAACTCGGCGATTCGCGCATCACTGTAGATCTCGACCGGCACAGTAACGGCCGGCCGCAACAGCAGCCCTTCCGGGGTCGCCTCGACAATGAGCTGGTCGTCTGCCTTGAGTCCGAGTTGGCGGCGCAACCTGGCCGGCAGGGTGATGGTGCCGCGATCAGTAATGGTGAGCGTCGTCGTTTTCATCATTGCACAGTTGCAGATTTTCCGCTTTTCTGCAATACCGATGCCATCGGCGATGGGAATCCGCCAAGATCAAAACGGCCTTTTAGCCCCCTCCATGGTGCGCACTTATATTCAGATCTGTCGCTTCACCCATTTTAAGTGAAACTATATTGTTCTTGACTTTTACTTAAGATGACCTCATATCGTCGCCATACCAAAAGCAGGAGCAGCATTGTGTTCATTCCTCGCGACGATCCGAGGCCAGCGGCCGGGCTCGAGGCTTGTCATCGAGCCCCGTCCGGGTGCTGGGCGGGGGCGACGCTGCGCGAGCTAAGGGCTTCGTGCTGCCCACGCCCAATCTCCGGCTTGACCCTCAACCCCATAGGCTCGGTCAATGATCAGCCCTGATTGGCATAGCGCTTGCGGAAATTGCGGAAATCGCCCGCAAAAAAATTGGTGCAGTGATTCCAAGCCGTTAGCCGGCACGAGCCGGACGGGCAAAGGGCTGGCGCCAATTGCGCAAACCTGCGGATACTCCTTGCAGAAATCTGTGGAATGCGTCCCTTGGGCTGCCTCCCCTCGTCCCGGCGCGCGTGGTAGTGCTTGAGCATGGCGAAATCAAAGGCACCGGCCGCACCGGCGGCCAAGAACGGCAAGGACGCTGACGGCGACAACAAGCCGATCCGCAACCTCTACCTGGTCGACGGCTCGGGTTACCTGTTCCGCGCCTATCACGCACTGCCGCCCATGAACCGGCCCGACGGCACGCCGATCAACGCCGTCTACGGTTTCTGCCGCATGCTGGTGGCCGACCTTTTAGACAAGCCCGAGGTCGACCACGTCGCCATGATCCTC
>Ga0209648_10005897_pt1 | contig 10524 bp, 9 predicted proteins | sample GraSoi2013_115cm_FD_185830 | JGI IMG/M metagenome (GOLD analysis project Ga0209648, IMG submission 185830) | Grasslands soil microbial communities from the Angelo Coastal Reserve, California, USA - Sample 9_17_2013_115cm (SPAdes) (version 2) | ecosystem: Environmental > Terrestrial > Soil >...
AAGGAAAACGTCATTATGGGCCGGCTCATCCCTGCCGGTACGGGCCTCGAGCATTACCGCAGCATCCAGCTTCTGACGGAGATGCCTGCTCCCGCGCCGGTCGAGGAGATTCCCGAAGCTGCCGAACTCACCGCTGAAGAAGCGGCCGCGCTCGACTTCCTCCAGAAGGACACAGAGGCCGACGCCGCCACTAAAGGCTAACTCCGATAACGGGCTGGATCTTGCGATCGCCTGGAATTGAATCGTGCGGCGTCCCAGCATGGCTGGGGCGCCGTTCTTTTGCTGTCAGCTGGTACAGTTGTCGCTCAGGAACTCCCCGTCGCAGCATTCATTGATATGCTCCGGAATGCTTCCCTACAATAAGCAATAAGAGGAATACCACGCACTGACGGCTGCCCTGATTCGGCCGGATGCCGCCCGCTTTTATGTTCGAAGAAGACCAACACGGCCCCGGAACCACTGGCGGCTCTCCACCAGGCGCGAACACGCCTTCGCCTATTTCCTCCCAGTTTGACCAGTTTGAAAAGCGTCAGAACGAGATTTGGCGGCTCACCTTTTTCGTTCTCTTCGTGCTTGGCTTAGCCTTCGCCTGGATGTCCTGGGGTACAATTCGTTCGCTCGCACACCATTATGAAGCCCTGCCGATCGGCCTCGTCGTGCTCATCGTTCTCTTCGGCTTATACATGTGGAAGAAGACTCAGGAGATCTCCGAGCTCCGCGGTCTCATGCGCGGACTGGAACAGCACGAAGCGGCCCCTCCCAGCGACAGACAACTGGATCAACTTTTCGAAATCATCTCCCGGTCCCAGCAGGGCTTCCGCGACCTGATCGATTCTTTCGATGATATCTTGCTGGCTGTCAGCCTCGACGGACAAGTTCGCTCCGTCAACCGCAGCTTCTCCGATCTTGTCGACACACCCTTCGCGCAGCTGATCGGCCGGCCGATCAGCGAATTTGTTCAAGAAGGAACTGGCGAAGGCGACGCGCTCCTCAAACTCGCGATGCCGCGGTTCATGGAACGCCGCCATTGGACCGGCGTTGTGGAGGTAAAGCTAAAAAATCAATCTTCTCCCTTCTTTTTTGATTGCGTCGCTCATGCCATGATGCGCGACGACAAGATCCACGGAATCACTGTGCTGGCCCGCGATGTTTCTGCCCTCCGCAGAAACGAAACCCGTTTCACGGAACTCTTCGAATCGCTTCAAGAAGGCATCTACATCAGCACTCCCGAGGGAACCATGGTGGATGCCAATCCCGCCCTCGTGCGCATGCTCGGTTATGACTCCAAGGAAGAATTGCTCAAGAGACGGGTTCCCGAAATCCTCGTTGACCGGGCGGAGCGCAAGCTCGTCAAGAATCTCGTGGAGAGCCAGCCGAAAATTCAAAGCCGCGAGATGACCTTGATTCGAAAGGACGGCACTTCCATCGTTTGTTTGAATACCGCCACTGCCGTCCGCGACAACACCGGCCGCGTGGTGCGCTATCAGGGCGCGCTCATGGACATCACCGAGCGCCGCGAGATGGAGCGCCGCCTCCATCAGCAGCAGGAATTTGCCCGCCGCCTCGTCGACAACTTTCCCGATCTTATCCTGGTGCTCGATACCGCGGCCCACTACACCTTTGTCAGTCCTCGTTGCAAAGAGGTACTTGGGTACGATGTCGCCGAAACGCAGCACATGGAATTTGGCGGGCGCACCCATCCGGAGGATTTGCCCGCCGCCACGTCGCTCTACAAGGACGTCATCGCCGGTAAGCAAACCTTTGCTTCTCTGGAAATGCGTGTGCGCCACAAGCTGGGGGACTGGCGCCGGATTCGTTTCAATTTCAGTCCTCTATCCGACGAAAAAGGAAATATCGAGGGTGTGGTTCTTTCCGGCCGCGACGTCACCGATCTCAAGCGTCTCGAGGAACAGCTCATCCAGGCGGAGAAACTCGCCGCCATGGGACAGATGCTCGCCGGCGTCGCCCATGAACTGAACAATCCTTTAACTGCCATCCTCGGCGTTACCGAGCTTCTCCGTGAGCGTGCGGGCGCCGATGAATCCACGCGGCGCCAACTGGAACTTACGCACCGCCAGGCGCGCCGCGCCGCGCGTATCGTCCAGAATCTTCTCGAATTCTCCCGCCCGGCTTCGCCGCGGAAAATGCCCCTCGATCTCAATAACCTTCTCGAGCGCACGATCCAGCTCCACGAACATTCCTTGCGCCGCAACAAAGTCGAGGTGGATTTCCATCTGCAGGCTGATCTTCCCGCGGTCGTCGGGGACGCCAACCAGCTCATTCAAGTCTTTCTGAACCTTGTCTCCAATGCCGAGCATGCCATTCGCGAAGTCCGCGACGCGGGCCGCATCCAGATTCGTACCGGCCACAACGGGAACCAGGCCGCCGTCACCATCCAGGATGATGGCGTCGGCATCCTCCCAGAAGCGCTTCCACGCATCTTCGATCCCTTCTACACCACCAAGCGGCCCGGCGGCGGCACCGGCCTGGGGCTCAGTATCTGCATGTCCATCATCCGCGAACATCATGGAAACATCGAAGCCGAATCGCTTCCCGCCGGCGGCTCAGCCTTCACCATCTATCTCCCCGCCGCGTCTGGCCAGAAGCCGGTGGCACTATCCGCTGCTTCCGAAGCCGGGGCAACCCCTCCGCTGGGGTTTCGGCCTGCGGCCAGTTTTCTCCGGGGCCGCACTGTACTCGTTCTCGACGATGAGGAGAGTCTCCGCTTGCTGCTTCAGGAAGGTCTCGCGGCCCAGGGCTTGCACGTGGATTGTGCCGCGACCACCGAGGAGGCTCTCGTCCATATAGGGCGATCCAGATATGACGTCTTTCTGTGCGACCTGCATCTTTCCTCTGGCGGCTTCATAGTGGACGGCCGCGAGGCCACCAGCCGCGTCCTCAAGGCTGCGGGAGCGCACAAGCCTGCAGTCGTTTACATGACCGGTGATTTGATAGAAAGCGCTAAGGGTGCCGCCGGCCGCGGGGAGCCCCTTTGTCTCCAAAAGCCCTTCCGCATCTCGGACGTGTTGACCCTCTTGATGGAGGTCCTGTCGGATGTTTCGGCGGAAACGCACCATAGCCGCTGATTCGTTCCAGGTTTCCTTCGGTACGCCTGGAATGGCGCCGGACTCGTTCGTTTCGAAACGCTCCTAGTGCGCCCTGCTTGCGGAATCAGTTCTTCTTTTTTAGCGGAGCAGTTGACTTGGCGTCCTTCGCCGGGTCCACTCCAAAATCCCACACGAAGAGGTTCAGCCCACCCGGCAGGATCTCTGCCAGCGCGTATTCGCCCGGCGGCAGGGGTTCACTCACCGTGAAGCGAAAGACGGTAGGCGCGATTTCCCATCGCTGGATCGAGATCGTATTGCGGTTTTCCTCCGTCTGCTGGCCGAAAAAACTCTTGATCGATTCCAACTGACGCATGTTTCCCTTAACGGTCGCCCGCACCAGCTCCACTTCCGGCCCGGACTCACCCGGCCGGCTGCTTTTCACGATTGGCGTCGTACGGTCCGGATCGGGTGGCGCTTCACGCAAGTAAAACTCCGCTTGCTCATTTGTCACCCGGATGCTGGCCCTGCTCCCGGGGATTTGCACATTCTGCTTGCTGGGAACAATGGGAATCGGCGAAAGCACTTGCTTCAAAAACTGTTTCTTGTCCCTCTTGGTCTGCGAACCCACCTGTTCCAGGGGCTTCACGGATTTTCCGTCAATCAGAAACATCCCTTCTCCGGGGGGCAGGAAAACACCTGGCGCCACTTGCAGGCTCGCGTCCACATCCATCATCGTCTCAATTCTTTGCGCTTGCTCCTGGGCGTGGAGATTTTTGGCAAGGGCATCCTCCTCGGCCTTCTCCGCCGCTGCAGCTTTTGCCGTCGCCTCCCAATCCACCATCGCGGCGGGAATCTCTTCCCATTCGCCCCGCTCCGCGCTCAAGTAGCGGACTCGCTCTCCGTTCCGCTGGTAATCCCGAACCAGTTGAAAGCTTCCGTCCTTCAAGACGAGCTTCTTGCCCCGTGGCAGAGCCGGGACACCAACCGGCGCGCCCTTGCCGTTGGCTTGCCCACCTGTTGCTTGCTGCTCCTGTTTGGGCGACTGAATGCCAGTTGATTGACAGTAAGCGGCCGCGGCGGCCCAGCTTGCGAGGAAAGCGCAATAGAAGAGCGCGATTATTCTAGGCGTTCCCATCAGCCGATCCTGTATTGTGCGATGCATGCGACTCGGGCTGGTTTGCCTCTGCCGCGAGCATACTGCCGCGCCTTCCGAAACTGCAACATGACCTTCGTAGGTCCCCAGAAACAGAAATGGCTCCCCGGTTAAGCCAGGGAGCCATGCAAAAAACACTTTGATTCTAATATCTTAATGCGTGCATTTCGGAAAAAGGGTCACCATAACCATCAGGTCCGATAGTGTGAACAGCCATTGATCGGCGCTGATGCCGGCTGCTTCCGCGGCCCGCGCGATGAAGCCCAAATGACGGCTCTTCGCAAAATTGTGCACGTGCTCGACGCAAATCCCCGTCAAGTTCGCGACTTCTGAATCGGTGAAAATCTTTTGGCTCGACTTCACGGTTACCATGGCCCGGCTCCTGTGCTCCGCCGCAAACTGTCTACACTTACTTAGATGCTGAACGTATGGTAAGCGCTGCACTAAATTCTGAGCAATAGTCGTGCCGTTCTGCCTGGCAAAAACTACCCGTCTAGTACTTTATCCGGAAAGCCTAACAAAACAGCCCTTTTTCCACATTTTTTCGTAGTGCAGTAGGGGAGTACGAACGGAAAGCAAAACCCAGAGGAGTGGTAAAAATGTGCTATTTTTGCGAACTTGTTACGGTTTTCGGTAGTGTCCCGGCAATCTCTCGCATCTGTTTCATGTGCCGTATCTCATGCGAAGCGATGAATTGAAGCCACTCATAGGCGTTTAGGGTTCCAAGAAACGGGTGCGGCATATTGTACTGACTGAGGTCGCGGCCCTTCGTCTCTTCGATGAACGCCAGCGTCCGCTCCCGCGCGTCCTGCAATTCCGCCAGCATCTCTTCCTTCTCATGGACCATATGGGGTTCAATCGCGGTCGGCGCCTTGCGACGGATTACGCGTGCTTCGACGATCATCATCGGAATATGAAACCACTTATAAAAGGGCGCCGATTTCGGGGGCTTTTGCAGGAGCTTGTCGGCGCGACTGAGGATGGCCCTTTCGACCGCGTTCAGGTGGCAGATCAGCTCGCCAGCCGACCACCGTCCCTCCGCGGGCCTCGTTTTCCATTGGTCCGCGGGGACAGCCTCCGCGGCGCGCAATAGTTCGTTTTGCGCGCGCGCCAGGTTCTTTATGATGGTCGCAAGTGATGGCACAGTTTCATCCACTCACGCACGAAAGACTCAGACGGCTCCTCCTCCCGCTTGCTCAAAGGCATAGGCCAGTTGCAGCACGCGCGATTCTCCAAAAGCCGCTCCAAAAATCTGCAGGCCCACTGCCAGTTTTCCCTCGATCTTGCCGCATGGTACGGAGATCCCCGGGACTCCCGCGAGTGATCCAGTAACTGTATATATATCAGCAAGATACATCTGGAGCGGGTCGTCCGTGCGTTCCCCCAATTTGAAGGGAGGAACCGGAGAGGTTGGCGTCAGAATGGCATCGACCTTCATAAACGCATCGCGGAAATCCTGCGCGATCAGTGCGCGTACCTTCTGGCCCTTCAAATAGTAGGCATCGTAATAGCCCGCCGAAAGCACATACGTGCCCAGCACAATTCGTCGTTTTACCTCCTCGCCAAACCCCGCGCCCCGGGTCTTTCGATACATCGCCAGCAGGGAATCGTCATCCACGCGCAATCCATAGCGCACCCCGTCGTATCGCGCCAGGTTGGAGCTCGCTTCCGCCGTCGCGATAATGTAGTAGGTCGCGATGGCGTAATCCGTATGCGGCATGCGAATCTCTACCAGTTTGCATCCCAGTTTTTTGAAAACTTCGATGCCAGCTTCGATCTTCTTGCGCACCCCTGCTTCCATGCCTTGGCCGAAATACTCTTTCGGGATGCCCAGTCGCAGTCCTTTGACGGGTTTTCCCAGTTCTGCCCGGTAATTCGGGACTGGCGCCGTCGTCGAAGTCGAATCCTGCGGGTCGCGTCCGGCGATGACTTGCAAGATCGCCGCGACGTCTTTCACATTGGTCGCTAAGGGGCCGATGCGGTCCAGCGAAGACGCAAACGCGATCAGTCCATACCGCGAAACGCGGCCATAGCTCCCCATCATCGCTGGGATTCCGCAAAACGAGCCCGGCTGCCGGATGGAACCGCCCGTATCCGTTCCCAAGGACGCCACCGCCAGTCCCGCCGCCACCACCGCGGCCGAACCTCCGCTCGACCCACCAGGTACGCGGTCCGGCGCCAGAGGGTTCTTAACCTGCCCGTAAGCCGAGTTCTCATTTGAGCTGCCCATGGCGAACTCGTCGCAGTTCGTTTTTCCTAGGATGACCGCACCCGCAGCCTCCAACCGCTCGACTGCGGAGGCATCGTACGGTGGAACATAGTTCTGCAAAATCTTCGAGCCGCAGGTGGTCTTTATCCCGCGCGTACTGATAACGTCCTTGACGGCCACGGGCACGCCCGCCAGCGGCGGCAGCGGCTTTCCCGCCGCCACCAACGCGTCGATTCTATCCGTTTGCCTCCGAGCCCGCTCCGGCGAAAGCGCCAGGAAAGCGTTCAGCTCTGGATTCCGCGCTTCAATCCGCTTGTAGAAATCCGCCGCCAGCTCGCGCGCCGAAATCTTCTTCGCCGCCAGCGCCTTTCGCACCCCGTCAATTGTCCAACTCGTCTGCATCGCCCTGTTCACCCTGTAGGGGCGCAGCACGCTGCGCCCCATCTACCTCGGTCAATCTTTTCCGCTCGCTCTCCTTTACTTCCTTTACCTCCTTAACCTCTTTTACCTCATCTTTCGATGACCTTCGGCACTTTGAAATACGGCGGCTCAGGGTCGGGCGCATGCTTCAGTACGTCCTCGGCCACCGCGCACGGCACAATCAGGTCCTCGCGCAGCGTCGCATCCGCCTCCTGATCGGTCGTCAACACCTGCGCCATCGGCTCAACATCGGCCGTGTCCAGCTCGTTCAGCTTCCCAATGTATTCCAGAATCTCGTCAATTTGCGTGCGGTACATCTCCAGTTCCGCCTCGCTCAAATCGAGATAGGCCAGCTCTGCAACCCGCAACACGTCTTCCCGGCTGATTTTCAATGTGGTTCCAGTGTTTCCGTGATTCCAGCAACCGAAAAATTCTAGCACATTGCCGCCGGAGCCCTCGGAATCTACTTTGCGCTCGCAACGGGCTCCATCTCCAGCACGCTGTGATGCATGCTCGCCATCCGCCAGCGCCCTTCGGACTTCTTGCACATGGCCATGCCGCGCCCGTGCAGCACTCCGCGTACGGATTCAAGCGTGAATTCATATTCGTACCAGACCGCTTCGCCGACGGCGTGAAACGCGCTCTCCCGAATCTCCAGCCGCGCCGCCGGCTGCTGATGAAAATAGCGGTTGCGAAAGTACCCAAGGGCTTGCTCGCGTCCGTAAAGCTCGGCATCCGCACTGAAGAGTACGATTTTTGGGTCCAGGCACTCGCCAAAGGTCTTCTCGTCAGATTTGTTGAACGCTCCCAGGCAACGGTGCATCTCGCTTTGCATCTCCGCCGCCAGCGCTTCGCCGTGGTACTCGCTCGCCGTGGCAACGTGCACCGTCTGCCGCTTCATATCGATTGTCGCCCCTAGCTTTCCCAGCAGGTCCACACCCAGGATGCCGTCGATCTTCCGCCCGCACGCTTTCCCTACCGCTGAAAGGTCGACCGCGGGCAGCTTCAAGGCCGCCAGCTTCGTGCTACCGACTACTACTTCCTCGAGCGTGACTTCCTTCGCGCTTGTGACTAGTGTTCCAGCCCACGAAGTCACTTTGACGTCGTGCGTTTTGCCTTCCGCAAACGATTGGAGGTTCAAGAACGATGTCGCCGCCGTATCCACCAGGAACAGCTTTGATTGACCTCCCACGGCCACTTCGATGACCGGCAGCTTGTCGCAACGTTCCAGCGGAATTTCCTGCGCGGGTGCCGGGCACGGAGCAATCTCAATGAGGAATAGCAAAGCGAACGGCGCGAGCAGTCTGGAAAAGGAGCGAATTCCCATGGCCCACCTCGATTGCCGTCGAGCATAGCACCGAATACGAACGTTCGTGCTATTTATTTTCCTGTGTTACAATCTTTTCATGCCCTCTGCTGTCCGCTCCTCCCGCAAGCAGCCTGCCCCGCGCCGCCAGGCCCGCGGCCTGCGTACCCGCGAAGCCATCCTTGCCAGCGCCGTCGACATCGCCTCGGTGCATGGCCTCGAAGGCCTCACCGTGGGTTCCCTCGCCACGCAGCTGCACATGAGCAAGAGCGGCCTCTTCGCGCACTTTGGTTCCAAAGAAGAGCTGCAGTTGGCCACCATCGAGGTAGCTCGCCAAATCTTCATCGATAAAGTGACCCGTCCGGCCATTGCTGCACCCAGGGGCCTGCCTCGCCTTTGGGGCCTGATCAATCAGTGGCTCATTCTTGTGGAGAAGCGCGTATTCAGCGGCGGATGTTTCTTCAGTGCTGCTTCTTTTGAGTTTGACAGCCGCCGCGGAGTCGTTCACGACCGCATTGCCGCCATCATGCGCGAATGGATGGATGTGCTCACCCGCGCTGTGGAGCAAGCACAGAACGCCGGCCACCTCGACAAACAGGTGAATCCGACGCGCCTGGCCTATGAAATACATGGTGTCGCCATGGGTGCCCACTGGGCACATCAATTGCTTGACGACAAGCAGGCTTATTCGCGAGCACGCATCACCGTCCTCGAGAAATTGCGCAGCATCGCCACTCCCGCCTCTCCGCGTCTCCCATAGAGGGACTTGCGCTTTTTCTCCCAGGCATCTACGCTGAAATCCTTCGGGGAGATACTCACCATGACACGCAAGTATCACGCCGCCAATGATTCCGCCGCCGATGGCGTCACTCGCCGCGAATTCCTCGGCGCGATGCTGACAGCTTCGCTACTCGCTGGCGTTGCTGGCCCGGAGCTCTGGGCCGCTGGCGATGAAAACGGGATTCCCTATCGCAAGCTCGGTCGAACCGGCGAACGCGTCTCACTCGTGGGCCTCGGCGGCTATCACATCGGCATGCAGTCCGACGAACAGGAGAGCGTAAAAATCATCCGCACCGCTCTTGACGGTGGCATCAATTTCCTCGACAACTGCTGGGATTATAATGGCGGCAACAGTGAAATCCGCATGGGCAAAGCGCTCCGTGACGGCTACCGCCAAAAGGCTTTCCTCATGACCAAAATCGACGGCCAGACCAAGAAAGCCGCCGCCGCGCAGCTCGACGAATCTCTCCGCCGCCTGCAGACCGACCACATCGATCTTCTCCAATTCCACGAAGTCATTCGCATGACCGACCCGGAGCGCATCTTCGCTCCGGGCGGCGGGATGGAAGCCGTCCTCGAAGCGCAAAAAGCCGGCAAGGTCCGCTACATCGGTTTCACCGGCCACAAGAATCCCGCCATGCACCTCCACATGCTTGAGACCGCGGCCGCTCACCAATTTCATTTCGAGGCCGTCCAAATGCCTCTCAACGCCATGGACGCTCACTACGAAAGCTTCGGGCAAAAAGTCCTTCCCGTCCTGCTGAAAAATGAAATCGGTGTTCTCGGCATGAAGCCCATGGGCTCCGGGCTTCTCCTCCGCAGCAACACTCTTTCCCCGGTCGAGTGCCTTCACTTCGCCATGAATCTGCCCACCAGCGTCGTCATCACCGGTTGCCAATCTCTCGCCAACCTCCAGCAAGCGCTCGATGCCGCGCGCAGTTTTAAGCCGCTCACCACCGCCGAGTCCGCCGCCCTCCTTGCCCGCACACAGCAAGCCGCCCGCAACGGCCAGTTCGAAGGCTACAAGACCACCAACAATTTCGACGGCACCATCCACAATCCGCAGTGGCTCGGTTAGTCGAATCGTTTGATGGACTGAGTATTTGCTTCAGAAGTGTGCCGCGCGGATCCAATGCTCAAGCGGAAACGGGCACGGATTTTCGGGGATACTTCTTCGCAATGTAATTTTCGACGAGCGCGTAGGTGCCTTCCAGCGTCACGTCCTTCTTCCCATCAATATAAACAGGGCAGCGTGGCGCCTCGCCCGTGCCCGGCAAGCTGATGCCGATGTTCGCGGCCTTCGATTCCCCCGGACCGTTGACGATGCAACCCATCACCGCCAGGGTCATCTCCTCGACGCCTTCGTATTGCGTCTTCCAGATGGGCATGCTGTCGCGAATGTAGCCTTGGATCGCTTCGGCCAATTCCTGAAACGTGGTGCTAGTCGTGCGCCCGCAGCCGGGGCACGCCGTCACGCTCGGCGCAAACGAGCGCAGCCCCAGCGCCTGCAAGAGTTCGCAGGCGGCGTAAACTTCTTCGCGGCGGTCGCCGCCGGGTTTGGGCGTCAGCGAGATGCGAATCGTGTCGCCAATGCCTTCGTAGAGCAGCA
>Ga0209648_10005899_pt1 | contig 10522 bp, 11 predicted proteins | sample GraSoi2013_115cm_FD_185830 | JGI IMG/M metagenome (GOLD analysis project Ga0209648, IMG submission 185830) | Grasslands soil microbial communities from the Angelo Coastal Reserve, California, USA - Sample 9_17_2013_115cm (SPAdes) (version 2) | ecosystem: Environmental > Terrestrial > Soil >...
GGTTTGTATCACTGCGCCAATAAGATCGGCGGTACCGTATGGCTTCTGCTTGGCTCTCTCTTCGCCAATTGGGAGTTTCATGGCTAACATTTGGCGTTTTCCAACCAATACGCGTTCAGAGCAGTACATTTGCTCGTCGTTCCACCGGACACGCTTCGAATCCTTCATAGGAAGCCTCCGCGTAATCGAGGGTCTCGCCGAAGCGCACTTTCAGTTCCTTCAACCAGGCCCGCGGATTATGGCCGTGAATAAGTCGGCCCAAGAAGCCTAGCCTTTCAGCTACGTTGCAACGATTGTGTCGAATGTCGTTCTTCGAGACGCTCCCGTAGATGGCCAGAAACTCGCCCATGCTGACGGGCTTCGAGAACAAGTAAGTCGCGTGGTCTAGTTGAGGCGTTTCTACGATCACCGCCGTCTCAAGATCGAAAATGTATTCCAATCGAAACAGATAAAGGCGACGAGCACGCTTGCAGAGCTGCTTGTAATAGAAGGCGTCATAGTCCGGCTTCCAGTTAATGAGCGAGACATCGAAATCGCCCGGGATGCCTAACCGAGCGCAGAGCCTTTGCAGATCAGCTCGCTCAACCGGTGCGGACTCGATTCGCGCGCGAATCATATCAAGGGCTTTGGCAAATTCACCGAAGCGGTGATGGGTCTTACGAGCATGGGCGATCTGTTCAGCAATGTTTGATGGGAGCGCGACTTCGATACGGCTCGGCAGTGCGGTCTCCCACTGCGCCAGATGCCACGCGCCAGCGCGATGTTGATATTTGCCGCTCTGAATGAAGATCGCCTTGACGCCGATCTTAGTGCCCAGCAGATGCCTCCACTGATTCCAACTCGAATCCCACAACAACGGTAAGGATACTTGGTCGAAGAATATTTCCAGTTTGCGTCGTGAGTCTCGGTAGATTGCCTGATCATTGTAAAACGCGACTTTTCGCAATGGTGCTCGGAAGTGTCGAACCTTCTGCTCCGGGAGAAACGAAAGGATGCGCGAGGCGTAAAAGGTCGATCCGTCGCGTGAGATATCGCCTGCAACCAGCAGGGAACCAAATCCGCCATAGGGGAAGAATGCGGGTGATGTTGGATCATTTAGGAGAGCGTCGTAATAAGCCCGCAGTTCTGGATTCGCAACGATATTGAAGGCGCGCTCTAACACACGAAGGTCGCTTGTTGGCGCGTGGTTTGTGCGCAGTTCGAGGGCGCGAAGTTTGAAGGCGAGGCGCAGTTCAGTCGGCGACACCTTCGGATTGACCCGCAGGATTTCGTAGAATGACGGCTGCGGGTCCCACGCGCGACGGCGATTGGTGACGTAGAAATAGTCCCTCAGGGCCTCGCAACGAATTTGGATCGAGACAATCCCCAGGCAATAGCCGTGAACTTCGGCGGAAACGAAGAGGTTATTGCGCTTGTCCTTTCGGGGTTGCGTCACGTAACCGATCTCAGCCTGACAAACGTCCCACCTTGTGTCCTCATGATGGGTCTTGCGAATGTAGATTTGTGTGTACGCGTCGGCGGCTTCATGCTCCAAAGGAAAAAGCAATTCGTCACCGGGGCGAATAAAAGACGCCACCAAATTCGAGACCAAGATGGAAGTGCCATCTGCAAAAACAGACTCTGTCTTGACGCCTCTCGGATTTGTCTTAACGACCTTCCGCTGGCACACGTTGGGTAGCGCATCTGCTTTGATTGAAACGGCGGCACCCATTTCGTTGCGGACTCTAGCACCCGTCGAGCGCCATGCCAAATAAGTGGGCCATTCTCATTCAAGCCCCTCGGTTACAACAACTTAAGGGAATGGCTAGGAATAGCATGAAAGGCCTCCGAAATTAGCCAGAAGGTCGCCGTCTCGTGTTCATGTCCAGGAAATCCGAGCGGCAACGACAGGCGAGAACAAATGATTCGGCGCGCTTCCAAGCGAAGGGTGGTCAGTCAGATGCGTATACGAGTAACTCAGCGAGACATCGACGAAGGTGTGCAAAGTAATTGCTTTCGCTGCCCGGTTGCCTGTGCCGTTAAGCGCGTGTTCAAGGCAACTGAGGTCTGGGTACGCGAAATCATTATTGTTAGGAAGGCAGGCTCACAGCGGACTTATGTGACGCCAACGGCAGCGGTAGACTTCATTGAGCGGTTCGACTCGGCGATGCTTGAGTTTGAATCCCCAAAACCCTTCAGCTTCACTCTCGATGAACGTGTAAGACCAACTCTCGGCGGAAACCGGGCGAGTAAAGGCCGATAAAAAGCCCAAGAAAATAGCGACCTCATAGTGAGCACGATCTACAAGGTGGGCATGGTTGCGAATTCGCTGCCCAGCAAATTGCTGCGCGAATACGCAAGCGAGCGGACGACGGAGTGAGATCGCCCATCTCCGTGATCATCGGCATCGCTGTACTCCCCAAGGACGGCGAGCTAGTTACCCAGACAACTCCCCAATAGAAGAAAAGGCGGTGCATATGGCAGGCGGAGGCCGATTATCCGAAAGCTTTTTGCGTGTAGATGAAGCGCAAGCACCGGAACAGTACCCCGGACCGGAACCGCTCAATCTGGAAATCCACGCGTTAAGAAATAAATTGGAGTCCACGGTTAGCCCGGGCGGTCTCATTGGTGTTTCTTTGCGGATGCGAACGATTCACAGTCTCATCGACAAGGCAAGGGACCATACTTTTCCTGTAATCATTCTCGGGGAAACTGGCACCGGGAAAGAAGTCGTCGCCCGGTGTATTCACAATTCGGGTTCACGGAAGCACTCTGCCTTTGTTGCCGTAGATTGCACATCCCTTACGCCCTCTCTGATTGAATCCGAATTGTTCGGGCATGTACGCGGTGCATTCACGGGAGCGGATACAAATAAGAAAGGGCTGGTTGAGGCCGCAGATACTGGAACCCTCTTCTTGGATGAAATTGGAGAACTGCCGAGAGAGTTGCAAGCTAAACTTCTTCGCGTAATTCAGGAGCATGAAGTCCGTCCCCTGGGTTCCACGGACGCCAAACCAATCAACGCCAGATTCATCGCGGCCACGCATCGTGATTTGAAACACGCCGTCGACGAGGGGACATTCAGAGGAGACCTCTATTACCGTCTTAATGTGTTTCCAATAGAGATGCCCCCACTGCGCGAGCGAAAAGTGGATATCCCACTCCTCGTGACGGCCTTCCTGACGAAACATGCCGATTCAATGCGCCCAATTGAAACCATATGCCAGGACTTCTGGCGATCGGTGATGTCACACGATTGGCCAGGAAATGTGCGTGAATTGGAAAACTTCGTGGCGCGCTGTATCGCGCTTGGGTCTGGGCCAACGCTTCGGGACGAAGATGGTTGTCTAATTCCCGGAGAGATGGGAAACAATACTCTCGCGGAGACGGACACACACCGACTAGAAGCGATGGAACGGCACACAATTGTGAAGGTGCTGGAAGAAACCAAGGGAGACAAGATCGCTGCTGCCCGCATATTGGGGATTGGCAAGACCACGATCTACCGCAAGCTTAGACAATACGGACAGAACGCTATTTAGCCACTACGGTTCATGCGGGTGTCTCACCTCACCCGAGGCCACCCTCTGAACTAAATCCGACACTCCCAAGCGGATTGCCGCTGCAAACATTCAACATACGCTCTCTCTTGGAAACCCGACACCACGGAGGCCACCATGCGTCTTCCCGGACGAGAACGTCTAGGCTTTTATCCTCTTCCACTACGAGAGGCGGAGCGGATCCGGAGATTCTTGGTCTTCCCGGACAAACCTTGTTGCGCACTGGATCCTTGCGTCGGGGATGGCGCCGCGTTCGCTGAAATCGCTTCTGACAAAAAGGTTTTGCGGTACGGCGTAGAACTGGACGCTGGCCGGGCCCAACAGGCGCGTACTAAAGGAATCGAGGTGATCCACGGGAACTGCTTTGACGTGCAGTGCCTGGTGGAATCCTTCTCGCTGATCTACTTGAACCCGCCGTACGACTTCGAGATCGGCGAGGAGAAATCGCAGCGCATGGAAAAGCTCTTCTTGGAGCACGTATACCGATGGCTAAAACCTGGCGGCATCCTGGTGCTTGTTGTGCCTGCCAAGCGAGTTGCCGATTGCGCGGTTCCCCTTGCAAGGCATTTCCGACACACAAATGTCTATCGGCTCACGGAGCCTGAAAGTGTCCGCTACGGGCAGGTTGCGGTGTTCGGAGTGCGCCGCACTAGACAGGAAAGAGACCGGCTGCGAGATGCAGAAATAATTCAAGCGCAACTTTGGCTAGCGTCTGTCGAGAGAGAAGTCCAAAAACTTTCCCCGCTGCCGCTTGAACCTGACCACCTGTACGCTGCGCCGCCGGGCGGCCCCGTGCGTTTGGTTCACCGCGGGCTTCCCTTAGATCAAATGGAGGACCTGTTGCCGAAATCGTCGGCCTATCGCCAAGCCGCAGCGGTGCTTTTCGCGCGGCAGGAAGACATGTCTGGCCGCCCGCTAACGCCTCTGCATGGAGGGCACGTTGGGCTGCTCTGCACGGCCGGAATGCTTAATGGGATCTTCGGCGATGGTGAAGCCCGACACATCGCGCACTGGCAGTCGGTCAAGCTGATAGACAAGTCTGAAGAGGAAGAAGACGGAAAGACAATCATTCGAGAGAAGGAGCGATTCTCGAACGAACTTACCCTTGTCTTCTGCACAGGGGAGATTGCCACCGTGAAATAACTTGTGCGCCAGTAGAGGGAGACATGGACTTGTCTCCGTCTACTATTTCCCTTGGGCCTCGATAACCGTTTCCATCAAAAGCGAGATATCGCGCCTCAACCGTACCCGAGAGCTCCGCCTCTCCCTGATTCTCTGTCCCGTCCATATCTATCCATGCGCAGCCAGTCCCGGCAGAGGTACGGAGAAGGTTTTCACTGCGGCAAAGTCCGGTCCTAACGTGCCTCAAACATCGACCCAATGGTGGCACGGCGTTAGGAATTAGGCAGGCGCAGCGCAACCCCCCTCCTTCCATCGATCTCTGAAATCCAGCTTCGCACACCAACTCAAAGCCGGAGATTCCCAAATGAACACTTGTGTCTCCGCAGTCCAGCACCTTCGCAGAATGCGAGGAGGATCGCAATCGCATCTTCTCCGAGCCTCAGATGGCGCCCACTACGTCACCAAGTTCATGAACAACCCTCAACACGTCAGAGTTCTCGCAAATGAAATGTTGGCAACGAATCTTGGCCTCCGGCTCGGATTGCCGATGCCCCAGGTCGACGTGATCAATGTGTCGGGCTGGCTCATCGAAAATACCGACGATCTCCGCGTAGAGTTTGCAGGAGCGAGTATTCCGTGCAGCAGCGGCCGGCAGCTTGCCTCCCTCTATGCGGGGGACATGACCGAAGCCAGCATTTGCGACTATCTTCCCGACGATGAGCTCGAGCACGTCGTCAACATCCAAGATTTCGCGCGCGTCCTGGTTCTAGACAAATGGACGTGTAACAGCGACGGACGCCAAGCTATTTTCAAGCACGAAACATCACGAAGTCCCAGATACACGGCGGTATTCATAGACCAGGGATTTTGCTTCAACGCTGGCGAATGGAATTTCCCCGACGCTCCGTTGCGTGGCGCGTGTGCGCGGCAGCGCGTGTATGAAAACGTGACGGCATGGGAGTCGTTCGAACCGGCGCTCACGCGGGCCGAGCAAATGGACCTTGGCGAACTCTGGCGATACTCGGCCCAGGTACCGGAGGAATGGTACGAACACGACGTAAGTGGGCTGAATCGTCTGATCGAGACGTTATATCGAAGACGTCTCAGGATCCGCGACCTGATCAGTGAGTTTCGAAGGTCAAAGCGCAATCCGTTCCCGAACTGGGCAGAGAAGTAGGAGACCACAATGGAAGATCATCTGACATATGAAGAACGGCTAAAACAACAACAAGGCGCAGCCAAAGCCGCGATCCTTGCACAATGTGACCGCCTAGCGGCTGCGGGTGTCACCTTCGTCGCCGTGCACTTCGATGGATCGGGCGATGATGGAGTAACTGAAGACGTCAAGTGCTACGACTCCGATGTCTACGCCTACGAAGAAGGCGAGCATGTCGCGCTTGATGCTTCTCATCTGCAAGAGCACTTCGAAGCGCTGGTGCCGTACGGCTACGAAAACGATGCCGGTGGGTTCGGAGATGTGGTCTTGGACGTGCGTAAACGCAAACTCACCGTTGAGCGCAATGATCGCTTCGAGGACTACTCAACGACGACCTACGAGGTCTAGTCATGGCTCATCCGCTAAAGCATGCACAGAATAGCGTCAGGAAGTTCGGCGGCCAGGCCGAGGACTATCTCGCCGTTCACAAGTGGTTCGATGAGTCGAAAGCGTTCCTCGCGGACTTTCGCCACCGTGCCCTCCGCCACCACGCCGAGGGAATTTTCCTCAGTGAGAGGATTTTTGGTGTGACGATCACAAACAGCGACGGAAACCAGGTTCCAGTCCGGTATATCGGAGAACAACACGTCAGGGAAGACCTAGGTCGAATTCCGACGGCCCAGGATTGGCTGTCACAGATCAAGCCACAACGCTCGATGTATGGCCAGCGACTAGCTATCGAGGAAGCCGGTGGTAATGACGAAGTTGGGAGCAGATAACAGAGCCACGTTGGCTGTGTCTGTCAATGACAGGTGTGCTTCACGTTTCTCTCGCAAGCTAGACGAGCCCAAACCGCTCATGCCGATTCGCCAAGAATTGCACTCGCCGGCCATCTCTGACCCGAATTTAGGATGCAACCGTAGCTGGAGGAAATGAAAATTGCAAAACGCACATGAGCGCTTTGGATCGTTGGAGTTCATCAAGCGCACGAAGGACACGCCCACTCGTGTCCGGGTTTACATTGACCGCGTCGTCCTGGAAACCGCAAAAGATGAACGAGGTCAGGCCGCCATCCACTTGGTCTCTATGATCGGTGGAGATGCCGAAATCGGTGCCCTGTGGGCAGCAGTGACCGAGAGTGCGTTGTTCCATATTCAACTCCCCGGTGGTACGCCCATGGCTGCATCTCTCGGTCTCGAGGCCCAATGTTTTCGCGGAAGTGTTGCGGTTTCTGGCAAGAAGCGTCCGGCCCGGCACTTGGTGGCTGTGTCGGCCGAGTTAGCCAAGACGAAACCGGGTGCCGACCGTGAGGGCGCACGGACCATTCTGTGCGATGACGATCCGGTGTTTGTGCTCTATCGCGTTGCCGCGCGATATGGCCTTCCAGTGGTTCCGGAGTGGGCCCCGTGGTTTATGCGCGAACTCAGTCAACGAAAAGCAATCCGGCCCTTGACGGGACTGGGATGCTCGCCTGTGCTGGTGAGCGGGACTAAGGCCACCTTTCTCAAGTGGATTGGCAAGGCTTTAAGAGAGGGCTTGATTCATATTCCGAAAGAGAACTGCTCGATCACTTGGAAATTGCCGATGAACTTCCTGGCACCGTCGGCCCCAGAGGCAGCAATGAGTGTGCGCGAGGCCACTTAATCCGGTTGTGCAAAAGCTGTGCAAACCAAGGAGGGTGTTGTGCGGGTCGTTCTAAAAGTGTGGAGCAGCAACCCCGATTACAGTGCGGGATGCGATTACGCGGTCGTGGAAATCGGTGAGGAGTTCTCAAAGCTCGCCCTACGACGAATCAATGTGCTGTGTGAACAAAAGGCCGTCGATCCTTCCCTGTACGAGACGTATTACTGGGACTCCTCGGCGCAGTATTTCAGCCCTTGGGTCAATCGCGCCAGCCAGCCGAGCGAAGTCCAGGAGTCAGGCTTCAAGTTAGAGGAAACGCTCGAAGACCTTGAAGTTGACACGCGGGAGGTAGTGACTGCGCCAGCCGACTTTCGGGTTCTGGAGAACCAAATTGCAGCCGTAGAGTGTGCCCAGATGATCGTGCGTGAGGGGAGCATCGCATTCAATGCGCTCCTAAGACACACGGACATCTACGTAACGACTGCCGAGATTCCGAAACAAGTTCTTGAATCGGTCCCGACAACCGCGGCCGCTTGAAATTGTTCGTCTCTTCTTCTTTATCACCCACAACTCCCTGCTTTGGCTGAATAAATCATGAGGAAAAGACCATGCAACTACCGAAGGACATCGATTCAATCTCAACATATCTGCGTGCGTGGGCCCCCGAGCTTGGCGAGAGGATTCTTCAGACCTATCCGCCGCTGCATGGCTTTGACGACGCAGCTTCGCCGCTCACCGGGCAACTCCTCCGTAAGCCGTTTCCTGCACAGATACTTGCGATGATGGGCGTGGTAAACCGTTGGAATGAGGCACGCGGTGCGGCGGTGATCGCGGAGTGCGGGACTGGCAAGACACTCATCTCGCTCGGCGCCGTCCACGTGCATAGCGATCGCAAGCCATTCACGGCCCTCGTCATGGTTCCGCCCCAGTTGGTTGAGAAGTGGGCGAGAGAAGCATTTCTGACTTTGCCTCGCTTGCGCGTTTTCTTCATTGACGGTCTCCGAACTCCGACGAGTTCCGTGGGCAATGTGGGCGTCAACGAAGTCAGGCTGCGCAATGGACGCATCATCCGGGAAGGATTGCGGACAACGCTCCCGGACTTACGCCAACGGAAGATGTCTCGCACTGCGCGCCAGCGCTGGGATTCCACCTGCGGTTACCCGGCTCTGTTCATTGTGGGGCGTGACCGCGGGAAGCTCAGTTACTTCTGGCGACACGCGTACACGCTGGCTGCGTGCGGGCGCTACCAAGGGAGCGTTGTGAACGGGGACACAGGTTGCCCAATCTACCTGGGAGAGGATGGGCAGCGATTGCTCTCCGTAGACTTCAAGAAGGCAAAGCTGAGCGAAATCCTCGGCGGACCGAATGGCGACGAATCCAGGAAATCGCGGGGGGCATTGTACAGCGCGTTGTGGCAGGCGGACGGGAAGAAAATCCGGCGTTTCGCCCCCGTGGATTTCATCGGCCGCTACATGCCGGATTTCTTCGACTACGCCATCGCTGATGAGGTGCACGAGTTAAAAGGAGATACTGCCCAGGGAAACGCACTCGGCACGCTCGCTGGATGTGCAAAACGCACTGTTGTCCTAACCGGGACGCTCCTCGGAGGCTACGCCGATGAGGTCTTCAACATCCTCTTCCGCATGCATCCGGCGAGGATGGTCCAGGAAGGGTTTGAGTATGGGGAAGCCGGCGTGCGAGCGTTCACGGAAACCTACGGGCTGCTTGAAAAGATCACAGTAATTGAGCCCGCGGATAACGCTTGCTCGGAAGCGCGTGTAACGAAACGTGTTCGCCGCCGCCCAGGGGCCTCGCCGTTACTCTTTGGACGTTTTCTGATGAGCCTGGGGGCGTTCATTTCGCTCGAAGACATCTCGGAGGAGCTGCCGCCCTATCGGGAGGAGGTCGTCAGCGTCGAGATGGACCCTCCCTTGAAGGAAGCCTACAAGAAACTTGAAGAGGACGTGAAAAAGGCGCTAAGGGAGCATCGTGGGAATCAATCGGTAATGAGTGTGGCGTTGAACGCCTTGCTGCTTTATCCAGACCGGCCGTTTCGTCTCGGGAGTTTGTTCGGTTGGGAATTCGACCCGGAGACGCAGCGGCGAGAAAAATTCCTCATTGCGCAGACGCCAGATCTGAGCGAGGACCAAGTGTACGCGAAGGAGCGTCGCTTGGTGGAAGAAGTGAAAGCAGAGCTGGCGCGTGGCCGTCGGTGCCAGATCTATGCGGTGTACACACAAAAGCGAGATGTCACTCGAAGACTGGAACAAATCCTTTTGAATGAGGGAATCCGAGTTGCTGTACTCACCACCGATGTGCCTCCTGAGGCGCGAGAGGCATGGTACGAGCGCCAGCTTCGCGGTGGGGCACAGGCTGTGATCTGCCATCCAAAACTCGTCCAGACCGGCCTTGACTTGATCGAGTTCCCAACGATCCTGTTCTACGAAACGGGATACTCGATCTATGTCCTTCGGCAAGCGAGCCGGAGAAGCTGGAGAATCGGACAGCGGCTTCCGGTGAAAGTGAAATACCTGCACTATGCCGAGACGATGCAAGAGAGTTGCTTGCGGTTAATGGGCAAGAAGCTGCTGGTCTCACTGGCCATGGAAGGGAAGTTTTCTTCGGAAGGATTGCAAGCCATCAACGACGAGGATGACATCTTGATGGCCATGGCCCGCGAACTTGTGACAGAGAAGGGAATCGGGGAGCGAGCCGATGCGGTGTGGGCCACGCTCCAGAAACAGCAGGAAGACATACTTGGTACCCCAGCGAAGGAGGATTCGGAGGCTGTGGCCGAGCAAACCGTCGCTGCAATTCAGTTCATCGAGCCGGGTTCGACTCAAGTCAACCAGTGGTCTGCTCTGAAGTCGTCTGAATCACCTGGCCGGAGAAATTCCCCGCCATCGACCTCGGCGATGCCAGGCGAACAGCTGACGTTGTTCTAAGTCAGTTGAAAAGACACGGGTTATACCAAGCCGGAGACAATCCAACCAGACAAGGAAAGGAGAGCGCCATGGGTATTCTCGGACTAACACACGATGAGAACGGTTCTGCTCTCGAGAAACTCCCGGTAACGATTAAG
>Ga0209648_10005903_pt1 | contig 10519 bp, 9 predicted proteins | sample GraSoi2013_115cm_FD_185830 | JGI IMG/M metagenome (GOLD analysis project Ga0209648, IMG submission 185830) | Grasslands soil microbial communities from the Angelo Coastal Reserve, California, USA - Sample 9_17_2013_115cm (SPAdes) (version 2) | ecosystem: Environmental > Terrestrial > Soil >...
AGCGGCATTTCGGCAAGTTCGTCGAGGCCTCCGGCGGCACCCTGTTCCTCGACGAGATCGGCGAGCTGCCGCTCGCCGCCCAGGTGAAGCTGCTGCGCGCGATCCAGGAAGGCGAAGTCGACAGCGTCGGCGGCAGGAAGCCGGTCCGGGTCGACGTGAGGCTGATTTCTGCGGCCAATCGCAGCCTGTTGACCGCGGTCAAGGAAGGGCGGTTTCGCGAGGATCTGTTCTATCGGCTGCACGTTTTTCCGATCCTCGTGCCGCCGCTGCGCGAGCATGCCGAGGACATTCCGGATCTGGTCCGGCATTTCCTGGCGCGTTTCACCGCCGAAGAAGGCAAGCGCATCCGTTCGGTCTCGGCCGCCGCCATGTCGCTGCTTTGCGCCCAACCCTGGCCGGGAAACGTGCGTCAGCTGGAAAACGCGGTGTTTCGCGCCGTCGTGCTGGCGGAAGGCGACGAGATCGGCATTGACGAGTTTCCCCAGGTCGCCGCACAATCGGGTAGGCCCGAGCCCGCGCAAGCCTCGGGCGCACCGCTCATGCTCGAAGCCGTTGCGGCCGAAGCGCTTTCGACCCCGACGATGGAGGAAGCGCGACCGGTTGCGAGCCTCTCGCCGCCGTTTCTGCCCGACATGGCCTATGGAGGGCTGTCGATTCTCGATCCCCATGGCGACATCCGCCCGCTCGCCGAGATCGAATCCGAGCTCATCCGCCTGGCGATCGCGCATTATGATGGACAGATGTCCGAGGTCGCACGCAAGCTGCGGATCGGACGTTCGACGCTCTATCGCCGGCTCAAGGAACTCGGGCTAGAAGCGGGCGCCGTCCGCGAAATTTCCGCTGACGGCGTGGCCGCGGAGTGACAGTCGCAGGGAATTGTTCGAAGCTGGCCTGGCGTTCGGTTGATTCTGTTGCCGAATTGGAGTCAGGTCCGGGAGTTTCCGTCAGGCGCGCGGGGCCGCGACCGCGTCCGGGCGTTGGGGTGTTGGCGTAGCGCGGGGACAGGGAGTCGCTCGATGCGCGGGCTGGGATTGGATTGCGTGCCGACCGGCACGGCAATTGCTCTTGTTCTGCTGGCCGTTGGGAATTTCAGTGCCGCCAAGGCCGAAAGCCCCGCATCCGATCTCAAGGCGATCGAAGCGCTGGTGCCGCTCCCCGAAGCAGCCGATGTGCCGCCGCCGACCATTGCCGACGTCAGCGGAGTGCCCATGCCAGAGCCGGCCACCGTCGGCACAATAGCGCCGACCCCCGCCGGCGCATCCGCACCCGCCACGGCAGCCACCCAGTCCGATCCGATGGTCGGCCAAGAGCCGGCCGGCGCGGCGCCCGCCGCCGCGAATGCGCCCGCAGCCCCCGCCCCGGCCGCTACGGTTTCGGCCCCGGCGGCGAGCGAAACGCCCGCGGCCGCAGGCGCAAAGGAACCGGCCAAGCCCACCATCGCCGTCGATCTTTCGCCCGCCGATCAAGCGGTTGCGGAGAAACTGCGCGAACTGCTGGCGGGCAAAGGCGACCGAATTCTGGATCGCAAGAAGGAACGGGCGGCGGTCGAGGCGTTTTATGCCGGCCGCGGCTACGCACCGCTCTGGATCACCGATGGGGCTGCCAACGAGCGTACCAAAGCGACGATCGCGCGCTTGAAGGCCGCGGACGCCGACGCCCTGGACCCGAGCGATTATTCGACGCCCGATTTCAAGGCCCCGGCCGACCGGCCGGAGGCCTTGGCCGATGCCGAGCTCAGACTGACCAATTCCGTGTTGACCTACGCGCGCCATGCCCAGACCGGCCGCGTGCATTACTCGCGCATCAGCGCCGACATCTTTTACGAGCAGGTGTTCCCGGAGCCCGCCGAAATTCTGGCCAGGATCGCCGCCGCGTCCGATGCCGGCGAGGCGCTCGGCTCGTATAACCCGCCGCATCCGGGCTACAAGGCGCTCCGCGCCAAGCTCGCCGAGGCGCGAACCCGCCACGGCGATACGGGGGGTCCGGCGCGCATCGGCAGCGGGCCGGTGCTCAAGCCCGGCATGCACGATTCCCGCGTGCCGTTGGTGCGCCATCGCCTCGGAATCTCGGGCGACGGCGAGGGCTACGACAAACCGCTCGCCGAGGCGGTGAAGAAGTTCCAGCGGCAGCACGACCTCTCCCCGACCGGCAACCTCAATTCCGCAACCATCGAGGCGCTCAACGGGCCGCGGCACGATCGCGACGCCGATATCATCATGGCCAATATGGAGCGCTGGCGCTGGGTTCCGCGCGATCTCGGCAAAGCCTACGTGATGGTCAACATCCCGGACTTCACGCTCAGGGTAGTGCGCGACGACGCCACGATCTGGCACACCAAGATCGTCACCGGCAAGCCGGCGATGCCGACGCCGTTGTTGAGCGAGCCGATGAAATTCATCACCGTAAACCCGACCTGGAACGTTCCGCCCTCGATCGTGCAGAACGAATATTTGCCGGCGCTGCAGCAGGATCCGTCGGCGCTGGAGCGGATCGGGCTGAAAGTCGAATACAATCGCGACGGCACGGTCCACATCTTTCAACCGCCCGGGGACAAGAACGCGCTCGGGCGCATCCGCTTCAATTTCCCCAACAAGTTCCTGGTCTATCAGCACGATACGCCGGACAAATATCTGTTCGCGCAGGAAAAGCGCGCCTACAGCCACGGCTGCATGCGGGTCGAGAATCCGCTCAAATATGCCGAGGTTCTGCTGTCGATCGCCCGGCCGCATGACAATTATACGCAAGAGCGGCTGCACCGGATGATCGGCAGCGCCGAGCAGGACATCAGCTTCCAAACCCTGATCCCGGTGCATCTCACCTATCAGACGGCGTTTGTCGACGAATCCGGCAAGCTCAATATCCGGGACGACCTCTACGGCCGTGACGCGACCGTGATCGCCGCGCTCAAGGGTAGCGAACGCCGCTTTGCCGATGTCGCGATCGAACGCCCGCAGACCGCCCGCCAGCAGGCGGTTCGTCTGCCGCCGCGGCAGTTCCCGTTCGGCGGCGGCGGGCAGTTCCCGTTCTTCGGCTGGTTCCGCTGAACCCCTTGGCGTATCTACAAAAACGCTGTTGATACCGGCGCCGCCCCCGGCGCAAGGGCACGTTTTTGCCATACTCCCCGGCTACCCATGAGCGATCGGGGGGACGGGGGACACGCGCTAATTCCGCGTTAACCGGTCCCAATGAAGATTGCGTTAGCCTTTGCCCGCGGTGGGGACGCCGCGGCGATGATCTGTAACGTCTTCGCGGAACAGCGCACGTGCCTCTGGGGATCGCGCGGAAGGCTGGTCTTGTGTCGTGCCCGTGGCGCGTGGGTCAGCGTGCCGGGCTCGCTGCGCTGTTCGTGCTGTTCGGCTCGCAGGGCCTCCAGAGCGTCATCGCCGAGGGCGACACGCGCTCGCTCTCGCTGCACCACATGCACACCGGCGAGGACATCGGCATCACCTTCAAGCGCAACGGCCGCTATGACGACGAGGCGCTCAAAAGGCTCGACTGGTTCCTGCGGGATTGGCGTCGCGAGCAGGCGACCCACATGGATCCGCAGCTGCTGGATCTCCTCTGGGAGGTGAGCCACGAGGTCGGCGCCAAGGAGCCGATTCAGGTGGTGTGCGGCTACCGGTCGCCCGAGACCAACGCCATGCTGCGCCACCGCAGTCGCGGCGTCGCCCAATACAGCCAGCACACCGTCGGCCGAGCCATGGATTTTTACATCCCGGGGGTATCGCTCGAGCAGGTGCGCACGGCCGGGCTGCGGCTGCAGCGCGGCGGGGTGGGATTTTATCCGACCTCCGGCTCGCCGTTCGTCCATCTCGACACCGGCAGCGTGCGGCACTGGCCGCGCATGACCCACGACCAGCTCGTTCGCGTGTTCCCGGACGGCAAGACGGTGCACATTCCCACCGACGGCCGGCCGCTCGTCCATTACGCCCAGGCGCTTGCCGAGGTCCGCCGACACGGCTCGACTCCGTCCGCGACGTTGCTGGCGCAGGCGCGTGACGCCGGGGCGATCAGCGACAGCGACGCCCAGACGGCGGGTGCGGCGCAGCCCAAGCGCGGCTTCCTCGCCAAGCTGTTCGGCTTCAGTGCCGACGAAGAGGACGCCGATGCGGCCGAGCGCGACGGCGCGGTTCACGCCGCCCCGGCGGTTGCGCGCCCGAACCCCGTGGAAACCAAGCCGGTCCGTCTCGCCGCCGTTCCGATCCCGCCGAAGGCGCCGCCGCGGCCGGGCCAATTCACCCTCGCGGCGGCGAGTCAGAATCCGGCCGACGTGGTCCATGCGCGCGGCACCTTCACGGCCGCGCCGGCAGCCGCCGCGGTGACCGAGGTCGCGGAACGCGCCGACGCCAGGGCCGCCGCGCCGCCGGGCGCGGTCAATGACAGCGGACAAAAACTCATCTGGATCGCGGGACCCGAGGGCCGGCCGGCGCCGCGCCCGCCCCACGAAATTGCCGTCGCCAGCGCCGATCCCGAGCCGACCGCCAGCATCGGCTCCTGGCCCGAGTTCGCCAAGGATCGCGTCCCGGCCGAGATCGCGCTCGCCTATGCGGCAACAACGCCCGCGGCGGCCCCCGAGCCGCCGCCGAGGCCCGCTCCGATGGGTGTGTTGGGCGCGCCGGCCCCGGCCGCCGCTCCGGCCGCTGCCGGCGCGGCCCCGGTCGCGTTCCGCGGGGAAAAGATCCACGATCCGTGGCTGCGCGGCGTGGTCATGGCTCCGAGCGTGCAATACTCGATGCATGTCTCGGTGTTCGGTCCGACCGACTACCGCACGCTGCGGCCGCTGTTCGCCAAGCCCTCGTTCGCGCTGGCGATGATCTTTTCCGCTGATCCGCATTTCGGCATGAATGCCGACGCCTTCGGCGGCGCCGCGGTCGCGTTCCTGCCGACCGTGACGTTTTCCTCGCGCACCGCGGGATTACGCTAGCCGCCACGCTGTAGCCCGGATCGAGCGAAGCGCAATCCGGGATCACCTCCCCGGATTTCGCGCTCGCTTTGCGTGCGCTCCATCCGGGCTACGTCGCTACCTACCCCGCGATCATGCCGAGCGCGAGCATGTAAGTCGCGAGAATCGCCTCGTGCTCCTTGCGCTCGTCTGCGTCCTGCTTGCGCAGCTTGACGATCGAGCGCAGCGCCGTGACGTCGAAGCCGTTGGCCTTGGCCTCGGCATAGACGTCGCGGATGTCGTCCGCGATCGTCTTCTTCTCTTCCTCGAGCCGCTCGATGCGCTCGACGAAGGCGCGCAGATGCTCTTTCGCGATCCGGGCGGGGACGGCGGCGCGGGTTTCGGCAGCGGGCGCGGCATCGGTCATCGATGTTCCTTTTCCGTCGAGCGAACGCGGCCCTGTCCGCCGCGCCCTCACGTTTCGGGAGGAACCGCTCCGGCGTCAAGCCGCCGCGCGAGCCATCCACAGGCTCAATGCTTGTGGCTTCCCGCCTCGAATGCGGCGCGCTGCTGCGGGCTCGCCTCGCGCTGGTATTTCGTCTTCCATTCCTCGTAGGGCATGCCGTAGACCAGCTCGCGGCTCTCGTCCTTGGTCATCGCAATGCCCTCGGCGTCGGCCGCCTCCTTCATCCAGTTGGAGAGGCAGTTGCGGCAGAACCCGGCAAGGTTCATCAGGTCGAGGTTCTGCACTTCGGTACGCGCCCGCAAGTGCTCGACCAGCCGCCGGAACACGGCGGCTTCCAGGCTAGTGCGGCTGGCATCGTCAAGCTTCATGATCAAGATCCTTCTCGCCTCGGCAAAGCCGGGGCTGTTCCCGGGGATGGAACAAAGGATAGTGGCGCCGGGGCGCGCCCGCCATAGCGCCACGGCATCAACAATGGGAACAGCAATGGCCGGGGCCGGCAAGTGAGCGAAGCTGTGCGTTCGCGCCGGGAATTTCTCGAGGGCCTGTTCAAGACCGCAATCGCCGCCGCGCATCCGGCAAGCTCAATGCCGCCGCAGCTTCCCGCGCCGCCGACGCAGGGCCGGCTGATCATGCTGGCCGGCGGCAAGGCCGCGGGGTCCATGACCGAAGTGGCGGAACGGCATTATCTGGATGTTCATGGCGTCCCCGAGCGCCGCATCGCCGGGATCGCCGTCACTCGCCATGGTTACGGCCGGCCGACCCGGCTCGTTCCGGTGATCGAGGCGGGCCATCCGGTTCCCGATGCGGCGGGTCTCGCCGGGGCACAGCAGGCGCTCGATCTCGCCGATCGGGCCGAGCGGGACGACTTGGTCCTGGTGCTGCTTTCGGGCGGGGCTTCGGCCAATTGGATCGTGCCCGCGCCGGGCGTCACGCTCGAAGAGAAGCAGGCGGTCACCCGCGCGCTGCTGCGATCGGGCGCCTCCATCGGCGAGATCAACACCGTGCGCAAGCATCTTTCCCGCATCAAGGGCGGCCGGCTCGCCGGCCGCGCGTATCCGGCGCGCGTCGTGACCCTCGCCATTTCCGACGTGCCCGGCGACGATCCGGCGGTGATCGGCTCCGGGCCGACCGTGCCGGATCCTTCGACCCTTGCCGACGCGCGCGATATCGTCGCCCGCCATGGTCTCGAGCTGCCGGCTTCGGTCGAACGCGCGCTCGCCGACAAGGCGAACGAGACCCCGAAGCCGGGCGACCCGATGTTCGCAGGCACCGGGTTCCGCCTGATCGCGCGCCCGGCCGACGCGTTCCGGGCCGCGGAGGCTGCGGTCCGCGCCGCCGGATACGAGTGCGTGTTTCTCGGCGATCACCTGGAGGGGGAGGCTCGCGAGATCGCCGCCGATCACGGCCGGCTCGCCCGCAACATCGCGGCCGCGCGCCGGCGGGCGGTGATCTTGTCGGGCGGCGAGCTCACCGTCACCATTCGGGGCACCGGCCGGGGCGGTCCAAATCAGGAATATGCGCTCGCCCTTGCGATGGAGATCGCCGGCGCCGATGGGATTGCGGCACTCGCGGGCGACACCGACGGCACCGACGGCGGTTCCGGCCGTGCGGATGACCCGGCCGGCGCGTACGTCGACGGGACCACGATGGCGCGGGCGCAGGCGCTCGGCCTCGATCCCGCCGCGTTTCTCGCCAACAACGATTCGACCTCCTTCTTCGCCCGGCTCGGCGATCTCGTCGTCCCCGGGCCGACCTGGACCAATGTCAACGACTTTCGCGCCGTGCTCGTTGACACGCCTTGAGGGCTGGCGCGAAATCCCGCGATCAAGGGTGCGTTCATGAATTCGCGGACGGAGCCGTCCCCCTCTCCCCGCTTGCGAGAAGCGGGTTGGGGTGAGGGGCAGTTTGCCGAGAATGGCCCCCTCACGCGGTCCTTGCCTTCGCAAGGACCGACCTCTCCTCGCTTTGCGGGCAGAGGTTAGAGCGAGATGACCGCATTGCTGCTGCGCGGAATTGTGTTGGCATTGCCGCTGTGGGCCTTTGCAACGCCCGCCGCCGCCGATTTCCGGCTCTGCAACAACACCGGCAGCCGCGTCGGCATCGCCATCGGCTACAAGGACGGCGACGGCTGGACCACCGAGGGCTGGTGGAACCTGGCGGCGCGGAGCTGCGACACCTTGCTCAAGGGCGCGCTGGTGGCCCGGTTCTACTATATTTACGCCATCGACTACGACCACGGCGGGGAATGGTCCGGCAAGGCATTCATGTGCACGCGCGACAAGGAGTTCACCATTCGCGGGATCGAGGATTGCCTTGCCCGCGGGTTTGACCGCGCCGGCTTCTTCGAGGTCGACACCGGCGAGCAGCGCGCCTGGACCGTGCAGCTCACCGAGTCGACCGAGCAGACGCCGCGGCAAGGCGCGATGCCGCAATATGCCCCGATCAATCCGGGTGCGCCGGCCGCTGGCCAGCCGGCGACGCCGTTCCCGGCTCCCAATCCGCCGAGGCCTCCCGCGCGATGAGACGCTTGCGCCGCGCCAAGATCGTGGCGACGCTCGGACCCTCCTCGTCCGAAGCGGCCGTGATCCAGCGCCTGTTCGAGGCGGGCGCCGACGTGTTCCGCATCAACATGAGCCACACGACGCACGATCGCATGCGCGAGCTCGTGCGGCTGATCCGCTCCGTGGAGAAGAAGAGCGAGCGTCCGGTCGGCGTGCTGGTTGACCTGCAGGGACCCAAGCTGCGCGTCGGCAGCTTCGAGGGCGACGCGGTCATGCTCGAGCGCGGGGCGACCTTCGTGCTCGATGCCGATCCGGCGCCCGGCGATGCCTCGCGCGTGCAACTGCCGCATCCGGAGATCCTCGCGGCGCTCGAGCCCGGCCACACGCTGCTCCTCGACGACGGCAAGGTACGGCTGACCGTGATCGAGACCGCGCCCGGGCGCGCGGTGACCCGGGTCGAGGTCGGCGGCAAGCTTTCGAACCGCAAGGGCATCAGCCTCCCCGACACGACGGTGCCGTTCTCGGCGCTGACCGCCAAGGATCGGTCCGATCTCGAGGCGGCGCTCGATGCCGGCATCGACTGGGTCGGGCTCTCGTTCGTCCAGCGGCCGGAGGACGTGGCCGAGGCCAAGAAGATCACCCGCGGCCGCGCCGCCGTGATGGCGAAAATCGAGAAGCCGCAGGCGGTCACCCGGCTCGGCGAGATTCTCGATCTCGTCGACGCGCTGATGGTCGCCCGCGGCGATCTCGGGGTGGAAATGCCGCTGGAGAAAGTTCCCGGCGTGCAGAAGCAGATCACCCGCACGGCGCGGCGCGCCGGCAAGCCGGTGGTGGTGGCCACCCAGATGCTGGAATCGATGATCAGCAATCCGGTGCCGACCCGCGCGGAGGTCTCCGATGTCGCGACCGCGGTGTTCGAGGGCGCCGACGCCATCATGCTCTCGGCGGAATCCGCGGCCGGCAAATACCCGGTGGAATCCGTGGCGATGATGAACCGCATCGCCGAGGAGGTGGAGAGCGATCCGACCTATCGCTCGATCGTGGAGGCGCAGCGCGCCGAGCCGGAGGCGACCGGCTCCGACGCGATCGCGGCCGCGGCGCGGGGTATCGCCGAAACCCTGGTGCTCTCCGCGATCGTGTGCTGGACCAGCTCCGGTTCGACCGCGCTGCGGGTGGCGCGCGAGCGGCCGAAGTCACCGATCATTGCCATCTCGCCCAACCTGTCGACCGGCCGCAAGCTCTCGGTGGTCTGGGGGGTGCATTGCGTGATCGCCCAGGACGCCCGCGATCTCGACGACGTGGTCGATCGCGCCTGCCGCATGGCGGTGCGGGACGGTTTCGCGAAAATCGGCCAGCGCATCATCATCGTGGCGGGCGTCCCGCTGCGCACGCCGGGCGCGACCAACATGATGCGGATCGCCTTCGTGGGCGACGAGGCGGCCGAGAGCGCGCCCTTGTTCCAGGCCGCGGAGGACCGACGACAGAAGACGGGGGTGTGAGGTCTCAGGGGCGCTGCTGAAGGCAAAAAAGGCTCAAAACTCGAAGCCGTTCATGAAAACTATTCAGGAAAACCAATCGCTTAAGCCAATTCAATTCGTCAATTAAATCTTTAGGTCATAGGTGGTTGGTGGTTCAACCCATAATGGGCGCTTTTTTGCGGGCCATGCACGGGTGGCGCGAGCTCAGATATCGCGGCCCTCGACCTTGTCGGTCAAGGCTTTCACGAATTCCGGGATCTTCTGCAGATGCGGATCGATCTCGAGCGCGCGGCGGAATGCCTGCAGCGCGCGTTTGTCCTCGCCCATCTCCTGCAGCATCATGCCGAGCCCCGTCAGCGCCCCGAAATGGCGCGGCTCGCGCGCCAGCGCCTGGGCGATGTCGGCGAGCGCCCGCCCGTAGTCCTTCTTGGTGAAATACATCGTCGCGCGGCGATTCCAGGCCTCGGCGTAGTCCGGCTTGAGCTCGACGAGTGCATCGAGCAGCCGGATGGCGAGATCGACGTCCTTCTCCTCGGCCGCCTGTTTCACGCGCGACATCAACAGGTCGGCGGTGTCGCTCCCGGAGGCGAACCACAGCGCCCAAATGCGGTCTTCGACGAGCTTGGCGGTCTCGGCGTCGGGCGCGGCTTTCAGCGCCTCGAACAGGAAATCGATGCTCCGCCCGCGATCGGGCTTGGCTTCGCGCGGCGCCTTGTCCGGCTCCGCCGCGCCCGGCGCCTGCGCCTGCGCCTGCGCGCATTCGACCGGCCCCGCCAGCGGGGCCGCGAGCAGAACCGCAAAGCCAAGCGCAGCGAATCTTTGCGTCATGGACCGATTGTACGGCACGGGACCGCTCTCGTAACCGGCAAAATGCTCAAACGCTCGTGAGCGGAGCGCGGTTCCGGCCGCTTCAGCCCTGGCGGGCCTTGTACCGGCGCTGGATCTTGTTGATGACGTAGACGCGCCCCTTGCGGCGCACCAGCCGGTTGTTGCGGTGCCGGGAGCGCAGCGATTTGAGCGAATTGCGGACTTTCATATCGGGTTCCTCGAGCTTTGGCGGTTGATAGGGTCCGCGCCCGGGCCTGTCAACGCTGGCACAGGGTGATCCGGATCTGGCTCGAAGCGAGCCGCGATCTCCTCCCTCCCCTTGAAAAGGGGAGGGATGGGTGGGGATCGCAACCCCCTCCCGACC